>Ga0302277_1001492_pt1 | contig 17343 bp, 12 predicted proteins | sample III_Bog_N3_1_FD_198759 | JGI IMG/M metagenome (GOLD analysis project Ga0302277, IMG submission 198759) | Peat permafrost microbial communities from Stordalen Mire near Abisko, Sweden - III_Bog_N3_1 | ecosystem: Environmental > Terrestrial > Soil > Wetlands > Peat | place: Sweden: Abisko... | reverse complement strand
GACAGACCCCGTTGACGAGAAGCAAATGCTCAGATCCCAGAGAGTGCTTGAGTGGTTTCACTCCCCTTCGGTGGAACGCGCGAAGAAGGACTTTGATCTCCGGGTTTTTCGAGTCGACCGCTCCCTCAACGAGGAGGTGAAGGATATCAAGGAATGGAAATTCAACGGGGCAAATTCGTTCATCATTGATGCCGTCAATCATGTGCAGGATAATTTCCGGGGTCAGTCGCTCGCCGGTGTCGTTCTCCTGAGCGACGGGATTGATACGGGTGCAAACTCCCTTAATCCTCCCACCGCGACGAATGTGCCGGTGATGACGTTTGAGCTGGAAAAGCCGTTCACTCCGAAGAAGAAAGCACGGAAGATTTCCATCTCAGGACTGGATTATCCCCCGAGAGTGGTGGTTGGAAGAGAGACTGAGGTTCGCGTCTCTCTCATGGGAACGGGAATGTCGGGTCAGGTGGTCTCTGTGGAGTTATGGAAGGAGGGGAAATTGCAATCCCGCACGCCGGTTGCCTTTAATGAGGATGATCAGAAACGCTCTGCGGCATTCAGACTGAAGGAGGAGAGGGCGGGTTCGATTCAGTATGAAATCAGGGTCACCGATCCTGCCGCGGACAAGGAGGCGCGCGATTACCCCTTCCTGATCCAGGCCATGGATCCGGGTAACCGCGTGCTTTATATCCAGAACTCGCTGGGGTTTGATTTCAAGTTCCTTCGCAAAGCAATCGTCACTGACAGAAATCTCCAGTTGACCACCTTTGTGAGGCTCCCCGAAGGCCGTATCGCGATGCTGGATGGGAACGGATCCCAGGCTGAGGCGGGCCTTGATTTCTCCGCGAAATCGCTTGGCAACTGTTCCATCGTGATCCTGGGTGATCTGTCCCCGTCCGCCCTGAGTCCTGAAAATGCCTCCGCCCTTCATGATTTCGTTGATCATGGCGGGGGTTTGGTGCTGGTTGGAGGGACGGAATTCTTCCCTTCAAGCGATGTTGCTGGTGGCCCGCTCGGATCCCTGCTTCCCGTTCGTCTTCCGGCTCCCTACGAGGAGGGGAATTTCTCCGTCAGGACGACGGTGGCCGGGCTTCATCATCCCGTCTTCGGGCCTCTCTTTGCGAAGGCGGGGGAATTTCCCTCGCTGCTTTCCATGAATGTCACCCCCTCCGTTTCACCCTCTTCGGAGGTTCTGATGGAAGCGGCTTCGGAAGGCACCTTCAAGCCGCTTGTCGTCGTGCAGAGATTTGGCCAGGGGAAGGTTGTGGCGGTTCTCAGTAACACGCTCTGGCGTTGGCGCCTTGCCTCGACACAGGACGCGGGCAGTCAGTCTCCGTATGAAAATTTCTGGACCCAGTTGATGGACTGGCTGATTCCCAAAGATCTGGACAAGCAAAAAGGAGCCCATCTTGAGCTTTTCACCGAGCGATCCAATTATGTCATGGGAGAGCATCCCGAAGTCAGGGCCATTATCCGGATGCCGGATGCCACGGTGGAACCTCCCGCGACGCTCCCCCTGAGGGTGAGAACCCCGGACGAAAAGAATTTTGATTACATCCTTAAATCCTCAACCCTCACGATGCCTGACGGTCAGCAGATCCGAGGATATCGCGTCGAGGTTGACCCCGATGTTCCAGGGGTCTTTGTTGCCAAATCCTCGGTCACCGTCAATGGCTCCAAGATCGACGGAGAGTCCCGATTTATTGTCAGCCGGCCTCCTTCCGAAATCACCGGAAAGCCGATGAACAGGGAGCTTCTCCACAAAATAAGCGACGGCTCAGGAGGGAAATTTTACGGTCTGGAGGAATGGGACACCTGGTGCACGGATCTGCATTATAAAGAGGAGAAATTCTCCAGGATCCAACTTAAGGATTTGTGGAACAATCCATTCCTGTTAGCCTTTTTACTGGGTCTCTTCTGCATCGAATGGATCTTCAGAAAATTTTGGAATCTCCCATGAAAAAAATCCCCCGGCTGATCACGTTCCTTTCGATTCTTTTTTGCCTTCATGTCAGGGCGGATTCCAATCTGGTTCCGAATCCGGATTTTAATGATCCCCAAAATCCCCTGGAAGGCTGGAGGACTTATTTTCCGTGGGAGGATGAATGGTATGCCCAGAACGGAAAATATGTGAAACCCGCAACGGAGCAGGGAAGGACTTGTGCCCTCCTTGATTTCCCGGGATCCATCGCCTCCAATCAAGCTGGAAAGATCGAGAGTGCGTTCCTCAAGATCGAACCTGGAGCAACCTACGATGTGGAACTCGATTGTATTCCCGGCAACATGTTCATGAAGATTTTTGCCGAGCTTTGGACAACCGATCCAAATCCGTCCATCAAGCCTGACAAGTACAGGGTTCCCGCAGAATCTACTCATCCCGCCCTCGTGATGTGTTATCGTTCCCAGTTCACCGACCCTGCCGGCCCCCCCGACCACTGGATCACGGTAAAAAGGGAGGTGAAGGTTCCAAAGACGGTTTTCATTCTTGGCAAACCCCAGTCACCCGAATACCTGACCGTAAAAGTGGTAGTCTATAGCACTACTGACGGCAAAGCCTATGTGACGAACTATCAGGTGACAAAAATCAGGTAAGTGTTCCCCTAATGAATCACGGAATTTTGTGATGATCTGAAGGTCTAAGCCCCGATTTCCTGTTTCATGGCTCTCTCTCCCAATTCTGTCCACTCACGGCTGCGAGCGGTTGCGATCCAATTTCGGTGGTCCCGGGGTGCGAGATGGCTGATCGCCGGAACCGCGGCCTCGATTTTCATTCTCTTCCTTCTCCTCATCGGCGACATGGTTTTCCATTTCGGTCCATGGGGTCGCTGGATTGGCTTTGTCGCAATCCTTTCGATGTTTCTTGCCGGGATTGCGCTTGCCGCGGTCGATTTTCTCAAGAAAGTTTCCGACGATGCCATTGCGAGGCGAATTGAGCGCTCCTGCGGAGGTTCCCGTAATGTGCTCATTAATGCCGTTCAGTTCGACCGTGAACTGGCGTTGAATTCCCCGCTGCGTTCCGCACTCTTCCAAGAGATGCACGATCCCTTTCCGGGAGTTCGTTGGGGCGATGTTTTTGATTTTGATCTACTGAAAAAAATTGCCATTGCATTTCTTGCGGCGGCTTTGGCTCTTACAGCTTGGGGCATCTTCCGTCCGGCATATTTTGCCAATTCGGCGGAGAGGATACTGCTTCCCTCAAGCAGTATCGCCCCGCTGACCCGCACGCATATTCTGGATATTCAACCTGGGAATACCGTGGTCTCCAACGGGAATCAAGTGGTGCTGAAGGTGAGCCTGGGAGGTGAAATTCCCCGCTTGGTTCGGGTGCGTTATCGGGACATCGGTTCCCCATGGCAGAAGGAACTGCTTTCGCACGAACTTGGAACGACCGATTTCAGTTTTATTTGGAAGGATGTGCATCAACCGATGGAATACTCTGTTGAGGCGGGTGATGCGGAATCCGATCTCTTCAGGATAGGAGTGCGTCCTAAAACCGTCATGCAAAGCCGCTCCGTGGAAATCACCCCTCCCGCTTACACGCACCTTCCCAAGTTCTCGGTAAAGGATTTCACCAAACTCCAGAATGTCATTCCCGGCTCCAAAGTGGCTTTCGATGTGGAGTTCAACAATCCCGTGGGCAAACTAAAAGTGCTGGGTGAAAATGAAATCGATTTGCCAGTCACAAACAATGATCCCCTGCACTGGAGATTTTCGGGAGGGGTTTCTGGTTCGGAAGCTTTGAACCTCAATTATACCGGCACGGATGGCATAGCCGATGCCGAGACAATTCAGGTGGAGGTGAAGCCCGATACTCCTCCCAATATCAGTATTTCCTCCCCTGCCGAGGGAAGTCAGATTATCGCAAAAAGATCGGATATCTTTCCGGTACAGTTTTCTATTTCCGATGATTTCGGGCTGTCATCCGTATCCCTCTACAAGAGTTCGGGAGATAAGGTTGACGCCCGGCTTGTACGGGAATGGAAAGAGGCGGGAGGCAGCAAGTTATTCCAGGGCCAGATTGAAATTCCCCTGGGTGATTATTCAGACCCGGAGGATGCGACGGTCACCTTCTGTCTGATCGCCAGGGACGGCAATGATTTTAACGGGCCAGGAGTCACGACTTCGCGGCCGATTGTGGTGCAGTTGAAGTCCAATGAGGCAGTGACGAAAAAGGAGGATGAGTCCAGGTCGCGCCTGCATCAGGGCATCGAGGAGATCCTGAAATTGCAGGAGACGAACCTTGTCGAAACGCAGGCCGCGATCACTGCACATGCTGATCCCAAGACCTCCTTTTCGCCGCTTCTTGAAAGACAGCTCAAAATTTCCGATCTTTGCCAACAGTTTGCCAATGCGAGTGAAGCGATTGATCCGGCACTTCGCACCAATATCAGGTCCTTGCTGGAAAAGGAGATGAGAGACTCCGTGATGGCCCTCAGGAATACCGCAAGTTCCCAGGGTGACGCCGCCTTCATTTCCGCCAAACTGGCCATGACTCTTGAGGCCACGATCCTGGCCCGGTTGAGGGGGGCGACTGATTCCGTCGACAGCAGGGCGATGAAGGAGGTGATTACCGAGTTGATCGGCGGAGTCGAGGAACTCCTTCATAAACAGAGGGATATCTTTAAACAAACCCAGGTTGCGGCCAGGCAGTCTGAAAAGCCGCTTTCAGACCGTCAGGACGCTCTCGCCGAACAGGCACAGCGTACTGCCAAGCAGATGGAGACGAGTGCGCAGAATTCCTCGGTGGGGGACAAGGATTTTCGCGCCAGGCTCCAGAAGGCCGCCGCCGAATTGAAACAATTCCGCATCTACGAGGATATGCTGACGAGCGCCGACAAGATTGATTCGGACAAACTTCCCGATTCTCTGGCCGTTCAGAAAAGCGTCCTGAAAAATCTGGGAACGATTCTGAATTCCCTGAATCAGTGGGAACTTGTTGATGCGGAAAAGAAACTCGATGAGATGAAAAAGGCGGCTGACGAGATCAAGAATAATCTGGCCGCCCTTGCGGAGATCCAGAAACAGATTCTGGAAAAAAGCAGGGAACTGGCCCGCAAGAGTGATTTTCGTCCCGAGGATGTCGCGACCATGAAGGAGATCGCAACATCGAAGGAATTGATGGCCCAGGCCGTGGAACAGATGCTCAAGGACGGCCAGATTTTCCCCGATGTGAAGCAGGGAACCGAGATGCAGACCGAACTGACCAAGATCTTTGAGGACGTGACCCAGGCTGACCTCGCGGATTCCCGGGCAGGCAAGCTCAAACCGACCGAGATTGCCGTCCAGAAAGAGGATGGGATTCTGCAGGCAATCGAGAATGCAAAGAAGATTGATGAGGATCAGGAAATGTGGCTTGCAAGCACTCAGAACAAGACCCAGTGGCAGCTTGAGAACTTTGACAAGAAGGAGATGCCCGACATGCCGATGCTGACACTGCCCGAGGAACAGGAGGATCTGATCGGGAATTTGTTGGAACAGCAGAAGGGCCTTGCGGATCAGGTTGAGGATTCGGCAGCCAACCAACTGATGGCAGAAAACCCGGCTGATGGAAACCAGCTTGCAGACGGCAACCAGGATGCCTTTGGCGGTCAGGGAAAATCAGGCAATGAGAGACCGAAGAGTAACGAACAGGCCGGACGCTCCAGCGGGGGAAGGGACGGCATGAGCGACGGAGAAATGTCCGGAAAAGTTGCCGACAATCTGGAGGGAAACAAGGCGAAGGTGCGTCGCACGCGTGACGCCATGCAGCACGGCCAGGTTGAGGATAACGGTCCCGAAGGTAAGAATCTTGCAACCGGAGGAGGCAAGTCCGGAGGATACAGCCAGCAGAACGGCATGGACGGGGATGCTCCCGTGAAGGCCGTCAAGGCTCCCGCGATTGCTGCAATGAATGCCGCTGCAGCCCGCCAGGCCCTGCTGGCTGAAAAGACTTCCAAGCAATATGCCCAGGCATCGCTGCTCTATCTCAAGGCGGACGGACTTTCCGATATTTCACGCCTCATGGATGATTCCTCGTCGGCACTCAAGGCGGGAGACATGAATCATTTCAGCAGTCTGCACCGTCAAATCATTGCGAAGTTGCAGGCAGCCAAGGGGAATATCCGTGCCGGAGCAGCGGTGATCTTGCCCGGTAGCAGCTCCGAGGGAGTTGATAAACAGGTGCTTGGGGGCGATGAGGGTGTTGTGCCTGAGGCCTACAAAAAGAAGCTTGCGGATTATTATCGCTCATTGTCTGGAGAAAAATGAGTAATTTCCATTGGAAGATATTGTCTCTCCTGCTGCTTTCTTGTGTCTTGGGAAGCGCTGGGCTTGCCTCTCCCGCGGACTGGCAAGTGAAGGATGCACCCTATCGTGCCAAGGTGAAGCTGGTGGCGCCGCCGAATGATCCGGAGGCCGGCGTTTCGATTGAACTTCCTGATTTTGGAGCGGAGCGGTATGACCTTGGCGATGCCCAGTTGGTCGATGCAGCCGGAAGAGGTGTTCCTATTTTCCGAGTCTGGCATGGAGTCGGACAAAAGGCGCTTTTCGTGGCCAAAAACCTGGATGCCTCGCAGGATTACCACCTCTACTTTGGTGGAAGGTCAACCATGGGCTTCAAAACATGGACACCGAAGATAGGTCTTCTCTTGGAGACTCGCAGTCTTGGCCCCCAGCCCAAAATCGACTCATGGAATGACATGCAGGAGACCTGGCAGCGTGCCATCGGAACGAATGGAATGGGGTTTGTTCCCTTGATTTTCGTCTCGGGAAACCCCTTCGGGGAGAGTGCCAACTATGCCTCCCATTACTCGGGCTGGATTCTGACCCCCAATGGCGGATCGCTCGTTCTCTACACACTTTCGTCGGATGCCTCCTTTGTTCTCGCTGATGACAGGCCGGTGTTGCAGTGGCCCGGCGTGCATAGTTACATCGCGAACGAGAAAAATGTGGTGAAGGCAACGGTTCCCTGTTCCCAAAAACTGACAAAAATCGATTATTACCAGGCCAAGATCAGCAGCGGCGATTCCTCCTCGATGCTTGGTTGGGTCAAAGACGGTCATTATGAGGCGATTCCGGAGGATCAATGGCTTCACTCCGGAAAATCGGAGGTATCGGACCTCGAAGATCAGTCAGGCAGCCCGGTGCCGATCCCGAAGATCCAGTGCAAATCCTACATGGGATTCGGTGGAAAGTGGCTTTATGACTTCACTTTTGAGGTGCCGGATGGAGTCTCTGATGACTGGAAGACGGAGTGGCATTTCAGTGACGGCGCTGTTATCGAAGGGCCTCGATGCGAGCGCGTGATGGTGGGAAACAAGCCCCAGATGGGGACTCTGTTCCTGCGTGATGATACCAGCAACAAGCTGATCCGCGGTGTCTTTCAAATTACTTTTCCAGACAATGTCACCCAGGCTTCGATCAACAATCAGGACGATCTCTCCAACTATCTCTCCCTGATCGGAAGTGAATATGCAGCGGCTCTTTCGAAGGAGACTCTGGAATCGTTTCTGCCGTTCCTCTTCGAATATGCCGGCAACGACGTGACGGGAAAATTTGCTGCTTCATGGCTGGACAAGAACCCTCCGCCGGCGGATCCACTCTGCCTCCCTGCGCTCATGTCATCGATTTTAATGACCGCGCAAAGCAACCCGAAAGCGGCGCTTGCAAAACTCAGAGGATCCAACCCCGCCATTCGCCAGTTGCATGCAAGGGAGTTATCATTGCTGGAACTTGATTTATTGGTCTTTTACCTGCGCGATCCCCTCGCGGTGAGTGCTGCGCACGGCATGGCCTTTGATTTTCGCAACACTGATGTCGGGGAGATTGCAAATATACGGATCGGTGATTTCTACCGGGTGACGGGGCATCCGGAGCAATCCATCCAGCAATACCAATCCATTCAGAAAACGCTGGCCGACGAGACAGGCGGACGAAAGCTCCCGGCAATGGACAGGGCCTACTCGATCACGGTCGACAATCTTCTCGCTCAGGGCTATCTCAAGGAAGCCGATGCCAAGCTCCGCGAGTGGGAGGTCGCCCATCCCATGGCCAAGATGGACAGTGATTTTCTCCTGCTGGAGGCCAGGAGGCTTATCTCTTCGGGGTACTTTTCGCAGGCACTCACGGAACTTGATTCCTTCAAGGCAATGCACCGGGATAGTCCGTATGAGATTGATGCTGATTTCTTCAGGGCCAAGGCATTGAGCGGTCTCGGCAAAACCGATGAGGCCCGCACAATCTGGAATTCCATCGTGACGAACTACCCCAACAACCAGCTTGCCGACCAGTGCAAGGAGCTTCTCGCCAAACCGTGAAAAGAATCATTATTTGCCTGCTTTGCGCCTGTTCCCTGAACACGATCATGGCTGATCCCGGAAGGATCTACACGGCTCCCGATCCCTCCGCGACCGGAGGGATAGAGGGGGTTTCACCAGTGAGGATCACTCATGCCCTCGCCGTGGATCATGAAAGGGCGAATGTCTACCGCGCCACAGTCGCGGAAGATGGCAAATCTTTCAGCTTTTCCCAGTTGCCTGTTGGAAAATACGATCTCGTGCTCGTGGATGCAGGAAAGACAATCTATGAGGGCCTCTCCCTTGGTGATCCGGCGGATCATCTCAGCCCTGCCTCCATGGCCAATCTCAAGAAGCGGATCGAGCTTTCCGACGCTTTTTTCAACACGCATTCGGTTCATCGAATGGGCACGGATCCCGATCACACCTACGCCTTTGTCGAGCGGCTCCGGGACAGGGACACACTGACGCAGGCAGGTGTGGCAATGGGAAACGTGAGGAGATTGGAAATCATCCAACTCGACAAGGCCGACGATGACTGGCAACTCACCGAGACACGCCACATCTACCGCGAAGAGGAGCCGAAAAATCCGAATGCATTTTTTATGAAAGATTATTATATTTCCGATCTGGGAAATATACGGGTTGTTGATAGTGTCAAAAAGCTGCCTCCTTTCACCATACCCAACTCCTGATCCCCCCATGCCATACCTGCGCTTTCTTTCCGGTGCCTCTCAGGGCCAGATTTTCAATCTTGTGAACAGCCAGACGACGATTGGCAGGGAGACGGACTGCGACATCGCCCTCGCTGAGGATTCAAGCGCGTCGGGTCAGCATGCCGTGATCTACTGGTCGGGTGAGGGGTGGTTCGTCCGTGATCTGGGCAGTAGTAATGGGACCCAGGTGAATTCCGTTGCCGTCGAGGAACAGTCACTGACCGAGGGGGATGTCATCTCGGTCGGGAATTCCTCATTTGTTTTGGAGGAAACTCCCAAAGACTCGGTTGTTGTGAAGGATTCCATTCCGACTGAAGCGGTGTCTGATTCCCCTGATCAGGGCGTTGTGCCTCAATCCATACCGAAGAGACATTCCTCGCCTGCAACAGCGCCCGCCGAGCTGACCGATTCGGCTATCCTGAAAAGGGTAAGGGAGATGAGCAACAGGACGCGTCTTACCCAGGCTGAAATTTCCAAGGCCATTATCGGACAGACCGATATTATCACTGAACTTCTCACAGCGATCATTTCCAGAGGACATGTCCTGATGATCGGAATGCCGGGTCTGGCCAAGACGATGATGGTGCGCACGGTTTCCGAGGTGCTCGACTTGAAATTTCGCCGTATCCAGTTCACCCCCGATCTGATGCCAACCGATATTACCGGCACCGATATCCTGGAAGTGGATGAATCGACCGGACGCAAGGAGTACCGCTTCATCAAGGGGCCGATTTTTACCAATATTCTTCTCGCGGATGAAATCAACCGTACTCCCCCAAAGACCCAGGCCGCCCTTCTCGAGGCGATGCAGGAGCACCGCGTCACGGCTGCCGGAGAGACCTTCCAGCTTGACCTGCCGTTCTTCGTGCTCGCGACCCAGAACCCGATGGAGCAGGAGGGAACCTATCCTCTGCCGGAGGCCCAGCTGGATCGGTTCATGTTCAGCATCCTGATCGACTATCCCTCCGAAGAGGATGAGGAAACGATCGCAAAGGTCACGACAAAGTCTGAACAGGTCTCGCTCAACAAGATTCTTAATGGCGAGGAAATTCTGGCATTGCAAAAAGTGGTGCGCGATCTGCCGGTTTCCGATCATGTCGTGAAATACGCTGTGCGCCTTGTGCGGTCCACCCGCCCGGCGGACAAGCGGGCGCCTGATTTTATCAAAAAATGGATTCACTGCGGCGCGGGACCCCGTGCCAGCCAGTATCTCATTACCGGAGCCAAGGCCCGGGCCGTCATTGAAGGGAGGCTTCTGGTAAGCACGGACGATGTTCGCAGGGTGGCTGCACCAATCCTTCGTCATCGCATCTTCACAAACTTCACGGCGGATTCCGAAGGAATGGACACCGATAAAATCGTGAAGAAACTCATTGAGTCCGTGCCTGAGCCGGACGAGAGGGATTACTGATCTCCTTGCTTTCAGCTCGTGCGATTCAGAGATCTCTAGCTCTTAGGCCCTCGCCAGGTATCATCAAAAACTTAGAAAATATGCGCTGCCACACACTCTCACTGTTACTCGGATTGGCTCTTTGCCCCTTCGCCCTCGGCCAAACCGTCATTCCCCTTTGGAACGGTTCCGTGCCGCAAAGCCACGGCTCCACGCCCGATGACATCCCGAGTCTGACGGCTTTTCTCCCGGAAAACCCCGCCCATCCTACCGCGGCAATTGTTATCTGTCCCGGCGGTGGTTACGCCGGGCTCTCCATGGAGACCGAAGGGACCAACGAGGCCGAGTGGTTCCGTCAAAAGGGAGTGGCGGCATTCGTGCTGAAGTATCGCCTGCCGGTTCATGGCTACCGTCACCCCGTTCCGCTGCTCGATGCCCAGCGTGCCATCCGCCTTGTACGCAGTCACGCCGCAGACTGGAAGATCGACCCGGCCAAAGTCGGAGTCATGGGTTTCTCCGCCGGCGGCCATCTCGCCGCCACCCTCGATACCCATTACGACACCGGCAACGCGAAGTCCGACGATCCGGTTGACCGGCAAAGTTGCCGACCCGATTTCGCCGTGCTTGTCTATCCCGTCATCAGCATGAAGGACGGGCTCACTCATCAGGGAAGCAAACTCAATCTCCTCGGCCCCAACCCCGATCCCGCTCTCGTCGCAAGTCTTTCCAACGAAACGCAGGTCACTCCGCAAACTCCGCCCACATTTTTGGTTCACGCCGTGGACGATTCAACCGTTCCGATTGAGAACAGCCGGCTCATGCTCGCGGCCCTTCGGAATGCGGGCGTGGACTCTGACTTGAGGGTGTATCCGCATGGAGGTCACGGGTTCGGCTTTGCACCAAACCAGAACAATGCCGCCGCTGGATGGCTTGACAAAGCATACGACTGGCTGAGGGCAGAGCGCTTCATGCCTTGAATCAACCCCCCCGGGAAGGGATGCGACGAAGCATGCCAAAGGAGTGATCCCGAAGGGGAGGGCTCTGCCTTGCGGACACCGAGTGAGGGGAGTCACGGTGTAGCCTGCATCACAGGCTGCAAGGCGAGGCCAAACAAGGTGCCGTTCGAATTAAGTTTCTCTCCTGCAGCGGTCATCATGGCAAGTGCTCTCAATCAGCGGTTTCTTGATCGTCTGTAAAATCACTTCTCTTCTGATGGTGGTAGCAACTCAATTTCGCCGATGTTTTTTCTGAAGATGGAGATAATAAAAAAGAAGAAAGTTCGGGGGATTTGGACGATTCCGGCAAATTACTTTCTGGATAGGAAATTCATCCTTCCCCAAAAATTGATAAACACACATGAAAACATTGACCAAAGCGGGTGCTATCCTCGCCCTCATCATCGGATTCGGTCTTGTCACCTCGTATGCCGAGAGTGCCTGCAAGAGCTGCAAGGAATGCGTCAAAAGCTGCTCCTCATGCAAGGGTTGCTCGGACGGTAATTGCTCCAGCTGCTGTCAATAAATAGAGAATTCGATGCGGCGGGGGTAGTGCCAAAAAAGCCTGCCTCCGTTCATGGATTGTCCTATCCTTCTTCTCATGAAAACAGATAAAGACCTCAGCGACTTGTTGCAGGAGTGGACTCCGAAGCCAGAGCCGAGGATCGATTTCAACCGATCCGTCTGGTTCCGTATTCAATCGGTGGAAAGCCGGAAGATAGCGTGGCTGCCACTCGTCTCCTGGATTCAGCGGTTGGCCACGCCCCACCTGGCCGCCACCTGCCTTGCAGTCGCCCTCTTCGGAGGCATCCTCATCGGAGGATTACAGGCCCGCTCTTCGCAGGAAGAGCGTTATCTCCTCTCTCTAACGCCCTACGCAGCAAGCTCCCTCGTTCGCTGAGAGGAACCTCATGAAAAGAGGCTTCCTGGTTTTAATTGCGGCCATTGTGATTGGTTCCGTCGGGGCTTTTGTTGCCAGACATCTGCTAGAGGGACCACCCACAGAGTGGCTCTGTCATGAATATGGCCTCTCCTCTGAGAAATTCAGCCGCGTTGCAGCTCTTCAAAAGGAATACGGTACCCGTTGCGGTCCCTACTGTGACCAGATGTGCGAAGCCAATGCGCATCTGGAGCAGTTGGCTTTAGAAGCGGGGGTGGGCCAAAGCGGCATCACGCCGGCACTTCGTGAAGCCGTGGCCGAAACCGACCGCATACGCACCCAGACAAGGATCACGATGCTGGAGCATTTCTGTGCCGTGGCTGCGGAACTACCCGCTGCGAAACGCAAGGATTACCTGCTCAAAGTGCTGCCTCTGGTTATTGATTCCTGCGGCTCACGATAAGGAATCGCTGATTCAATGTCTGAATCCGAACAGAATGATCGCGAGGCGATGGCCTTGCTGGCCGGAGGAGACGATCTCGCCCTCAATGCGATCATGGATCGTTGGAAGCGGAGACTCGTCTCCTACCTCTGCCGCTTCACAGGGAACGAAGCAACGGCCTTGGAATTGGCAGAGGAGACCTTTGTAAGAGTCTATCAGGGCCGGGGAAAATTCAGGGCCGGGGGGCTGTTTTCTACTTGGCTCTTCGGCATCGCTGCTAATCTCGCCAGGAACCATCTTCGCTGGCAGAGCCGCCATCCGACAGCACCCATAGAAGAAGCCGATACAGTTGCCACCGAAGAAGATCCACTGAAAGATGCTGAATCGAGAGAGAGGGAGCAGGCCGTGAAGATCGCAATCACTGCACTACCGCCGGACCTCCGTGAAGCATTGATCCTGAGTGAATATGAGCGACTTGCTCAGGCAGAGATTGCTTCCGTCGTCGGATGTTCGGTCAAGGCAGTCGAACGCCGACTCAGCCGAGCCCGGGAGATTTTGAGGAGAGAACTTTCACACTATCTGCACGACTGATCCGCCGATTCGATGCTCAGCTTTCAATTGCACACATGCTGTGTCTTCATGACTCATGTGAACTCGATCGCCAAACAGAATAACAGAATCACATGAGCGATTGCTGCCACGGTCACAACGAAATCAAATTGCCTGGAAATCAGCCGCTCTTTGAAGGGAATGCCTACACCTGTCCGATGCACCCGCAAATCGAGCAGAGCACTCCGGGTGCCTGCCCTATCTGCGGTATGGCTTTGGAACCCAAAAGATTTACCTCTGCTTCCCTTGATGACGGTGAGTTGAAGCTGATGTCTCGACGCTTCTGGATCGCCCTCATTTTTACCGTACCTCTTCTCATTCTTTCCATGGGGGAGTTTGTTCCCGGTCTTTCTGACCTGCTCCATATGCTGAGCCAAAACAGGCTTGTCTGGGCTCAATTCATGCTCAGCACGCCAGTCGTTTTGTGGTCAGGATGGCCATTTTTCAAACGGGGCGGACAATCTTTGGTGAATCGACACTTCAACATGTTCACCCTGATCTCCCTAGGAATAGGGGCATCCTATGCATACAGCGTGGTGGCGACACTGATTCCATCTTTTTTCCCAATGTCCTCTCGGATGGGGGCAATCAATGGGGTTTATTTTGAATCGGCAGCGGTAATTACTGTTCTTGTTCTGCTAGGTCAGATACTTGAACTCAAGGCCCGTTCGGCTACAGGGAATGCGATCAGGGCTTTATTGAATCTGGCCCCCAGGAAAGCACACCTTGTTCCCAAGGAAGGAGGGGAGATGGAAATTGCATTGGAGGAGGTGAAAGTCGGGAATCAGTTGCAGGTGCGACCAGGTGAAAAGGTTCCGGTTGACGGCTCGCTTGTGAGAGGACAAAGCACGGTTGATGAATCGATGGTGACTGGTGAATCGGTGCCAGTATGGAAAGAAACAGGATCTTCGGTCATTGGCGGAACCGTCAACGGAACGGGAAGTTTTGTCATGAAAGCGGAGAAGGTGGGCAATGACACCCTGCTAGCGCACATCGTTGAGATGGTGGGTAACGCCCAACGAAGCCGTGCCCCGATCCAGCGGCTGGCAGATGCAGTTTCGGGTTACTTTGTGCCCGTAATCGTCCTGAGTGCCGTGGTGACCTTTATCGTTTGGTTCACTCTTGGGCCGGAACCACGTTTTGCCCATGCATTCATGACCGCTGTTGCCGTACTCATCATAGCCTGTCCGTGTGCCTTGGGGTTGGCTACACCCATGTCGATCATGGTTGGGATTGGAAGAGGGGCACAGCTTGGCATTTTAATCAAGGATGCGGAATCTTTGGAACGCCTTGAAAAAGTCACGATTCTGGCTCTCGATAAAACAGGGACACTCACCGAAGGAAAACCAAGATTAACCCAAGTCGAGGGTTCCTCCGGTTTTGATGAGAAGACACTTTTGGGACTGGCTGCGGCGGTTGAATCCTCCAGCGAGCATCCGCTTGCCACGGCCATCGTGCAGGGAGCCGGGAAGAAAAATATCCCCATTGCTGCTGTGGAGGGCTTTGAGTCGATCACGGGACTCGGTGTGCGCGGAAAGGTTGCCGGAAGGGAAGTAACCGTCGGACAGGAGGAACTGTTTCATGTCCCGATTCCAACAGGATTGGCAACGGGAGCTTCTGAACGACGCAGGGAAGGTGAAACAGTGTTCTTTGTCGGTGTCGATGGGATGATCGCGGGCCTGCTTGCTGTCTCAGATCCGATCAAGCAGACAACTCCTGCCGCCTTGGAAGCCCTGCATCATCTGGGAATCAAGCTGCTGATGCTAACCGGAGACCATGTTGAAACAGCCCGACTTGTGGCAGATAAACTCCCTATTGATCAAGTCGAAGCTCAGCTCACACCTGCAAAAAAACTTGAGATCATCACGAATCTCAGGAGAAAGGGAGCGAGGGTGGCCATGGCAGGTGACGGCATCAATGACGCTCCAGCACTGGCGGCCGCCGATGTTGGTATTGCCATGGGCACAGGCACGGACATTGCCATGGAGAGCGCCGGTATCACCCTTGTGAAAGGGGATCTGAATGGAATCGTGAGAGCCTTCGAGTTGAGTCGTGCCACCATGAACAATATTCGTCTCAACCTGATCTTCGCCTTCGCCTATAATGCGATTGGTATTCCGATTGCCGCAGGAGTCCTCTACCCCGTCTGTGGGTTGCTCTTAAACCCCATGCTGGCAAGTGCGGCAATGGCTCTCAGCAGTGTCTCGGTGATTGCCAACAGCCTTCGGCTAAGAAGTGCGATCAAGGTGAATCCGTGAAGCTTGTTTTTTCTGACAGAATGAAATGCGTGGAATGTAAAAATCAGGGGGGGTTCCTGTTTGCGGGTAATTACTCATTGGAGGGAATGCACTCTCCACTCCATCAATCATCAATTTTCATGAAAATATTCCTGTTTGCTATTCCGCTTCTCGCATTTTTTCCCGTTGGAACTATCGCCCAAGCCGCCGATTCCTATCCCCTGGCTACCTGTGTGGTATCCGATGAAAAGCTTGGGGAGATGGCCCCCCCTGTCGTCATCAACTACAAGGGGAGGGAGGTCCGATTCTGCTGTAACGGCTGTGTGAAGAAATTCAATGCGGATCCGGAAAAGTATCTGGCGAAGCTGAAAGCTGACAAATCCGCCAAGTAGGCTCTGTTCATGCGAACAACCCTGAAGTCCAAGACAGCAGGGGTGCTCCAAATCTTTGCCGGGTGGTTGCCGGTTACAGTATGTCTTTTTATAGGGATGCTGCTGACTGAGAGGGCCAGTGCCGTCTCGGTCAGTGGATTCGAGGCTTGGCAACAGCTCGAGATTTCTCAGCACCTCGATTACAGCCTCACCGCCATGCTGGAGGCGGAAAACAGAATTCTCTCCTCTTCTCCTTATTGGGTGTACAATGAGGTTGTTCCCCAACTCCTGTGGCGTTACTCGCCCCGGTATGATTTCACTGCGGGAATAGAATGCTCTTCATGGCGGTATCCTGGTTCCCAGATAACCGGCTATCAGCCCTTCGTGGATACCCGGATCAAGTGGGATGGAGGCCGTTGGAGTTTTTTCAGCCGTCAGCGATTCCAGACGGGCAGCGAAGGAGGAGCCTACATGGCGGAATTCCGGCAACTTTCGAGCCTACAGTACCGGTTTCCCGGTTTTTCCAACCGACTCTCCCTCTATGCAGCTGATGAGTGGTTTTTGGATCTTCTCACAGGAAATTTTCCTGAGAACCGTGCCTTTCTCGGCAGCTCCTATACGCTGAACTCGGCAGTGAACATTGAGCTTTTCGCGGTAATACAAACCTTTTCCAACAATAATGGTGTTTCCGGCAATCTGCCGGGCATCGGAATCAAGGCCGTCTGTGCATTCTGACATGAAACCAAAAAAACTACTCGAATTGCTCTTGGTTCCTTTTGTGATCCTGACCACCTTTACCACGGTCGGCTGTTCCCGCGCTCCTTCCACCCCCACTTATGGTGAAAAACAGACCTGGACCTGCTCCATGCATCCGCAGATCAGACAGGATCATCCCGGGGACTGTCCGATTTGCGGGATGACTCTGGTTCCCCTGCGCTCGCTGACACCTCAGTCCTCGGAGACCAACTCGCCAACCCCTTCCGAGTCAGCCAAGAGCGCAACCACAATGCCCGATCAACCCAAGGAGACCATCATCCACCTTGATACTGCCCAGAGTTCCGTAGCCAGTATCAAGACAGCGTCCGTTGAGGAACGGATAGTTCAGCGCAAGGTCGATCTCTTCGGTGAGATCGCCTACATCTCCGACAACCATACAGACTTCACATGGTACTACGGGGGTCGAATCCAAAAAGTTCTTATCGATTACAACACCACGGAGGTATCGGCAGGGACTCCGATTATGGAGGTCTACAGTGACGAGGCAGTTGCCGATCAGCGATCGTATCTGGAGATGCTCAGACAGCGCTGGTTGGCTACTTTTTATGAGCGGAGGAACTTTGATTCGCAGTTAGCAGCCATTGCGGAGAGGCTTTCTCGCATTGGGATTACTCCCGAAGACCTGAGAGCCCTTGAAAAAGAAGGAAAAATCCGCAGCA
>Ga0302277_1001489_pt1 | contig 17382 bp, 19 predicted proteins | sample III_Bog_N3_1_FD_198759 | JGI IMG/M metagenome (GOLD analysis project Ga0302277, IMG submission 198759) | Peat permafrost microbial communities from Stordalen Mire near Abisko, Sweden - III_Bog_N3_1 | ecosystem: Environmental > Terrestrial > Soil > Wetlands > Peat | place: Sweden: Abisko... | reverse complement strand
GATGGCATACTTTTTGTCAATGGCAAATCTGGCAAAAGGTCGATTTCAACCTCAACACGACGATCCGGTTGCAAACAAGTAATTAATTGATGACGCGTATCTTTTGCCGGGCAATGCGCTGAAGGCTCTGATTTGCCCACCCAACGTGTCTCCGTTACATGTGCATTTGTATAACCATGCAAGACCAAATAATTGAGAACCGTCTCAGCACGTTGCTTTGATAACTTTTTGTTATAAGAAAAACTTCCTATACGATCCGCATATCCTATGACACGCGCCTGTTTTACACTTTCATCGTACTTGAGGGCCTGCGACAACGTATCCAGTCCGGCTAAAGAAACGTAAGATAAATCAGCGTGATTAAACTCAAAATATACGGTCCTCTGTTCCTTTGTTAAGGTCGATGCTTTCTGCGGCGCGATTGTCTTTATAACCGTTTGTGTCGTCCTTATCTGGCGCGCGCACTCATCGCTATCGTCCGTCCACTTTGTACGAACACAATTACCATTGCTACTATGCACAACTTGATTCTCAGCATCTCTCACCACAGCATGATCGTTGGCATCAGCATACACTCCGCTCGAAAGGCCAATCCCTCCCACAAGTCCTACAATTGTAATAATCTTCTCATAGCGCTTAATCATTTTGCTTCCTCTATAACTGCTTTAGAATGAATTAAAATGAATGAACATTTCAATTCCTGCCGAAAGAACCGGTCACATTTTCTCAAAAAAAATTGATCGATGATGATATTGATACGCACATTAATCATGTTTGATTTTGACATTCATCAAATTAAGCCATGAAAAAACGCTGCCTTGTCAACAAGGCAGCGCCTCTCCTACGTTCGCAATTAGGCGGCCTTATTTGACGACCCATCATATAATTTAGCTAATTCATGATATTGTTTCTCAGCTTCTTCTTTCTTAAGACCATATACAGATTGCAATTTTCCTAAAAACTGTTCCTGCTTACCATTAACTAACTCAATATCATCATCACTCAGGCGTCCCCAAATTTCTTTAATTTTACCCTTTAATTGCTCAACTTCTCCTTGGATTTGATCCTTATTCATAACATGCTCCTCTTTTTAATGTTAACCTTTAGATGGAGTCTAGCCTCTCTGAGGGCTCCACCATTTGCTATTAATCAAAAAAAACATCTTCCTCGACGATTAAAAGAGACTCAGTCATCGCTATCTGCTAGAAAATCGCTGATGGCTCCATTAACAAAAATCATGGATGAACAGTTTGACGTAAAATTAAGACCATCAACTGATGGACTTATTAAGGCTTCACTGTTTTCGGATTTATCACCCCAAGATCTGGCCTGCTTTCAAGAGGTCGCCCATCCCCGTTATTATAAAAAAGGAAAGACGCTCTACATCGAAGAAGACTTAGCCGATTTCTTTTATGTCATTTGTAGCGGTTGGATAAAGTTATACCATACCTTACAGGATGGCGACGAAGTCGTTATCGATATGCTAACAACGGGTCATATGGTTGGTGAAAGTGCAATTTTTGAAAACGGTCGACACACAAGTAGCGCTCAAGTAATTGAAGATGTTCAGGTTCTTATTATCCCATCAAAGGTATTAAAGGAACAAATATCACGAAGCCCACAAATGGCATTAAGCATGATATCATCAATGTTCCGTCACCATCGACGACATTATGATGCCATCGCATTAAATGCTATGCAAAGCGCACCCCAACGTATTGGCTGTTTTTTACTCAAGCTATGTCCCATTGATAAAAAGAAGAATATTGCTTTTGATTTACCATATGACAAAACATTAATTGCCTATACTCTTGGGATGAAAGGGGCCACCTTTTCACGAGGACTAAACATTCTAAGATTAAAGACAGACTTGCGCGTCATTAATAACCGCATTGAACTCGACTCAATAGAAAAACTCATGAAGTTTGTTTATGGCCCTTTAGCTGCCAAACACATGTCGGCTCCATCATAGCTTATCCAAAAATTTCCATCAGCCATCCCCAATCTAAATTAGCGGGATGGTCAATATATTCTTGCTTGTTCTCAACTACGTGTTTGAGATAGCTATATTTAAAAGGCCATATATCGTCCATTGCAACTGGAGCTTTCTTAATAATTTTAATCTTCATATCCTCCATAAGTTCAAGAGTATAAATGATTTTAGGTCGATCATCATAAACCGCACACTGAAAAATATTATTTTTTCCAAGTGTTTTCCAACGTGCGCGCCAAATCTCTATAAATGGAAATTTATCTTTATTTTTTTCTATAGCTTGATTGCAAACATCCAAATAACGTTCAAAAATACGCTCATATTCTTCGACGTCTACCTTTTCTTGTGTATCAACAGTCATGACATTCCCCTCTAACAAACCAAGATCCTATTTTCGAACACCTCTCAAGGTGGCAGCAAGTGATAGCCGCGATACAAAAGAATAAAAGATTTGAAAACGATCCTGGGTATACACGCATTATTGAAATATTAAAGAAACCATCCCTTCTCTTGTTTACTGATCCAATGAAATACTCCAACTTGCATCAGGATTATATTGAGTTATCGCCCGTGCTATAACCCCCGTTTGTGGGCCCAAGTTTTTTTCAAAAACAAGTCCATTTTGATTAACAATAAAAGTCATAATACCTGAATCATTATATTTCGCAGGAAAAGCAATCAAGGCATAGCCCTTCGTCATGAACCCATGCTCAATAAAATTATAAGCCCCCCCTGGAGCATTCTCTCCTTGCTGCGTCAGAATTTTATAATAATAGCCATGGTAGGGTATTGGGTTTAGATGTTTTGAACCGATCTTATAACCTTCCGCTTGCGCTCTCGCTATAAAGGAGCCTAGGGGACTCTCTTTTTCACCTGCACTTACATGCCAATAAAGTCCATCATGCTTCCCGGGACTGCTTACAATATGTTGTGCAAATTCCGACTGACCATTTGCTATATGATGCTGATCGCCATAATCACGTTGGGCCTCTACATAAGCACGACAAACACGTATGACATTAATTTCATTACGCCCAATCCGACGGTTGATGATTTCTTCCTCTCCTGCTTTTACATCAAACTGCCATTGATTCCCAGCTATACGCACCAAAGGAATGGGCATCGGCCATTCTTCATGACCCACTATCAGGAACTCTTTGTCATCTCCCCACTTCTCGAAACCATGAGCACTATCATAGGCAGCAAGGAAAGCATCTCTTCCTTCTTTATCGGCAGCGGAATCTCCAGAACTAATAATCAAAGAGCTATCTGGACCAAGAATTTTTAAAAGTACCGCCGTATTCCCACTACGATTAGCAGCGATAAGAGCATCGGTTGCTTGTTCCGGAGTTTCAAAGACAGCCCCCTCTCCATGCTCCACAAATAAATGTGCTGGAGGCGATACAGGAGAAGATGTACACGATGATAAAATCAGCACAAATACGAAAACAGACCCACTAGTACTTTTTGGTATTTTAATTTTTTTAAACATTTTGTTCACCTTATTCATGAGTGATTTCATCATCGTTCTAACCGATGCGCCCCATCATCAGGATGAGCACCCCTAATAATATTTTGAGGTTTTACAGAGACTGAAGGCATCGATCGGCTCATAGCCCCACGCTCAGACTGCGCACGCACATCAGGACCATGAGAAAATGACTCCATCATAGGAACCGCAGGTTTTTGAGATGTATATGCATGAGGACTATTTTTCTGCATCTCTGATGTATGATTTTGAGCTGTTGATAAAGCTGGCATTATATGTGCTTCACTCATCGAAGATCGCTGAGCACGAGCAATAGCAGGATAATTTTGGGGTGTCATCGTCGTGCTATATCCATGAGCCACTCGACTAACAGAAACAGAGCTTGCATTCAGGAAATGAGCGCGGGTAGCCACATCCCTATAAGGCACTCCTAAACGGTGGCTTGGGTCATGTTGCCAAACACCTGTAGTTGAAGAAGAATGCCCTCGGTTAAGATTACTAAAACGACGATCGTCAATATCTAATCGGTGATGAGACCAATCCCAATGATCCCAACCCCATAAGGAATCAACAACATAAAGACCAACACCAAAACCTATTAAAGAACCTACGAATGGGTAGTCCGATGGATAAAAATTATACGGTGGATATTCGGGATAAGACCATGAGCCATATGCCAACATAGGGTTGTAGATCGGAACATACACCACTTCGGGATCTTGGGGTTCAATCACAACTCCTCCTCCTTCTAAGGAGACTACTTGCTGAGGAGTAGAGCGCAAAGATCCTGCTGTTTCTGCCTTCTGACGCAAAATCTGAACGGCGCTCATAACAGCTTGCTGTTGGGCTATAAAGGCATCACCCAACTGCTCCATCCAGGGTATATTCGCATCCATCATCGATAGCACTTGCGGAAAGGCGGTTAAAGATTTGACACTTGGATCCCACGGTAGAGGGGCGAGTGCCACGGCGAGTTGATCTCCCGATAAAGAAACACGATTATAACTTTGTAACCAACGTGAAGCTTCTACAACTTCGAGCGGATATGTCGACGCCATTAATATTTGCCCAAGAAGTGGATCAGGATAAAGAGCAATAGGAGCCAATATTTGATCAAGCTGAGCTTGCGTATATCTTTGTCCAGGGAGAACCGCTGTCGATGAATCCTGTAAATCTATTTCTTGTGCTAAAGACGATGGCATGTCTATCCAGAGCGATAAAATGCCGCACATCGCTAGCACTAAAGTATTATTCTTATTCAACTCTTCTCTCCCTACCTAAAAGACAATTACAAAACGCAGCTGAGACCCTACTGTTTACAACTTTAACTTATTTGATAATAATCAAATCATGAAAAACAAATAAGTTTATGAGTTGGTTATCGGAGAATTCCTGCCGATCTCTTATGAGGTTATTTTATGAAACCACTTAAAACAAGTAGCTACCTTTTGCTGTTAGGATTGTTTTTTATTGCGATCTCTTGCCCATCTCTCTCAAAAGCGGCAAATATAACACAAACAATCGAGACGGTAAAAGTTGATGTTCAGAAATTATCAACGGGCTTTCGTGTATCAAAACTAATTGGCAGCTCTGTTGTCAATAACGCAAATGACACGATAGGTAAAATTGATGATCTCATCGTCAGCCCCGATGATAATAAGTCCGTATATGTGATTATTTCAGTAGGCGGTTGGCTAGGCATGGGAACTCATCTTATTGCTCTTCCCTATGATCTCCTGCTTATTACAAACACTAAAATTATACTAGCCGGCGCAACAAAAGACGGGCTGAAAAACCTTCCCGAATTTAAATATAATACACTCTAAGTTTTGTCCCTCTTAACATGAATTATGTACGAGGGATCTGTCTTTCCCATCTCACACAAAAGGAATACACTATGAAATATTTACTTCCATCCGCTATATTAATAACCATGATTGGACTCGCCGCCTGCACTGGACCTGCCGGTCCTCAAGGTGCCCCAGGCAACCAAGGAAACACAGGATATACAGGCGCCATGGGCGCAACAGGTAACCAAGGTAATACAGGCAATACTGGCTACACAGGAGCTACTGGTAACCAAGGCAATACAGGTTACACTGGAGCTACAGGCGCCACAGGGGATACCGGCGATACAGGTGCCATTGGTGCTACAGGCGCGACAGGTAATCAAGGAGCGACTGGAAGTAAGGGAAATACTGGAAATAAGGGAAATACTGGAGCCAAGGGCAATACGGGCAGCAGTGGCAGTCCTACAACCATTAATGTTCAATAATTAAATAATCATAAAATAGAATGACCGCCAGCGCACAAAACGCTAGCGGTCATTTGTATACTTCTCGATCCAAACCGATTTTTTCTATTATATCTCAAAGTTAATTCTGCCGATCACCCATAAATTCTTTCAAAAACTCCTAAAAGTTTCACTTGCAGTTCCATATCAAGTTACTGTTACAGTTTTTTGATTAATGTCAAACAAGGACTCCTGTATCTAGATAAAACATAAGTACAGATGACGCATTCTTGATGATGATCAGACCACCACGCAACAAACGGAGAAACTCATGCGCAATATAAGACTTTTTTTATTTACTCTTATGCTCGGCACGTTCGTGACGATGTCTTGGGGGACAATCAATAATGCCAATGCAATGACGCCAGAGGAATTGACGCAAAATTCAAATCAGTCGTTACAATCTCTCATAACAACAAATCCTGCTGCTGCAGATCTTGCTAAAAAAGCTAAGGGTGTTTTGATATTCCCGAATATTGTAAAGGCCGGATTTGTCTTTGGGGGCGCCTATGGCGAAGGCGTACTTGAGCGAGGCAATATTGTGGATGGGTATTATAACTCCATAACAGCATCTTGGGGATTACAGGCTGGCGCTCAATCTTACGGATATGTTGTGTTTCTCATGAACGATAAAGCACTTCACTATGTCCACGAAACTCATGGCTGGGAAATTGGCACAGGCCCCACTGTTGTCGTTGTCGATGAAGGTGTAGCAAAGAACCTGTCAACATCAACGCTAAAAGGTAATGCCTATGCGTTTATTTTTGACCAACAAGGGCTGATGGCAAGCCTAAGTCTTGAAGGAACAAAAATTTCACGCATTCATAATCCATAATAATATCGAGCTATCAGCCTTGTGAATAGAGCAACCTATTCACAAGGCTTTTTACTGCCCTTAAAGCTAGCAAGCACAATGCTTATTTTATTGTTTGCGAGGAAGAACAAAGGCGTCTTTGTTGATCTGCCTGGTATACTAAAGCAGAAACACGATCGGCCAATTGGCCAATAAGAATACTTAGCCCCTTGGATCCTGACTGCTCCTCTGTAGTTGAAGTAAAAGATGTTGTAGCCCACGGATTACATCCACAGCTGTCTTTTACAGTAACTTGTACGCTCATTCTATAAAGATGCGTGTCAATTTGGTTGAATTGATCAACATTATTTTCGAGCAAAAAACAGGCTCGTGGTGGTTTATCATCAAGCTCTGTTACAATAACCTCATGAGGCATTCTTTGACGCAAATCCATTGCCATGATGCGTTCCAATAAAACATCTAATGGCTCAGCCCAACGGTTCATCTCATCAATATATATATGGTCATCACTTTGCTGTACGATATCGGGGCGATCAAGATAGCCGGGCAGAACTGGTCTATTAATTTTTATACCACCACTTTCCTCCAACGTTATGTCACCTGGCGTTGGGTTAAGAGTATAATAATTGGGTTCCATGGAGACTCCACATGCGGCGAGAGCCAAGAGGCCCCATGTTATAATAAGGAGGCGCTTCATGGCTTTTCCTTTGTCGAATAGGTCTTCCCTTTAAGAAGCGCTTCAGGATGACGTTCAATATAGTCGGCTAGCAGCCTTATAGAACGAGCAGCATCATTCACTTCATCGAGAACACGTTTGGTGTTTTTTTCAAAATCAGAGCCCTGACCATAACCATTATCAAGTCCTGTCATCAGGCCATTTGCATGCGTAACAGCGCTTTGGATTTGCGCCGAAATATCCGGCAATTTCTGTAAAGCTGGCGTCAAATTGAGATCGGCTTTATGAGACAAATCAGCTGCGTTAGCCATGGCAATTGAAAGTGAATGAAGAGCCTGCCGCATATCATGGCCATTAATCGTTTGATCCATATGTAAAAGCAAGGTGTTAAGATTATTGCCAATGTGTTCAAAAGGAATTGTATTAAGTTTGTTCACAACATCACTTAACGCCTCCAACAAATTATCGGTAGAGCCACTTTGCGTTGGCAAGATCATGACTCCATCTTCTTGAACTACATCAATGGATGGCTCATTAGGGGCAAACTCAAGAGTTAACATCTTTTCGCCTAGCAATAAGTTGTTCGATTCAAGTTTCACACGCAAACCACTATCAATTAATCGGCGCATCATTTGAGAAGGATCGGTCGATGTTCCTGATTGAAACACTCCCAACGCCCTATCGGGCTGTATTTCAAAAGCAACACGCACCTTTGCTTGATTTGTTTTATCATCAAAGACAAGCTTAACTTCAGTTACATCTCCCACTTGAATTCCATAAATCATAACGGGAGAACCGACACCTAATTCTTTTACCGAGCTTTGAAAATAGGCAATATAAGGAATATGGATACGATATTGAGAAACTTTTGCTTGAGCTTCACTTTCATATAAAGGAAATGTAGCGCCATTTGCGGCAGGATTTTCGTTTTGTGCTAAAAGGGGAGTGTCAAAAGAAACGCCACCCACAAGTACAGAACGTAAAGAGTGGGTCGTCAGGTGTACACCGCTCGGACCAAAACTAAGAGATAAGCCCGATGCATTCCAGAATTCACTATGTTCACGCACATAACGATCATAGGGTTTTCGGATAAATATTTTAATAGATAGAGGCTCCTTATCGCTCAGCATATCATACCCAAGAACCTCACCAACTTCGATACCTCGAAAATTGACCGGCGACCCTATATTAAGAGACCCCAATGTAGTCGTGCTTAATACAAACTCACTTCCCTGTTCATCGGTTCGATCGGTTGGTGGTGTTTCAAGGCCCACAAAGTGCCCTTTCGGATGCCCGCCCTGAACTCCAGGCTCAACTTGAATGTAAGAGCCCGTCACGAGCGTCTCAATATCGGAAGCGTTAAATACACTTAACTGAGGCCTTACGACCCAAAAGCGCGCCCGATCCGTTAAGAAAGATTTGGCCTGAGAAGTCATTTGCACGTCGACGATGACCCCTGATAAATCGGGATTAAGGTGAACGGCTTCGACTGTCCCAAGCGTTACAGCTTTATATCGCAACTGTGTTTGACCAGGGATAATATCTTGGGCCGTTTTAAAAGAAATTGTTATATGTGGACCATGCTCGGAATAGGAGTGCCACCCTAAATAGATAGCGATAAGCGCCGCTAATATAGGTATCAACCAAATAGCCGAAAAGTGATGCGGTCGTATATGCGCTATAGGAAATGTGGTTTCGACGCGCGACAAAGGAGGTTCATCCGACATTGTGATCTTTCTTTTATAATCTTGCTAAAACCTTTGACTTCTTACTTTTCTTTCCAACATCCCACATAAGACGCGGGTCAAAACTAAGCACAGCCAACATACTGAATATGACAACAAGCGCAAAGTAAGTTGCTCCATTCCCAGCGGTAATTGAGGCTAGCTTACCAAAACGCATTAATCCAACAAGAATAGATAACATAAAAACGTCAATCATCGACCAGCGCCCTATAAATTCAATAAAACGATAAAGTCGCGTGCGACCGAGTAAGTACGCCGAAGACTCTCGATGGGTCTGGATGAGCATAAATATTAAAAAAATTAGCTTTAAAGCAGGTATGACAATACTTGCCACAAACACAAGAAGCGCTAATGGCCAAAGGCCTGCATGTATGAATTCGATGACACCGCGCATAATTGTGTAAGATTGAGTATTCCCTAACTTAGATATATTCATCACAGGGAAAAAGTTCGCGGGAATATATAAAAGAATAGCGGCAAGCACGAGCGCCCATGTTCGCTGTAAGCTATAGGGTTTACGATGATCTAAGTTACTTCCACAACGCAAACATATGATCGACGCCGCAGGATTAGCTTGGCAACAAGTAGAGCAACCAAATAAAAAACCCTCTGCATGCCCTTTTATTGGATTAATTAATCCTCGATTTAAGATCTCTTGCCATACAGCTTCTTGATCGAGCACGACATCGATAGCTGTCAACGAAAGGGTAAGCCCAATAAGAGCATAAACGGCTGTTTCAATGGAAACATGCGTCATCGCCTGCAAACGCGTATAGGCAACCAGCACCCCAAGTAAATAAATTTCTGCCATTGTCCATGGATTTAAATGCTTTAACTCCCGAAAGATCGTAACGATCCATCTTGGTGGCCGCTCCAGATGTAGCCCTCCAAACACGATCAAAAGACCGAGAAGCTTAATCAATGGCATCAAAATGACAACAAGGAAAATAAGAATTGCCAAAAGCAGAAAGCCTTGTTCACCTAAAACTTGCAAGCCACTTCCAATTTCATCCCAGCGAAATCGACTGTAAAGAGAAACCTGTAGTAAGGGCTCACAGGCGGAAATCCAATAAAACAGAAGCCCTGCTACAACACATGTCAATGTCCACAACATAGAGTGATGTCGTATATGTCGAAGTGTTTTACCACATTTTATGCAACACACGTCAACGCTCGAATGTTCTGTCGGCATCTCAACAAAAATCCCACAATCAGGGCATTCGCGGATACTGGCAAGCAACGCGGGCATAGAAAGTTTAACCTAAGCCATAAAACATAAATCAGGTATAAAGAGGAAGAAATAAGATTACAATTAATTTGTCCTTTCCTTTACCTAACAATAAACTCAAATATTCTTCTTCAGACCTTTGAAACCTCATCAATAGTTCCTATTTAGGATCTATATCCTTCACTTAAAACAAGCCTGTATGTTGTGACATAAAGTACTCATGAAGGACAATAATAACAAAACTTCTCTACCCCATATTTTTTATCTTGAAAATCAGAGGCCTTTATATTTAAAATAAAAAAAAGTACTTATTGATTCTATGTTTGCAGATTGCTTATCATTTTTGAATGCGCGGTGGGAATGGCGACAGACTTTTCAGGTCCTCTCCTTCGATTATTAAAGGAAGCTGGCTGGGAAGTTGCAGGCGGAACGAAGCACCATAAATTAAGGCGCATGGGTTGTGAGACCTCCCTGACAGTTCCTAGACATGGAATAGGAAACCGCCACTTAGCAAACAAACTCCTCAAACTTGCAGGCGTACACACACACCTCTAGTTAGAAAACATAAAAGGAATGGTGTTTTTTCAGCGTTGATCATATACTTAGTATAGCTTTCCTACTCACAGTAAGCTTAATAGTCCTAAAGCTATATAAAGCTTTTTAAGGGCTACACAGAACAATCAATCCAAGTTTAAGGTATGTTCTTTTCCTTTATTATTCTCGCTTCTATCTTGCAGGTAGATCATATCGTCATCATTTAAAATCCGGTTAGCAGCACCTTCAGGATCATCATATTGACCAGACTTCAAAGCCCACAAAAAGCCAGCCAAACCGAGAAGTCCAAGAGCAAGAGCCAGAGGAAGAAGATAAATAAGTACATCCATAATTAATCACGATTAAGGCGTTGGGCGTTAGCGACAACCAATATAGAAGATCCAGCCATGGCAATTGCAGCGATCAGAGGAGTTACCAACCCCATCATCGCCAACGGCACAGCAATAATATTATATCCAAGCGAAAGTACAAAATTTTGTTTAATCAAATGGTGCGCACGTTGAGCGATTGTGAGCGCGTCGAGCACTGGAGCAAGTAGATCTCCCTGAAAGACAATATCCGCCGCATTTTGTGTGATATCAAGCGCCGATGATGGCGACATCGACACATCGGCTGCAGCAAGAGCCGCGGCATCATTCAGACCATCGCCAATCATGAGGACATGCTTGCCTTGACTTCTCAATTTCTCGATCACCGCGTGTTTTTCAAGCGGAGTCACGTGGGCTTTATAGTCCTCTATTTCGAGATCATGAGCGACACTTTCTACGGCTTGCTGACGGTCCCCCGATAACAGAGTAATAGCATATCCTTTACTTCTAAGCTGATGGAGAATGAGTTTAGCGTCGCGCCTCAACTCATCGGAGAAAAGGAAACGAACTGGTTCTTTACCTTCGATATCCAACCAAAGTTCGGGATTTTCATCGGTCGGTGCACTTGGATCCCCACACCAGTCCCGGCGACCAAGACGCAATCTTCTTTCATCTAAAAATGCCTCCAACCCAAGCCCTGGAAATTCTTTGGTATTGAACGGAATGATCTTGCCTCCGTACATAGCTTGCAATGCACGGGCGAGCGGATGACGACTATGTGCCGCCAAGGATGCCGCCATTTGCATATTGTAACTACCAATCATATTTGGATTGGATAGCTTCGGATGTCCCGCTGTTAATGTACCTGTTTTATCAAAAACGATCGTATTAACGTTCGCCAACCGCTCAATGGCGTCCGATGATTTCAGCAACATTCCGCGACGAAACAAACGACTACTGGTAATAACTTGCACGGCTGGCACAGCAAGGCCAAGAGCACAAGGACAAGTAATAATGAGAACAGTCGTCGCGATGAGCAAAGATGGTTGCCATGCATTTCCAAGCAACAGCCACCAAAACATAAAAGTTATAAAGGCAAGAAAGTGAACAAGTGGAGTATAAAAACGCGCAATGCAATCGGCAAGTCGCACGTAGCGCGCATGTCCCTGCTCAGCCTTCTCCATTAGTTTGACAACTTGGCCAAGCAGACTTTCGCTACTTACCGCCGATATACGTACCGTGATAGGAGATATGACGTTAATCATACCTCCAAAAACGTGATCTCCTACTTTGATGGCTTGCATACGTGTTTCGCCCGTAATTAATCCTGGATCAACTTCCGATGCACCACTTTCAACGACCCCATCCGCGGCAATCTTCTCACCTGTCGCCACCTGCAAAAGCATACCTAGTTCTAGATCGCGAATGGGCAAGAGACGCTGTCGTCCATTCTCTATAACGGAAGCTGTTCCAGCCATCATCATCAGCAAATCTTGTGCAGCAGCACGCGCCTTCCCGCGTGTTCGACGATCCAGATAACGCCCAATTAGAAGTAAAAACAAAAGCATAACAACAGAGTCAAAATAGGCGTATTCCCCATGTTGCAATGTCTCAAACAAACTCATTCCTGTAGTCAGAATGAGGGCTACACTTATCGGCACATCCATATTGGTGTTGCCATGCTTCAGCATCTGCCAGGCTGATCGGAAAAACGGACGCCCTGCGTAAAGAATGGTTGGTAAAGCAATTAACGCTGAGATCCAATGCATTAAATCGCGTGTTGCCACGCCCATACTTGCGGCGGTCGAGGACCACAATGGCACCGATAAAAGCATTATATTGCCCGAAGCAAAGCCCGCAACAGCAACGCAGCGCAACAGAAATTTTTCTTCTTGCTGATCACTCTTCTCTAAACGTGTCGTATCATAGGGGGATAATTTATAGCCGAGATCTTTAACGATTGTAATGAGATGCTCAGCACGTACCGATGGATCTTGCCAACGCATCGTCAGACATCGCGTCGTGAGATTAACACGTGCGGTGATGCCCGGTTCTCGATTAAGAACAGCTTCAATTCGAAACGCACAGTTTGCACAGTGCATTCCGTCAACCATCATACGAAGGACTTTGTCTCCGCCTTTATCATCAAGAATAAAACTACTTAGATCTTGCTCTTCTGACTGTCGAGGGTCTGTCTTTAGGGCCTCTCCATTCATGGAACAATTACGCGCTTAACAGTCTGATAATTTTGACCATTGATCGTGGCTGACACTCGCGCCTCCCAAACACCGGATATGGGCAAAACTGATTCCACACTATAATGTCCACTCGTTTGCGATTTCATCACCAAGGATTGATCCATCCCCGCCTGCGTTGGTCGCACGAGCCAAAGTTTTACGTCAGCTTTATCCAGTGCCATGTTGTTATGATCTGTGAGAAAAAAATCGACACCGATCTTATTTCCAGCTGATGTAAAAGACAAATCACTATGCCAACCCAATGATTTCTGCTGATCGCCCGCATGGATTATTGTGTTGTAAGCGAGGCCCTTATTATAAGCATTTTCTGTAACGAGACCTGTGTTTGTTCGCACGGCTATAATCGCCATGGGAACGAGGACCGAAATTAGAACCAAGGGAACCAGCGATCCGATGGTCTTGGCTGGGAAAGAGCTTGCGGCATATCTTTATTCCTTCGTTATAAACATCGTTCGATTAATATCGCTACTCTGTGTAAAGTTATCGGTCAATTGGAAGATTACATCCTGACGATTGGCATGAATTGACCCCGCAGGAATTGTTACAAGAACACGATATTGGCCAACACTATCAGCTAAAACATCTAAATGATCGGCATTTGGCGTTCCTGCGCCTTCAATTTTCAATTCGGCTTCTGGCAAGTCAAGGATTCTTAAGGAAAATTCATGGTCGTCATGCAATTTATTGAGGATCTTAACTGTATAACTATTACGAACAGCCCCCGATGCAAGATGAACAAAGAGAGGGTTGCGATCGTGCAAGACATGAAGATCAAATGGTGCACGTGTAACGATTGATGCCATCATAACAGATCCAACTACTAATAAAAATGCCGAATAGTAGAGTGTACGCGGGCGCAGTATACGTAAACGATCCTTAAATATTATGGCTTTTGCCTTTGCTCCTGAGCGTTCAAGCTGATTGCGTTCTGTATCGTAACGGATGAGCCCTGGCGGCAATCCAACTTTCTTCATAATTCCATTACAAGCATCAATACATAATCCACAGGCAATGCACTCCATTTGCAATCCCTCGCGAATATCAATTCCCATTGGACAGACCGCGACACACTGATTGCAATCAATGCAATGGCCACGCTCTTCCCAGCTTTCACCCTGCTTATGGGATTGGCGCGGCTCTCCTCGTGCCTTATCATATCCAATAATAAGTGTATCACGGTCAAACATAGCAGATTGGAATCGTGCATAAGGACACATATAGGTACAGACCTGTTCCCGTGCATAGCCAGCCATAAGGTAGGTCGATGCCGTAAGCCCGAGAATCCAATCGGCCGTGCTCCAGGGTATATCCAAATGCAAAATTTGATCCGCAAGAGTTGGCGCATCCGTGAAGTAAAAGACCCAAGCCCCTCCCGTCGCAAGACCAATAAAAATCCACAATATGTGCGTCAATGACTTGCGCCATATTTTATCAAAATTCCATGGCCCTTGATCACGCTTCATTCGAGCATTGCGGTCTCCTTGTAAAAAATCTTCTACCTTTATAAATAGATCTGTCCATACTGTCTGTGGGCAAGCATAGCCACACCACACACGCCCCAACAAACTGGTAACGCAAAACAATCCAACGGCCGCAAGAATAAGAAGACCCGTGATATAGAATACTTCTTGCGGCCATATTTCGATGAAAAAGAAATAGGCCCGTCGCGCAGGCATATCAATGAGGATGGCTTGATCCGGCGCATGTTCCCCACGATCATAACGTATCCATGGTGCAAAATAATATACGGCCAGAAGCAGCCCCATCGCCAGCCATTTTAACTTGCGATAATATCCCCAAATATCACGCGGATAGATACGCTTCTGTGCAGCAAAAAAGGTAACGGGTTGGGACATGGACTATTTCTTGTTTTTATTTACCACCACCAAGCGAATGGACATAAACGGCAAGTTGCTTAATTGTGCTGTCATCAAGACGGCCCTCCCAAGCAGGCATCACCCCTGAACGTCCGTAAGTAATGGTCTGAACAATTGTCGCATGATCGCCTCCATAAAGCCAAATGCCACTGTTAAGTGCAGGAGCTCCGACATCCGTATTGCCCCCCCCCTTATCGCCATGGCACGCCGTACAGTTCTTGGCAAAAACGTCTTGACCCTTGACAAAGGCCACGCTTCGGCTGGCCTGACCGCCTTCATGCAAATGCTCAACATAAGTTGCAACGGCTTCAATTTCATCAGGCTTTAGGTTATCTTTCCATATCGGCATACCACCTTGGTGCGTGTTCGCATTATCATTATGAGCACCATAGCGTATTGTTGTGTATATTTGATCGAGGGTTCCTCCCCATAACCATTCATCATCATTAAGATTAGGATAGCCTTTTGCTCCCTGTCCCCCTGCTCCGTGACAGGCTGCGCAGTTATTCTTAAACGCAACAGCCCCGCCTGCTACGGCGTAACCATATAATTCACGGTCATTCTTGATATCTTGTAAGCTTGCTTTTACAAAACGCGTTTCATATTTAGCGCGCATCGCTTGAATATCACCTTGCTGCTCCTTTAGCTGGCTATACTCAGACCAATCTTTCGAACCACCCGTATGCCCTGTTAATGTGGGCCAAGCCGGATATAAAAACCAATAGCCAACAGCAAAAATAATGCATACAAAAAAGGTCCACAACCACCAGCGTGGGGCTGGATTATTAAGTTCCTTAATGCCATCCCATTCGTGCCCAGTGGTTTCAACGCCCGAGAACTGATCGATCTCTTTTTCCTTATGTGGATCGTTAATAGCCATTGTTTTTCTCCTTAAACGGAATTTGTCCGTACTCATCCATTTTCAATTTATTTGCGGGAACATAGGCCCAGAAAGCAAAACCGAGAAACATGATAAAAAACATAATAAGCACAACTATGCCACCGTAACTGGCGAGCCAATCCATCATGGTTCAAGGCCTTTCTTTATACCCACTGGCAGATTACGCGGATCAAGATCTGGGTTATAGGTTGTAAAATCAACCATATTTCCAAGTCTCTGCAGATAAGCAATGAGGGCCGTCATCTCTGAAACCATATTGCTCTGACCGTCAAAAGATGCAGCGGTTACTTTAGCACCATATCGGCTCGTAAGACCGGATATATTGCCGTTCTCTTGTGCTTGTGTCACAGCGTCCTCATAGGCATGGGCAACCATGTCATCGGTATAAGGAACACCCAAAACACGCAAGGTACGAAGATGATCAGCGATATTGTGAAGGTCAACAGAACGGTCTTTCAAAAAACCATAGGGGGGCATAATTGATTCCGGGACAACACTACGTGGATTTGTTAAATGAGCCGTATGCCACTCATTTGAATATTTACCCCCTAGACGTGACAAATCGGGCCCCTGACGTTCCGATCCCCATTGAAAAGGATGATCATACATACTTTCTGCGGCTAAGGAGTAATGACCATAACGCTCAACCTCGTCGCGCAATGGACGAATTTGCTGGCTGTGACAGAGATAACACCCCTCACGAATATATATATTTTGCCCCATCAGTTCGAGCGGCGTGTAAGGACGTATACCCTGCACTTTCTCGATGGTCGTCTCGATACGGAACAAAGGAACAATCTCGATAATTCCTCCAATCGATACGACGATGGCTATTGCAATCAAGAGAAGGATCGAATTTCTTTCCAATTTATCGTGATGTTTAAACATGACAGCTCCTACGCTTCTTTTCCGGCAGCGCAACAAGATTGCTGGCCACAATCACGAGCACATCCAGGTTTAATCGTCTTCCAGACATTATAGAGCATGATCAACATACCGATCAGATAAAGCAAACCACCAAAGGCACGAATAATGTAATAAGGGTGCATTGCCTGAACGCTTTCACTAAAAGAATATTGCAAAAAGCCCTGCGCGTCATAGGAACGCCACATCAGGCCCTGGGTAATTCCAGCTACCCACATGGATGTGATGTAAAACACAATCCCGATTGTTGCGATCCATAGATGGGCGCGGATTAGATTAGTCGAATACATACCAGTTCTGTTCCATAGTTTGGGTATCATG
>Ga0302277_1001488_pt1 | contig 17383 bp, 10 predicted proteins | sample III_Bog_N3_1_FD_198759 | JGI IMG/M metagenome (GOLD analysis project Ga0302277, IMG submission 198759) | Peat permafrost microbial communities from Stordalen Mire near Abisko, Sweden - III_Bog_N3_1 | ecosystem: Environmental > Terrestrial > Soil > Wetlands > Peat | place: Sweden: Abisko... | reverse complement strand
CCATTGAGTCGTTGATTGGCACCAAGCAGGGAGCGAATCAACATCGCTGGAAAACCGCCGCGAAGGACAAGGCACTGGCGATGCTCTTGCCGCAGGTCATCATCGAAAGCAAGGGCGAAGCGATTCTAAAAGTCCTGCAAATGGGAACCGTCTCGACGAATGTTTATCTCCGGCGGTTGCACAATTTCTGCGTGGACATGAACTGGCTGCCGTGGCCGCTGGTGCCGAAACGCCAGTGGCCCGCCGTCGAGTTCAAAGAGAAGCGCGGCATCACGCTGGCGGAACATCTGGCCATCGTCGCCCGCGAGAACAATCCCGAACGCAAGGCGTTCTACAAACTGGCGTGGCATTTGGGCGCATCGCAATCCGATCTGGCGGGCTTGAACGCCGAGGACGTTGATTGGGATCACCACGTCATCAGCTATGCGCGCCAGAAGACCGGCTCGATTGCCATCATGCGCTTTGATGAAGACATGGCGGAAATCCTGCGCGACCTGCCGGGGAGCGGCCCGCTATTCCCATATCTGCGAAGCGTCCGCTCTGGCGACCGCGCCACGGAGTTCAAACAACGCTGCGATGGACTTGGCATCAAAGGCGTCTCGTTGCACAGCTACCGCTACGCTTGGGCGGAACGGGCGAAGACGGCGGGCTATCCCGAACGGTATGCCCAGGTGAATCTTGGTCACAACAGCCGCGCAATGACGCGGGCGTATTCTCGTAAAGCCCCGGTGGAAATGCCGTCGTTAAGCGAATACGAGAAGCAACAGAAGGCCATTATTGGAAGCCACAACCCCGAACCAGCGGCGCAAAGCGTCGCGGCATAAGGAGGACATCATGCAACCCTGGCAAATAAAAGCACTCGAACTGGAGGCGTCGGGATTGAAACATCTTGACGGATTTGTTCACGACCATGCGCTCTATTTTCTCATCGGAGCCATCTATCTTTTGCTGGCTCTTTTGGTGTGGGTATTGTGCGGTGGATTGCGGCGAAAGGGAGGAGAATCCACGCACCACGTCCGGCCAGCGATTATCATTCAATGGCCGGGAACGCCGCCGCTACCACCGGAACCGCCCTTGTCGCTGCGAGAACCTGACTATTATGACCACGACGATTACCCTTCGGATTGACAGCCCTTCACGGCCTGTAACCGCGCGATTGTTTTTTCGGAGCTTCCGGGAAAATCAGGTGCGGCTTGATTTTCGGCTCCGTGGTTTCAGCCATGTGACTTTGCGCCGGGGTCTGGACGGGTTGCTGGCGCGGCTCATTGGATTCAACCGTCTGCTTGATCGTTTCAGTTTGCGCTTGCGCCTGACTTTGGTTTTGCCGCTGGCGCAGCGCGCGGAATTCTCTGGCGCGTTTGCTGTTGGTCATGGTGAGCGCCATCCGCGTTCCCCAACGCTGTTCAATCATGCGGAAGAACGAATCATGTTTCCGATAATGCGCCATCAGCGCATCCACCACCGAGGGGCGATCCCCGCTGCGCGTGATGTTCTCGCGCAACTGCTCCTTGTCCGTGGTAAAAATGTGAATCCCCTTTTTGCCGCGCGAAATGGTGACATACCATTGCTGCTGATTTGTCGCGGTCTTCGCCGCCGAATCGGAAAACAAAACGTGTTCCACCGACTTGCCTTGTGACGCATAGGACGTAATGGCGTAGCCCCGGACGAACTGCCGAAAGTTTTTGCCCAAGACCCGGCCATCCGCGAGCGCAATGCGGCCGTCCGGCTGGACGGCCTTGACCGTGACCAGTTCGCCATTGACCAGCTTGCGGTTTTCGACGCTGCGGCCATTCGCCTTGAGTTGCAGCTTGTCGCCAGCGGCCAAAGCCAGTTCCTTGCGCTGGCAGGCCGTCAGCTTGTCCAGTTGCTTGAATGAAATGGGAACGATGCGTTTATCAGTTTCCACCAGCAAATGCGTGTCTGAAATTTCTTTCAGCCTGGCCCATTCACCGGCCTTGAACCCGCGCACGTCACGGTTGAACACCAGCACGGTGTTGGCATCATACGAGCGGGCATCGCGCTTTTGCGCTTCCGTCAAATCCACCGGCTGAAAGGCCGTGACCGTGGTTTCCGCTTCACCGACGAGCTTTTCATTTTTAAGCGCAACGCGAATCGCGTCGTTGACCCGGTGAATCTCATTCCAGCTTTGTGACACGACCACGGTGGATTGATGATCCTTCACCAGTTCCAGATAACGCGCCGTCAGTTTTTCATGCTTGTCGGCCAGCGTGCAGGATTCAATCGCTTTCAATTTGTCCAGCCGTTCAAACGATTCCCTAAACTTGCCGTCCCGCGCTTCCTCGACGGCCTGCCGGTATTCCTTGATGTGCTCGCGCTCCTCGATGGATTTCGCCAAGGCGGGATTCTGGCGGCGGATGTTGGTCAATTCCACTGGCCGGACGCCCGAATGTTTTTCAATCGCCCGCAGCGCGTCGCCAGCCTCAACCGCCCCATGCTGGCGCGTGTCGCCTGACAAAATCAGCCGCGCATTGCGTTCAGACACCAGCCGGAGCAGTTCCAACATCGGCTTGCCGCCAATCTGCCCGGCCTCATCCACAATGACTACCGTTCCCGCGTTAAGTTCCTTCTTTTGCAGAAAGCTGGCGACCGTCAGCGGCGACGGGAAACCGTCCCGCTCCATGTCCAGCACTTGCTGGCGTTGCGGCGCGAGGACGACCACGCCGCGCCCGCCGTCCCGGATTTGCCCGACCAGCTCGCGCAGCACGAAACTTTTGCCCGTGCCAGCCCCACCGCGAAAGACCGCGACCCGGTGAGTGTTGGAAACCAGTTTGCTCAATGCTTCGCGTTGCTCCTCATCCAGCATTGAATTGAACGGCTTTGGTTGCCAGACTAGCGGATAACATTCGCCAATCCCCTCTTTGGCCGTCTGGACAATTTCCATTTCGCGTTCGAGATGTTCCCGCGTGGACACCTTGCCGGGATGCTCGTCAAAATGCAGGTAGCTGCGCTTTTGCGTGACGGCCTGAATGTCCGCCAGTGAAACATCCTGCCCTCTGGCGCGTTCGAGCGCGTGCCGCCACAACTCATGCTCATGGACGATGGAACGGCGTTCAAACAAATGCTGCTCCGCCCATGTGATCGCCTGCTCGCAAATCTTCTCGCTGGCGACAGGCGCAACGGACGGCTTTGCCGTCAGCCCATCCAGTGAAGCCTTTTCACCCGCCGTCATTTGACCATCCCACAGCGTTTGCAGTTTTTCCAAACCGATGTCCCGGATTTTCCGTGGCCGTTCCTTGTGCGCGATGTTCTCCCGAATCGCGGCCAGGTTGTCGCCCGCCTTTTCCGGTTCACGCGCCAGCAGTTCCTTGGTTTTCCGGTCAATCTCCCGGTGCCGCTTGGAAAACTTGTCAACCAGTTCCGGCGCAACGCCTTTGATTTCAAAATCACCGCGCGGCCTGTTTTCAATCGAATAACCGCACTTCACCAGTTCGCGGGTGAGTTCATGGTAATAAACATTCTCGACAAACTTTTGCGCGGCGAACATTTCATGGTTCTGCAATGCCTTCCATTGCTTTTCGACCGCATCAAACGTGGCGTTGAACACGATGCAATGCGAATGCAGATGCGGGTCCAAGGCGCGGGACGTGTCGTGCCGGAACGTCGCGGCCACGAGGTTGCGCGTAGGCCGGTCGGTGCATTCATCGTTTTTCCGCACCCGCGTTGCCGCGAAGCTTTGCAACTGGTGCATGGCCACCGTCACGGCCTGCTCATGCGCCTCGACAATTCGCGTGTCGTTGCCGACCAGCGCGGCGATGGAAACCGATTTGGGCGGGGAGAAAGTGAAATCGTAAAATACCCGACGATTGGCGGCCTGCCGTTCTTCGCCATCACTGCCCTTTTCAACCCGTGTAGTCTTTTGCCGGAGCGTCAGCCGTTCGCCGGTTTGCGGATGGAGATTTTCGCAAAGCCGGACAAACTCATCGGCGGTGGTCACGCCGGACAAGCCCAAATCTGCCGCGCCCTTGCCGATCCATTGGCCGGGGACGGTCTGCCCTTCGGCATAATAATCGCCGACCGCCAGGTGTTCCTTGAAATACTTTTTGGCGTCAGCCAGATTATATTGCGCTTTGGGTGCAAGCATTGCCACCAGCGTAAATCAAAACGGATTGCCCGCGTTAGCGGGTAGTGGGCGAGTTGGTGGCGGTTAAACCGAATAGTTCACTTTTTAACTGGCCGGGCATGACCATTCTGCTTTTTGGCTTTGCGGGCGTTTTTATCTTCCCAATGCTGGCTCAGGGCTTCCGTGGCCAGCGACAGCCATGCCTCATCGTCCGCCCGTTCCAGAACCTTTGACCGCGCATAGTATTTATCGCTGTTGGCCATCGGTTTGCCCAACGGCTTGAGGAATTCACGCGCAGCCAGAACCGGGATGTCATGTGGCTTGAAGCCGAGACAGGCGGCGGTTTGCGCGGCGTTCAACCGCGCGGGCAGCCGGTTCAGATTCAAAATCGCCTTGAGATCGTGGTTCAGCACATAAAGCGCGCTGACGTATTTATCGGCGTCGGTTTTTTTCTCCGGTTTGGCGCGAATTTCTCTTTCCATCCGGCCAGCGAGGTTGTTTGGCGTTTCATTATTCATACGTCACCTATGGTTTATTCATGTTTCCGACGGACATTCTAGCGGAAATTCCGGCTCCGCTTGTGCAGTCCATTGCATAACATGAATTTTTTCAATGGCTCCCACTTTGGCAGAGTTTCCCGGCGATCCGGTGCGGAAATCGCACAGGATGAAGCCACCGCTTTTGCCACAATGATTTTTTTGGCCGTCATTTTCAAAAATATGGCGGCGCAATTTATTTTCGACTGTCATTCTGGCAGAACAGGCAACGGTAATTGTTTCAAAATGAAACAAAGTAAAAAACACTTGCGGCATTCATTCCCGGCAGAATTCAGCCACCGCTTGCCCCATCCTTTCCCTTAACCCATCGGCAAGCCTGCCTGAATTTTTGAATTCAGCATCACGCATAAAATCCAATCCACCATGCACGGCAACGGCGTTTAGACTGTCCGGCTTTCCTGCGGCTCTCGGAAACCGGACAGACTAAACGCCGTGTCATTCAAACCTATCCGGTGACGCACTCAATGGCCGTTTCAAAAACCGCGCTCCACTGCTCATCCGTTTCGTTTCGCTCCGGTTTCTGAAACGGCCATTCAGTGCTGACGGTAATCAATGTCGGTTGCAGGTTGAAATCTCATCACCAATTTTCCTTAAGAAAACATCATCGGTTTTGAAATGTATGCCGGTTCAATCCTTCCAAACTCGATTCAGAAACATCCGTTTCAGTTGCATCCGACTGAAATTCATCATGGTGGTAATCCATTTGCAACATTGTGATTCAACGCTAATCGCCCGGTATTTAATCAATTGTTTAGCTTCCTATTCGTCAGCTTAAAAGGTGGACGCCCTACCCCTACGAAAAATCGTAGGTTCGCGGCTATGCGCCTGATGAAATGAAAAATTGCGTTGAAAAGCGTTGATGAATTCAACGCGATTCAACACATTTCAACGTCACGGTTCAACACCGTTCAACAGGTTTCAACCCGGCGATTCAACGCCTTTCAACAGGTAAAAACGCTATCGCGTTTAACTCGCCCACTTTCCCGCTTAACTCCCCCACTACTCGCTAACGCAACCGCCATCGGCGGGCCTAAACTGGTGGCGAATGGATTCGGAAACCAAAAATAAACGGCGTGGCGGCGGACGCGCTTATCGCAGCCGCCTTGAATTGTTCGCGGAATTTATCCGCGAGCAACGCCAGCAGCGCCGGACGTGGCAGGAAATCGCCGCCCGGCTTCGCACCGAAAAGGATTGCGTCATCACGTTTCAGGGTTTGCACCAGTTCTACCGGCGCTACCTGAAACGTCAGGCGCGGTCTCATTGGGAAAGCGAAGCGGCCACGGCACAGCCGGCCACGGTGAATCCATCTGCATCGGCACCAACGCCGGCGCAGGCAGCAACGACAACAACCAATCGGTATAAATTCAACACTGATATATGAAAACAAACAAACATCGCCTGATTCTGCCCATGCAGGCCAAAGGAAACATGGGCAAAAGCATCGAAGCCGCCGCCCGCGCGTGCTGGCTTAACCAACGTGGCATTCCGTGGCAGGGATTTGATCTGGACGGTGACAACCGCACCTTGTCCCGATTATTTCCCGGCCAGGTCAAACTCATGCCGTTAAACGGGCAGGCCGAAGACTTGGACGAACTCATTTTGATTCTGCGAAAGACGACCGCCCAACCCGTCACCCTGATTGACCCACGGGCGCATCTGGACGCGCAACTGATGAAGGCGTTATCGGCCACGCATTTCTTTGACATCGCCGCCACGCAGAACATCGGCATCACGCTCATGGTATTTCCATTTGATGACTTGGACGTGATGACCAACCTTGCCGCCACCTGCCAGTTCTGCGGCAGGCAGGTGGATTATGTCATCGTTCGCAATCCGGCGCGGGCGTCCCGCAATCGGATGTTTGACAATAGCCCGTTGGAAAAGGAATTGCTCGACTGTGGCGCAGTCACCATCTCCGTGCCGGTGCTATCGGAATTTGTGAAACTCCGGCTCGCCAAGCTGGAGGCCGACCAACAGCGCGGCATCCCGTTCAATGAGGCCATCGGCAACGACTCGCTCGGCCTCGACATCATGGCGCGGGGCGTGTTGCAGGACTGGCTCGCCACCATGTTCAATCAATACGACCAGATTGCCGCCAAGCTGTTGCCCGCCATTGAAGCGGCCACCATCAAACCCAAAACCGCGCCGCCCATCGGCGAACCGCTGTCCGCCAAACGCGGCGCAAAAGTGAACCTCTCCAACTAAAAAGGAGTCATTATGCTCGAATCCGATTTATTTGAAGAAATGCTCGCCGCCTATCCCGCTGAAAAGCGGGAGCTGGCGCGGGCAGTTTATTATCGCTTCGCCGACGGCGACAGCACGCAGTTTTTCAGCCAGCTTTTTCTCGTGCTGGATGTGTATGCCCATTACGCCGAGCGCATCCCCTCCCGGATGATTTCGGCCAACGCCGATTCACTGGCGACCCTTCAGGAACTGCGCGAGGAAATTAACTCGCTCGCCAAAACGATTGAAACCCGCGATGCCAACATCACGGATCACGCGGAAAAGACCGACGAGCTTTGCCGCGCAACCCAGGAAAAATGCAATGAGACCATTGCGGCCATTGAAACGACCGTGAAAAATCTTGGCGCACAGGTGGACACCAAGGCCATCGTGCAGGGGGTTCAAAACTCGATTCAATCCGGCATCAACCAGAAAATCATCACGCCATTCGTGCAGCACACCAACGATCTCGCTTGGAAGGTCATGCCGACGCTGGAGAAAATTCAGGCTGCCGCCGACGAAGCCAAATCCGAATGGTCAAAACGGATTTGGAAAACCGCTTGGACAACCAGTTTGTTTTGGAGCATCGGGGCGGCCATCCTCATTGCCTGCCTGATTTGCTTGGAGCTTACTGCCCGCTACGACCGCAAAATGGCCATCCAAATTGATGACATGGCGCGGGTCATGCAATTCAATCAGGCGGCGTTTCACACGCTGGCGGTTGCCAAAATTCCCATCAAAGTGTCGCCGACAGAAAATGACAGCCTTGTCAGTCCGCCGGGTTTTGTGCTGGTGATCGAAGGCGCTTACGCCGCTGATTTGCGCCAGGTCAACGGGCAAAACAACGGCTGTATTTTCTTCCGCAGCAGCGTCTCTCAAAAACAAATCCGGCACTTGCTGCCGGACGGTGATAATCAGGCGCAAGCCACCAACAATCCGGCAAACTAATCTTGACGTGATTTTTCAATGCGTAGCAATTTTGGAACGGAGACCTCAAGTGATTTTGCCAGACGCATGATAATTTCGCGCCCTGATAATTTTCCTGTCCGCTCCCAATAACCCAATGTTGTCTGCGGCACGCCCACCAGCTTGGCTAGTTCATGCTGCGTCAATTTCCGCTCCTTGCGGAGATGATACAGCCATGCTCCGTAAGCATCGCGGCGAGCTTTTGGTTTGCGACCCATGCAGGGTGCATATTAAAAGCATGGAAAAAAAGATGTTGCATTTTAACAATGTATTGTTAAAACTCGAATCGTGCATTCAGCAGCGGCAGCGGATGGAAAGCCAACAGCCAGCAATGGCGTGGATTCGGAAGCCATGTCCCCCAAGATAAAAATTCTGGTGGTGGACGACCAAATGGCCGTGGCATTGATGATGGTTTTTTTACTCACGCGAGCCGGTTGTGAAGCGCAAGCGGCTTTGAGTGCCGAAAAAGCACTGCGACTGGCTCAAACGGAAGCGTTCGACTTAATCACCCTCGATGTTGGAATGCCAGACCTCGATGGATTTCTGTTGTTTCAAAAGTTGCGGCAAATCCCGCACTTGAAAGAAATCCCGGTGGTGTTTGTATCCGGCAATTCCACGATAGAAAACCAGCAGCACGCGCTTGAGCTTGGCGCGGCAGATTTCATTGAGAAGCCGTTTGACACGCAAGATTTTCTTTCCCGCATTCTTTCACTGGTCGAAGAAACCGCAACGGCATGACCAATCCATTCCACCAATTTAATCGGGAAGCGCGCTTTTTGGAAAGGCGCGGGCGAAATGTTTCAGTTGCGATTCAACCGCCCTTCTTTGGCAAACGCTTTTTGGCGACGGCCAGACGTTCACGCGCAATTTCCAGATCATCATTGCCATCGCAAAATTCAATGAGCAGTTTGGCCAAGGCAATCAGATGTTCCACTTGGAAGCTCAACGGGCGGCGGCGGCGGCGGCACATGGCTTCCAATTCCGTGCGCTGTTCCTCGGACATGCGGATATTGAACTGGAGTGTTTTTTTCGCCACTCCCGAAGCGTGCCAGACGCGAATTTTGAACTCATGGGGAAAGATGATTGACAACGGGATACATTGCTATAATAAATGCCGGATAAATGTTTCCTCGAAGTCACAGAAAACTTCTGGACTGAACGGGGACTCATGGCGCAAGATTTTATGGTCAGATGAATCCGGCGATTCCAGCCACGCTGCGGGCGCAAAAGGGAGGCAACTTCCAAAAGGTTAATTCTATGAAAACTGTTAATCACATTAAATTTAACTATCAGTTAATCCGTCTAATAGCCTCTGTAATTCTCCTCTGCTCTCTGGCGGATGTCGGACTTGCCGCCGGTCCCGGTTTTCCGGGTAATGGTGGTGCCCCAACCAATACGCCACTGGATTCATGGTCGTTTTACGACAACACCAACTGGACGAGCGACTACGGTTACGCCCCCGTCTCGTTCACCAACATCGCCTTTTCCCCTCTTGGCGATTTTCATTCGCTCGTCGTGAGCACGAATGTTCCCGCTTGGCTGCAATACAACGTCTATGAAAATGATGGAACCACGAATCTGACGGTTGATTCAGGAACCGTCACTTTCTGGTTCGCGCCATCATCATGGTCGAGCACGAATGCCGGTGGAACCGGGCCGGGCGAATACGGACGCCTGTTTGAAGTTGGCGCATACACGCCCGATTCAAGTTACGGCCTTTGGAGCATCTATGTTGATGATGTCGGCCAGAACATTTATTTCTCCGCGCAGACCAATGACCTGTCAAGCAGCCTCACGACCTATCTTTCCGCCCCGATTTCTTGGACGACCAACTATTTCCATTTCGTTGCGCTGACGTATTCGCCGACGAACACGGCCTTGTATCTGGACGGCGTGCTGGCAACCAACGGCCCCGGCGTGACGATTTATCCCGGCCCCGATGTTCTCACCAACGGATTCTTCATTGGCGCGGATGAAACGGGACTCTATCAAGCGAACGGAATGTTCAATACCGTGGCGACCTACAATTATCCGCTCAATTCCAACGACGTTGAAACCATCTTTAGTTGGGAATACACCCCTTACATCATCAGCCCTTGGAACACGGCGATGGCAAACATTATTTCTGCACCATCCAGCCCATCCACGACCGCGACACCCGACGTAATCACCGGCGCGGGCTATCTTCAATGGGATGGATCGGTGACGCCAAATTACAGCACCAATGCCAATGTGGTCTGGTTCACCAACGTCACGTCAACAACGGTAATCAACGGCACCAATTATGTGACGTTCACAATACAGGGAGGGTTGGCGGGCTATTTCTATGATGTATTCGCTACCGCAGCCTTGACAGCGCCCCTTACCAACGGCGTCTGGTATTGGATGGGACAAGGAAATTCTGGAAATACCTACACCCTGCCCATCGCCAGCCAGAATGTTTTCTTGATTCTAGGCACTCCGCAAGACACTGATGGAGACGGGCTTACAGACGCCTATGAAAATCTGGTGTCACACACAAACCCGAACGTCGCCGACACGGATGGCGACGGAATACCGGACGGCTGGGCAGTGTTGCTTGGGCTTAATCCGCTGTCAAGCCTCGGCACGCAGCCGTCATCACGCTCCAATTACGGCTACACCACGGCAGACTGGTTGAATGGAGTTTCCGGCGTCAGGAGCGGAAGCATCACCACGGACAACGAAGGCAACGTGCAATCGGTTTCACAATAATCAAGAGAGGAACAACGAAAATGAAAACCATGAAATTTTTGATTTTGGGACTGCTCGCGTCAGTGGTGGTCATGCAGCCGTTCAGCGGCAGGAGCCAGTCAGGTCAGCCCGCCGCGCCCGTTGCCGAGGCCGTCACCCCGCAGATTCAGGCACTGGCGCAAGGCTTGCAAAACGACCCGGCGAAGATTTTCAACTACGTCCACGACCACATTCGCTATGTGCATTATTTCGGCTCAAAAAAGGGCGCGCAACTGACGCTGCTCGAAAAGAGCGGCAACGACTTTGACCAGTCGGCCTTGCTCACCGCCCTTTTGAACGCCGCCGGCTACAACAATACCGGCTACGAATTTCAGTGGATTGGCCCGGCCTATAATGATTTTTCCGGCGCAGACATGGATTTGCAACACTGGTATCAATTAACCTTGGTCAACACCAACTGGACGAGCACGATGCAATACTTGGACGGTCTTTTCGGCTCACGCGGTTATCCCGAAACAGGTAATTTTACCGGCTACACCAATCTGTATTTGTTCCAGCACGTTTGGGTTTCACTGACCACCGGGGGAAATACCTATTGGCTCGACCCGTCGTTCAAAGTCAGCGAGCCGGTGGCTGGTATCAATCTGGCCAATGCAATGGGATTCAGCAGCAACAGCCTGATGACTGCCGCCAGCGGAACCGATGCCGGAAATTACGTCACCAACTTAAACGAGGCCAGCATTCGCGGCGCATTGACCGGCTACACGACCAATTTGCTGAACTACCTGCAAAGCAACGCGCCCAACGCGAGCGTGCAGCAAATCATGGGCGGCTGGCAAATCGTGCCTTCCACCTATACCAATATAAGCCAGATAGACGCGAATTTCCCCTTTAACGACGACCTCTACCCGATAGACCCGGAAATTTTCTGGACGTATGAGCCGACGAACATGATGACATCATTGAAAATCACGTTTGCCGGGACGAACTACCAAATGTTCATGCCGCAACTGCAAGGCCAGCGATTGTCGTTGACGTTCACCAACAGCGGGTTGGCGCAACTCTGGCTGGAAGACAGCAATTTATTACAACACACCACCAGTGGTTCAGGCACGACCAACGTGGTGTTTGCCATCAATCAGCCGTTCGGAACCTGGAATGACACCAGCAATGTGCTGGTGGACACCGGCCTTGGCGATCAAGTCATCACCAATCTTTGCCAAGCCACCAACGCGACCTACGTTCTGACTTATGCGTTTGAGCCGGATTGGGGCTGGTTGCAGCAGCGGCAGAATCAATTGGACAACTATCGCTTGCAGGGATTACCGGACACGTCGCGGCAGGTGGTGAGCGAGACGTTGAACGTCATGGCTCTGAATTGGATGTTGCAAACCGCGTCGGCGGAGCAATTGCTGGCGGGACAATTGGGAATACTCCCGGAATACTCGGCGCGTTTTGGCCGCATGGCGCAGGAGGCTGGTCACGGCTATTACATTGACGTTCAAAATTTTGGTGCTGATTTTGCCAATTCGGGCTTGGATGCCGTCAGCATGAATCACGAATCCGCCCACATTGATTTGAACCAGTATTTCGCCAGCGCGCTGGAACATGGAGTCATTGAGCAATTTCAACCCACCAACATGCAGGCCGCTTCCACCATCAAGATGCTGCAAATCGCCAACACCAACGGACAGGCGGTTTTTCTGGCGAGCAGCACGAATTGGACAACAGCCTACAATGTAAAAAACCATTTGACTGCCAACACTTATGATTCAGGCACGTTGACCACCATTGGCAATTACATCACCCAAGGCTATTATGTAATGCTGCCGCAAAATGGCTCCAACCATGTCGTCGGGACGACGGGCTGGGCAGGTTATGGGTATATTACGCGGTTTAGGGGCGCTGGACTGCCCCTGACCAATGTTACGGGAATGATTATTTCCGGCGGCTATCACGGCGGTTATGGGGCTGACCCCAATGCGACCGCCAGCAGTTCCACCACCGCCCAATCCGGTGATTCCCAACAAAACGCTTTCACCTTCGGCCAACCTTTCGCTTTCAGCCCGCTTGGTGCCGATCCGGTGGACATGGCCGATGGCACGTTTCAAGTTGAACACACCGATCTTTCCGTGGGACAGGCCGAGCCGCGCGGCATGACGATTTCGCGTTATTACAACGGCACCCGGCGTTTCAGCAATCCAGCAGGCATGGCGGGTGGTTGGGTTCACAATTATTCGGTGAACGCCTACAATACACCAGCGCCGCAAGCCGCTTTGGGCGGCAACTCGCCGCAACAGATGGCTCCCATGATTGCCGCCACCTGTGCGGCGGCAAACTTCTATAATAGCTCCGTTCCTGACCCGAAAAACTGGATGGTTTCCGCCTTGATTGCCAAGTGGGGCATTGACCAGCTTAACAAAAACGGCGTGTCGGTCATCATGGGAAAAGATACGGTTCAATTTGTCAAACAGCCCAATGGCACATTCACCCCGCCCGCAGATTGCACCATGACGCTCGCCCAAAATGGTTCGGCTTACAGTCTATCCTTGCGTCACGGCAACACGTTCCAGTTCGATGCCCTTGGACGCCTGACCAACATTGTTGACCAATACAGCCAGTCAGTGACGTTGACCTACAATACCAGCAATTTGGTAAGCACCGTCACCGATTGGAAAAAGAATCGCACGCTCACTTTCGGTTATACCGGAAGCCAGTTGACTTCCGTGTCCGATAACAGCAGTCCCGCGCGTTCCATATCCTATGGTTATACGTCCGGCGACCTTACCTCATTCACCGATGCCGAAGGCAAGACCACCACCTACACTTATGGCACCAATCATCTAATCACCGCCACGATTGACGCCGCCAGCAGACTTGTCATCAGCAATCTCTACGATGCGCTCGGCCATGTGACTACGCAATACACCCAGGGCGACACCAACAAGGCTTGGAAAATCTTCTGGTCAGGCTGGCAGAGCATTGAACAAGACCCGGTCGGCAGCCAGCAGATTTATTCGTATGACAACCAATCCCGCGTCACCAGTTTGCGCGACGCCCTTGGCAATCTCACGCAGACACTTTACGATGGGCAAGGCCATGTCGTGATGGCCATTTCACCGTTGAATGAGACCAATCAGTTTTTTTACGACGGAAACCACAACGTCACAAACTCGATTGACGCGCTTGGATTCACCAAGCAATTCGTCTATGACAATCAAAACAATTTGATTCGCTCCGTGGATGGACGCAGCAACCCGACCACTTTCGGCTATAATAATCAGTTTTCCATTACCGGCCAGACCAATGGCGCAGGTGATTTTGTCAATTACGCCTACAATGGTGACGGCACGCTTCACTCGCGCACCGATTCGGGCGGCATGACGGTTTATGACACCTATGATAGTTACGGCCAGTTGACCCACGTCACTTATCCGAACAGCCTTGGCGGTGAAAGTTTCGTCAATAACTTGGCAGGCGACCCGACGAGCCACACCGATGCCAATGGAAATGTAACGACATTCGCTTACAATAATCGCCGGGAAATGACCAATACCGTCGCCCCGACGAACTTGACGGTAAAAGTTAGTTTTGATGCCGCAGATAATGTCTCCGGCAACACTGACGCACGTGGGAATGCCATAACCAAGGCTTGGAGCGCCACTCACAAATTGCTCGCCACGGCGCTGCCATCCACACCCCAAGGTGCGCCGGTTGTCACCAATGCCTACGACAACCGCGATTTACTGGTCAAGACGGTTGACCCGTTGCAAAATCCGACCCTCTACACCAACGATGTTGCTGGACGGTTGGTTTCGCAAACTGACCCGGTGTTGCGAACGACCACCTTTGGTTACGATGCCGACGGACATAAGCTCGCCACCACCAATGCGGCGCAGGAAGTCACCAGTCAGACATGGGATGCACGGGGCAGCTTGATTCAATTGACCGACGGCGCAGGTCATTTTTCAACCCGCGCTTACGATGGCGCTGGTAATCAGATCACGCTCACCAACCGCAACGGCAAAAAATGGCAGTTCCAATTCGACGGAGCAAACCGGCTGACCAATACCATCACGCCGCGAGGCTTTTCGACTTCGCTTTCCTTCAATCACCAAGGATTGCTCAATTCGATCAAAGACCAAGCCAATCAGCCCACGTCTTTTTATTACGATGCGAAGGGACGGTTGACCAACCGCACGGATAATGTTGCGACCACGCTTTATGGTTTAGATGCCAACGGCAACCGGACGAGCGCAACCGAAAACAGCCAGACGAATTCCTGGACGTATGACGCTTACAACCGCGCTTCCAGTTGCAAAGACATTTACGGCAACCTGATTCAATACCGTTACGATGCCAACGGCAACGTGACCAACCTGATTTATCCGGGCGGCAAGAATGTTTATTACGCTTACGACAGCTTGAACCGGCTGACGAACGTGATGGATTGGGCGGGAAGAAAATCCGCGATGACTTACGACTTGAACAGCCATATCACCAGCCTCACCCGCCCCAATGGTTCTTACCGCTCTATTTCTTACGATGCAGCGGGACAGGCCACCAACATTTATGAGCAGATGTCCAACAGCCTGCCCATTGCCATCTTCAAATACAACTGGACGAATTCCGGCAACATGGCTTGGGAATTTGCCGCACCGCTGCCTCATTCAGCCACGGTGCCAACACGGAGCATGACGTATGACGACGACAACCGGCTGGCGACGTTTAACAGTCTGTCCGTTTATTCCGACGCGGACGGAAATTTGACGAATGCGCCATTGACCAACAGCACATTTGTCTCCTACGCTTACGACGCTCGCAACCGGCTTTTGAACGCTGGTGGAGTCACCAATGTTTATGACGCCATGAACAATCGCATCGGGCAGATCAACGGGACGAACACCACAATTTTCGTGGTGAATCCGAATGCCAAACTGCCGCAAGTCCTCATGCGGATTCAAAATGGCGTGACGAATTATTACATTTACGGTTCAGGCTTGTTGTATCAGGTGACGGAGACAGCGACAGCTACCAATACGCTGACGTATCATTATGATTATCGTGGCAGCACGATTGCCCTTTCAGCCGACAATGGCCTTGTCACCGACCGGATTGAATACTCAGCTTACGGATTGACAACCTACCGCGCTGGCACGAACGATACGCCTTTCTTGTTCAACGGACGGTATGGCGTAATGACCGACCCCAATGGCCTGCTTTATATGCGCGCCCGGTATTACAATCCTTATCTTTGCCGGTTCCTAAATCCCGATCCGTCTGGGTTTGCTGGCGGATTAAATCACTACGCCTACGCCAACGGAAATCCGGTCAGTTATCTTGATCCATTTGGCTTGTTTTCGGGAGCGACGGGCGAATCGTATTTTACTTGGCTGAATTCCAATGGCGCATTCCCTTACGAAACGACCTCAACAATTCTTGGCCTCACAGGAATCGGTCAGTTTGGCGCTGAATTTGGCTCTGGAACCGCCGCCATTGGAAACAATTTTGTATTTTATTCCGGTGGCTTTTACGGCAACCAATACGTTTCCGTGACAATGGTTTCAGATATTGCCCATTTTGCTGGTTATCCACTTGCTGGTTTTTCAACTTATGTGGACTACCAACAAATGCAAAACGGTCAAATGTCTCCTTGGCAATTTGGAGCTAATACTACTGCCACAGGGGTAGGACTGTTTGGCGGCCCCATTGGAGCGTCATTTAGCGTAGGATTTGGAGCAGGAAATTTAATCCAACAAGATGTTAATGGCGCGGCAGCGGGCACTTTTCAAATTCTGACCGATTGGTATTATCATGCACCTTTTGGGCCGAATTTTTCTGATCTGCCTAATCCTTGATATGATTCAATTTCTCAAAGAGCTTTACCTAACGGTGTTCGCCCTTGGCTATAAATCTGGAATTGCTGGTGGCTGGCAGCGCATGAATCGCCGGTTCGGCATCATCATGGACATTGGAAAAGGCGTTCTGCTTGTTTGGCTAATCGAGTTTTTTATCCTCAAAGGAATTGAGTCGTATATCGAAATCCGTGTTGGAACAAAATTCTCTTTTGACTCCTCCCTGTGGGCGAAGATTGCTATCAGCTTTGCAATTTATTACGCGAATTATTATGTCTTGGTCACTCGCGGTCACGGCATCAAGTTTGAAAGTGAATTCAATAACCTCAAAAAAACTAGAAAAGTTCTTCTAGTGGTGAGTTTTGTGGTGCTACTGCTGGCCACCATAGCTCTTACGGTTTGCTCGGTCTCTGACTATCAGCATTCTTTTCATATCATTCCTAAGAGTGGTTTTTGAATAGACAGCAGATGTCCTATTTTTCAAAGAACTCTACATCACAGTAAGCGCCCTGCTAGTCGGCGGTGGCGACATTATGCCGCTCGCGTATGCACACACTCGCACAACTGCCATCAGACTTTTGGGTTATTGCTGTCATCATATTTGGCGCAGTTTATCTGTGGGTGCTTGTGGCTCTCATGGGTTCGCAAGTTGCGGGCGGCTGGGGTTCATTTGCGAAGCGTTATCCAACACAGACTCGCCCTATTGGCAGTGCATACAACGTCTCTAGCTGTCGGTTTTGCAATGTTTACAGCACTGGCAGAGGTATTCGCATCATTTTTACTGATACCGGCGTATATTTTTATATGACATTTATTTCTCGTTTGGCTAATCCGCCATTTCTCCTGCCGTGGGAAAGCGTGAAACATGTCAAAAAGGGATATGGATTTCTTGGTGAGTATTACATTATGGAGATGCCTCTTCCGGAATGTTCTGGGTATTTTTCATTGGGCTGGATAAAGGTCTAATCCCCCGAAGTGGAAAAAGATAT
>Ga0302277_1001487_pt1 | contig 17386 bp, 15 predicted proteins | sample III_Bog_N3_1_FD_198759 | JGI IMG/M metagenome (GOLD analysis project Ga0302277, IMG submission 198759) | Peat permafrost microbial communities from Stordalen Mire near Abisko, Sweden - III_Bog_N3_1 | ecosystem: Environmental > Terrestrial > Soil > Wetlands > Peat | place: Sweden: Abisko... | reverse complement strand
GCAGCCATTCATCAAATTGGCGCGAGGCGGGGCCTGCCATTTCAGGGGTTCTAAACGCCCGCATGTTATGAAAACTAAGCCCGCTGCCAATGATCAGCACGCCCTCTTCCCTCAAAGGCGCCAAAGCCCTTCCCACCTTAAAATGGGCATCCGGATCATAATCGCTCCGTAACGAAAGCTGAATGACCGGCACATTGGCCTGGGGATACATCGCATAAAGCGGGGCGAAGGTCCCGTGGTCAAACCCACGCTTGTCGTCCAGATTGGCCGAAAAGCCGGCGGTCTGAATCAATTTTTGTACTTTAGCCGCCAGTTCGGGCGCGCCCACCGCCGGATACTTCACGTGATAGGTCTTCTCCGGAAACCCCGAATAGTCGTAGACCATCGGTGGATGGGGATTAGACATCACGCTAAATTCAAAGTTTTCCCAATGGCCCGAGATCATCAAAATAGCTTTCGGCAAAACCCCTAATTGCTCCGGAATCGCCTGAAGTGAATGTTCCAGTTCATTATAAAAAGGCATTTCTTCTTTCAACCAGGGCCAGGGGCCCCCGCCATGGGAAAGGAAATAGGTTGGCAGTTTATGTTTATTCATGGTTTCTACTCTTTCCGCGTCATTGAAGCTGATAAGGTAATCTAAGGCGATAAGACGAAAAAGCACACTCCTGCGGAAATATCTTCACTAACCGCTCAGTAACCAGTTCTTTGCCGCCGCCAACAGAGACCTGGGCAGCCTGGAAGCCGGATTCGAGAAAGGCGACTTTAAGTCTTCGAAGAATTGGCTGACGGAAAAGATTCACAGCCTGGGCCAGCGCTACCGCGCCGGGGATTTAGTAAAAGTCGCTACCGGATCGCTTTCAAGTAGCCAACCCTTTTTGGATTATTTAGGTATAAAATTCGGCACTCTCTACGGGTTTTAAATTTCAACTAAACATTTTGATTTATTAATACTTTGGTTTTTGACTCTTAATGGCGACATTGCTTACTTTGTGGTTTTTAATCGTAAACTCATATATATGTTCAAAACGGAACCCAGGCTCTTCGCCTCCTTCGTCATTTTGAACTGTAATACTGAAGCCTTTAGTTAGTCGGTTTAACTTCATGTTATCGTCATCATTATCCGAATCAGTTACAGTAGTAATGTCATAATTGAAAATACTATTGCTCCAACCATTTTCGATTCTAAAAATAGTTAAATGAGTGCTCATCCATTCTGATTGACACCATGTACTAAGTCTCGCCACCGCAACATAATCCGCTTTATCTTTTATGCTATGAAAAATCGAATACCTTAAAAAACTTTTGGGCTGATTTTCATTCAAAGTAAAATCACAGAGAATTGGCTCCCAAGCATCCCCCTTTTGTCTCAACAAGGCAAAACCTATTTCAGTTCCACAATAGATACTGATATACGTTTTTAAAGCTACGTAATCCGTCTCACGGACAACAGGTTCCAATTCAATCGCACAAGAATCCGCAAAAACACAAGCCGTATCATCTCCCGTTTCTTTTACCTTGACGTCAGTCAATCCGCCATCGTCAAGTTTAACGCTTTTAAAATCGGAATTAATTCGCTGCTGGGTATGGGATACCGGTAAATGATTTTTCGCATCTTCATTGAGGCATTCAAGGGCGTAAGTAGCCATTTTGTCGCGAAGTTCGGTTAAATGATTAGTTAATCCGTTTGGTTCCCCATTTTGATTATCCAAACTTCTTAAAATTTGAGCACTTTTTAGAACGTCTTGGAGGGTATGCGGAGGTTGCGGATTACCTTTGGGATCAGGATTACAAATCTCAGTCTGACCGGAAGTTAGGCTTAATAAAAATATCCCCAAACTATAGAGTATGATTCTTCCTTGTTTTAAACCTGATAACTTCATATAGCGCCTCTGCGTTTAATTTGACCTGTTGAAATATAACTCACCAATTCTATCCCCTATCCAGAACCCACAATTAGTGTTTTGGACAGAGTCTGGGTAGGGTTGCGCTTAGAAGTTGCCTTTTGCCCCGACTTGGGGCAAGGATATCCCATGGTTCAGTGTCTTTGTGCCACGGCGGGACAAAACGACCGGCTTACTACCCGCATGCCTGGGTTTCTTTCGGAAAAGATCCGGATAACTGTCGGAATCCGACAGTAATTGGCAAGAAGTGTCCGGCGGCCGGACAATAGCCGCCCGGTACAGGTCAAACTTGGACCATCAGGAAGGCCGGGTATGGGAGGGTTTTACCCAGTTTTTCACAAACCAACCGGTCAAAAGCGCTAAAAGAACCAGCAGGGCCCACCCGGCGGCCCACTGCTCCCGAGGGTCCGGGGTGCCCAGCCGGCCCAGAAGATAGGCTATCGGATTATTGGACCAGTACCCCGTCGAATTCACTTCCCACCACCAGCCCAGGAACACCCCCGGTATTTGAATCAATATGGATAGCCCCACCAGAAAGAGAAAGGATAGCCCCAGCCGCCGGGATGCCTGAAACCGGGGAGCCAGGGGATAAAGGGAAAAGGCCAGAAGCGGGGTTAAGTCCGCCGTCAGGCGGGAACCGTAACACCATCCGCCTCCCCAGTCATACCAGAGCCCGTAGAGGAAGATATCCGCCAGAATGGCCGCCGCGAAAAAAGGCCGGTAGGAGTTTTTCCATTCTTTCCGGCCCGGCCCCAGCAGGCTCCAAAAACTGAAGATCACAAAGGGGCTGAAAAGCAGCAGCCCCCGACCCGGGGAAAAAAGGATTCCCAAGGGTCCCTGCCACCAGGAGGCGGTGAAAGCGAACTGTTTGCCGCCATATCCGGTCATCCAAAAACTGCCGCTGTGAAAATAATTGTCCCAGGCCAGAACCGCGAAGGCAGGCAGGGAACCCAGTAGAAAGACCCCCAACTGGCGGCGGCGGTAAAACGTGAACCAGGCAAAGACGCTCCCATACAACAACAGGTCCGTATAGCGGCACCAAATGGCGGTGGCCCAGCACAAACCGCCGAAAAAAACCGGAGTGAACCAGCTGTCTCTCTTGTCCATCCGCGAGTCCGTGAGCCAATACAAACCCAGACAGATAAATAATTGGGAAGGCCCGTGCTGCCAGATGGCCTGGCTGGAGGTGCTGAAAGAAGCGGTGCCGAGAGCGTAGGCGATAGTAAAAATGACGGCCCATTTATGGGTCACCAACCGGTCCAGGGTCTTCAGCAAAAAATAGGCGGAGAGGGCCACCATGAAAGAAGCTCCCATTTTTTGAAGCTGATGGCATAACAGATCGGTCTGGTGAACCCCCGCCAGTCCGGTTAAAAGATAAAAGGGGGTGAGGAATATCCCGGCCGCGCTGCTGTATTTGGAAATGATTTTGCCGTGAAAGGCGTAAACCTGGCTGACGTCGCCTTGAATGTTGTAATTAAAAAAAGGGCTTAAATCCAAACTGCCGTGCTGCAGGATGGCGAAAGGTTCCACGCTGGCCGCCACGGTGTCGCCCGAACCCCTCCAGCGGAAATTAATCAGATAAAGAATCCAGAAAAAGACAAACCATTGGCCGGAAGAAATTTTTAGAAAAGAAAAGTTTTGTGAATTTTCAGCGTAATGGTAAAGAGTCCAAAAAATCAGAATCAAAAAAAGAAAGGTGCAGGGCCATTGGAGTGAAAAATGGGTCCCGGGAATCTGGTATTGGCCGTTGCCCAGGATTAAAAAAAGGAGCGCCGAAGAAACCAGACCCCCGGCTGCCGCCAGTCCCCGGAAGAACGTTGAACCCGCTTTGGACTTCATCGAGCCGAATAGGAATGCTTGGATAACCTAGAGTGGTTTAACCCCACAAAGGTGACAATCGATAGTTCCAAAACCACAAAGCCGATCACGTACGGCAATCCGCCCTTAGAAAAACCGTAGCTGTGAAGACCCGCGCCGAGAATAAAATTAACGCCATACCAAGCCATGAGAACACCCAAGAACGCTACCACCACCCCGATAATAAAACCCTTCTCTTTCAGCCAGCCGGCTAACCGGCCGTGCAGAATGGCCACATACCCCAATAGAGCGATCAAAGCCCATGTTTCTTTCGGATCCCATCCCCAGAAACGGCCCCAGGAATAGCTGGCCCAAACGCCGCCCAAAATAGTTCCGGAAGCTAAAAGCACAATACCGACCTGAACCACCCGGTAAAGAAGATTGATCTGTTTTTGCAATCGTTCTTTATCCTTTGGGTATTTCCAAAGGGTCCATAAACCAAAATGGCCGATCCCCAAGGATAAAAGAAAAGCCGCGTAGCTGAGCGTAATCGTTAAAACATGAATGGTCAGCCAAAAGTTACTGCGGAGTACCGGCTCGATAGGTTGGATTGAAGGGTCCAAAATGGTCGGAACATTGTCTGCCAGCACAAACCCGATAACCGCCAGGGCCGAACCGGCCACGGCGAATTGCCGGTTTTTATAAATCAGCTCGAAGATAAGGGCGAAAACTGTCATGCCGAAGGTTACCCAGATGAGCGACTCATACATATTCGATACGGGCGGGCGGCCCGCGATAATACAGCGCATCGTAAACCCGTAAACACTGACGAAAATACCGATCACAAACAATCCAAATCCCGGCTGATAGAGAAGGCGAGACCCAAATAGAAGAGAAAGACCCATCAGCACGAAGGCCGTCAGTTGGATAATCCAAGCCAATTGGAAAGGCTTGACCGCGTTAAATTGAACTTCTAAAGCAATTTTACCCGCGTCGACCGCGTCTTTACCCTCCAGCTGACTTAAGAGCTGGGACAGGTTTTGACTTTCAGTGGAAAAGCCGGCGGCATCATGCGTGTCATAAGTTTTTAAAAGGCCCGCAAAGGAGATTAAGACTACTTTAATGGCGTCCGGCATGCCCTTGGGGTTGAGACGGTAAGAGTCCTGTAAATCCTCCAGCGAAACCCATTTTTGGGTTTTTTCATTGGGGATCGGAATGATGGTTAATAATCTGCCCGACTCGATATCCTCAAATTTTTCCAGCCGTCCGAAAACCGACAGGGATTCCTTTTCCATGGCGTTCAGGGTGATCTTTTTCTGTTGTTTGGCGTAATTCATTTTGGCGTAGGCGATAAAGCCGTCATTTTTTAAAAGGAAACTGGGCGCGACCCGCTTTTGATCCTTATCCACGCTTAAAAGGGATTTCAGATCTAAATTCTCGATCAATATGAAATTCTTGTCGTTCCAGTCAGCCGGATGGGTCAACCAATCGAACAACAAATCCAGAGAACCCTTTTCCTCAAAGGCTTCGTGGCCCGTGATGAACCGGACACTTTCTCTGGCAAAGGTATCCAATGGCTTGACGCGTCCACCTTCTTGAATAGGAATGAGGGCGAGTGTCTTAAAATCCATCTGTTGAGCGCAAACCGGCACCGTTAAAATAAACATCAACAACCACAAAAATAGGTTACGCATTTTTTTCCTTCTTGCCCCAAGCGGGATTTTTAAACCAGAACATTAAAATAATGCCGAATACCATCACCATAGCGCCCGTGTATTTTATCCCCATACCCGGATCCACCCCCACGGCAAAGACCGAGGTATATTTTCCATCGGGCAGGGCCTGATAGCTAGCCTGGTAGATGGTATAACCCCGGTAATGAAGGGGCTTGTTCATGCTGATGTTGACCGGAACCTGGGTTCCTTGGTTTTCCTGATCCATGTAATAGATATCGCTGCCGTAAGAAGCGGGTTTATCCGTGCCGGGATCCAGCCCCAGGTGAAATTTTATCAGGTGAATGGAAAAAGGAAGGTGGAGTTGCAGCGGGCCGTAAGCCATCGCGAAAGTTTCTCCCGCCACGGTAGCTGTATCCTGCGTCTCAAAACCCAGCCAACCCTCTTTTTTCTCGGATCGGTAGATGATTTCATAATGCAGGGCGGGTTCTAAATCCTTTTGATAGCCAAAAGGTTCACGTTCGTAGGTTTCTTCGGGGACGGCATCGGGCAGGCGTTCCTGCACTTTAAACTGCATGTCCATCCAGCCAGTAGCGATGTCGTCCCCCACGTTCAGGGTTTCGATGGTCGTGAATTCCCCTTTGCGCCTGACTTGATATTTGAGGCTGCCGTCCGCCGCGGCTAGAATCACCAGGGCGTTTTCGCTGACGTCTTTTTCTCCCCCGGCTAGTCGCTTTTTCCAGTCCGATTCCTTTTCAAAGAAAACCGAGGCCGGGCCCAGGTCCAAATGACCGTAATCCTTGTTTCCCAAAAACAGCCACTGGTTTTCATGCACAAAAGAACTGTCCAGGGTCACGTGAACCGCCGGAAAACCCGTCTCGCCCTTTTCCGCCCCGCGCCCGTGAACCCGCTTCTCGGCGTTCACGTAAAATTGGTTGATCATCAACAAACCGTCATTAGGCAAATGGATGATTTCGGGTTTATCCGGCGTGGGCTGGCTGAAAGTAAAAGCCGCGGGGATTTGCTCAATCTCATCCTGGTCGATCTGGTAATAAAGGGTCGGTTTGTCCTCCTGAAAAATATGACCCTCTTGGCCTTCGTCAAGCGCGATCTGTCCATCCAACCCGTATTGTTGGGTGATTAAGGAACCTGCCAAAATAATCAGAATACCCAGATGGGTAATGACAAAACCGGTTTGGTGTTTTTTCCAGGGATATCGGGAAATAGCGGAGCAGAAAACATTAGTTCCTAGAAGAAGAAGGGCCAGATTGAACCACCAGGTGCTGTAAACAAATCGTTTGGCCACGGCTGTGGAAAAGCGTGATTCCACGATGGTTCCGGCCGCCAACAAAACCGAAACCAACAGGATCATGGGAAGAGCTAATTTAATGGAAGAGATAAACTTGAAAACTTTGTTATCGAATAATTTTTTCACGCGTTACTCCGTAGACTAAAGCGGTTCCATACCAATGGAGGGAACCCCGAAACAAGAGACATACGAGTGCCCCTTGTTTTTATTTTATGGAATGGATCAAAGGCTAAAGCTCAACCCCGCTTGAAAGGGAATCAGCATAATAGGACTATCCGCAGACTCGGCGTTGCTGCTGGAATTATCGTCAAAATCCATCGCCCATTTAGTCTGTACAAAAATGTTAGTCGTGCGATCCAGCATAAAAGCCACGCCAACCGCCGGATCCAGCTCAAAATTCGCCCAGCTATAGTTGACTTCCGTCTTATAAGGCGCGCCTTGAATATTATCTGAGTCAAAGGACAATCCCCCGGCCAGAGTCAAATAAGGTTGAATCGGCGCTCCCGAATCACCGAAATAAATTTGCATATCGAACAACACGGGAATATGACTTGTATCCGAAGTAGCGCCCGTTGGAAAACCAAATTTAGTGATCGTAGCCGACGTGACTCCCAGGTCATAAAAACCCAGTTCCAAACCAACGGAAAAAACGTCATCAAAAGCGTAGCCGATGCGGCCATCTAAACCAAAGCCACTTCCATAAACCGTGGCCGCCGCACCGCTAATGGGCATCACCAATCCGCCGTCCAATTGAACGACAAAATGCTCGCCGACCGGATTACTGGGCACCGGTGTGGAAGCCGTCACAAAAGCAGGAGGTTTGGATAGAGCCGCAGGAGTCCCGCTAGGCGTAGGGCTGACAGATTCGGTTCCGGTTATCGACGGAGTATTGACGGTTGATGCCGTTCCAGCCGATCCCCAGGAAGTACCCGTCACCGCTGTCATCGTAGAAACAGGCGTGTCTAAAGCCGTAGGGGTTCCTGAAGGAGTGGGTGTAGCCGTATCTTGCGCCCAGAGGTTTGAACCCGCAAACAACAAAACCAATATCATCAGAAAATTCTTCATAATCGCCTTTCACCCGTCAAGGGAAGCTCTCCCTTTTTGTATTTCCAACACTATCGGATCAAATTCAGCGGAGGATACTTTCTCCTCCCTCTACTTGGACCGAGCTGCCACACAGTCACTTTTATTGTTTGGGCCGCAGGCCCCTAAAATTGGAAAACTGTGTACACGGCTAGGCCATCCCCTACGGGGATGGCCTAGGCAGCCGGTGAAAATGTTCATTTTTTATAGACGCTCACCCCTGGTGATTCAAGGAAAAACCCCTACAAAAACCCAAAACAGCGCCAAAAGACGGCCGAGTTAGGCTGTTTCGCCCAAATAAGCCTCTTGAACCCTGGGATCACTCAAGACTTTCGACGCTTCACCTTCTAAAAGGAGGCTTCCTGTTTCTAAAACATAAGCGTAATGGGAAGCTTCCAGCGCCAATTGGGCGTTCTGTTCCACTAAAAGAATGGTCATTCCATCCCGATTAATCTTGGCGATGGTTTCAAAAATCAACTCTATCATTTGCGGAGCCAGGCCTAACGAGGGTTCGTCCAAAAGTAAAAGTTGAGGTCTGGCCATGAGCGCCCGGCTCATTGCCAGCATTTGCTGTTCCCCTCCCGAAAGGGTCCCGGCTAATTGTTTCACTCTTTCTTTCAGCCTTGGAAAAAGTTCATACATTTTTTCTAAATCTTTCTTAATTTCAGAATAATCCTGCCGCACATAAGCGCCTAAATCCAAATTTTCTTCAATCGAAAGATTAGGAAAAATACCCCTGCCTTCGGGACTTTGAACGATACCCCATCTCACGATTTGTTCAGGACGAAGACGGATGATGGATTCCCCGTTGAAATAAATGTCACCCAAAGTTGGCTTTTTAAGTCCCGAAACTGCCCGCAGCACGGTAGACTTGCCCGCCCCATTGGCTCCGATCAGGCAGACTACCGAACCCTGGGAAACTTGAAGATTTACACCCCGCAAGGCCTGTACGGCGTCATAAAAAACGGATAAGTTTTTAATTTCAAGAAGTGGCGTCATTTTTTATGCTTCACTCCTAAATAAGCTTCAATAACCTGCGGATTCTTTTGAATCTCAGCGGGCGTTCCCTGGGCGATCTTAACGCCATGATCCATCACGATAATTTTCTGGCAGATACCCATGACTACTTTCATGTCGTGTTCAATGAGAAGAACGGACAGGTTAAACTCCGTTCGAACTTTTTCGATTACCTGCATTAACCAACGGGATTCCTGGGGATTCATTCCCGCCGCCGGTTCGTCCAGCAATAAAATTTTGGCGCCTGTCGCCAAAGCTCTGGCGATTTCCAGCTTCTTTTGATCGCCATAGGGTAACGCCCCCGCCAAAATACCTTTTCGGTGGGTAAGTTCTAACGCCATCATCAGACTTTCGGTTTGAGCCTCATAAGCTTTTTCGGCTTCTCGAAATTTCGAGCTTCGAATCAAAGCCGCGCCCAGACCGTAAGATTTCGCGTGATGAAAAGCCACCTGGATGTTTTTTTCAACGCTCAACTCTTTAAAGAGCCGGATATTTTGAAAAGTACGGACAAGCCCCCGCCTCAATATTTGATGGGGTTTCAAGCCCAGAATGGAACTACCCTGGACTGCCACATCGCCCGATTGAGGCCGATAAATACCGGACAAGATATTAAAAACGGTGGTTTTTCCCGCCCCATTAGGACCAATTAATCCCGCCAACTCCCCTTGCCTGAGGGTCATGGAAAAGTTATCGACCGCTACCAAACCACCAAAAGTCAGGGTGATGTTTTTGGCTTCTAAAACCGGTTTTTGTAATTCAGCGTTATTGGACAAAAAGGTTTCCTTTTAAAAATCAGGCTCTTAGTTTAGCCGAATTTAAAAGGGGAGGCCATTTTTCCCCGTCTTTACTTTTAAAAGTTGGCTGGTAGAATCGCCGCCCATGGATCTTCTTATTTTTGATTTTGATGGACTTATTTTAGACACCGAAACCGCTTCCTATGAAGTTTGGAGCGATATCTTTAAATCTTACGGCGCCACGCTTCCTATTACGGAGTGGGCCGCCTGTATCGGCACCACCCACCGCGCTTTTGATGTTTATGCTTATTTACAATCCCAAGTCCAACAACCGGTCGACGTAAAAGAAATCGCCCAGCAGCATCAAGATAGAACGCTAAAAATCATTGACGCTTTAGAACCTCGTCCGGGTGTTTTGGCTTATATGAGCGAGGCTCAAAAATTAAGACTGCCTATCGCTTTAGCCAGCAGTTCAGATCAAAACTGGGTGATGCGAAATTTAAGCCGCCTCAATCTCGCCGAGCATTTTCACTCGATCCGTACCTCTAATGATGTGGAAAAAGTTAAACCCGACCCGGAACTTTACCAATTAACTCTCATTACCATGGGCGTCAAACCCCATCGGGCTGTCGCTTTTGAGGATTCTCCCAACGGCATCAAAGCCGCCAAAGCGGCCGGCATTTTTACGGTGGCGGTGCCTAACCCCGTCACCCGGCAATTACCCATTGAAGAAGCGGATTTAAGAATTGAGTCCATGGCCGATATCACTTTAAGGGATCTCTTGCATCAGATTCATATGTCTCAAAAATAAAATTCTGTTTCCGGTTAATGCTTTTTGCAGCAGACCCTATTCATCCATACCCGATGACGGTTCTCTGCCACTTTGCGGTAAACCCATTCGGACAATCCTGAAAAGCCCGGTACGTGGTCATAACTCCAGTTCAACCATCGAAGATAAATAACACTTTCAAGACTTTTAAAAACCGCCTCGGCCCCTTGAAGAACCTCTCCATTGGAGAGAATCAATTGAAGTGATTGGGTAAAACGCTGGGGATCAATTTCCGAAAAGCGGAATGCGACCTCTTGATAAGGTTCATAAAGAACTTGATCCCCCGTCAGAGCCCGCCACCGCCCGACCCATTTACGGCAAAACCCGCAGTTACCGTCATACAAAAGAAGGGGTTTCATCTTGGGATTTGACACCCGGGGTTTATTAAAAGCTTTTGAAACCGTTTTCATTTTTTCCCTTTTCTAGCAGATTATCTTGGTCTTTTTCACTTCCTTTTTCTACTGGCATTAGGCCAAACAGGAATATACTTAATTTATAAGGTTAAAGCACGGAGGCGGCTATGGACTTTAATGCTTATTTGAATTTAATCAGCAGTCAGAAAAACCTTCCTTTCATTTTATTTATCAGCGTTTTTTTTGTTCTTTCCGTCTTGGAAATCAAATATGGCGGCTATAAAGAAAAAATTCCCCGTCTTTTGCGCTGGCCCAATCATTTTTTATTAATTATTTTTAACGCGGTTCTTTTTCGAGTGCTCTTTCCGGGATTTTGTCTTTATGCCGCCATATTCGCCGCCGAACACCGATTCGGGCTTTTGAACCAAGTACCGGTTCCAGGTCTTTTCGGTATTATCATCACAATTATCTTTCTTGATTGGACCCTTTATTATCTGCACCGTGTTTATCATGCCATTCCCCTGCTGTGGAAGATTCACCGGGTTCACCATACTGATGTGGAAGTAGATGTCACAACCGGTCTTCGGTTCCATACGATTGAAATTTTAATGACCACTTTGGTTGAAGCCTCCGTGATTTATCTGATGGGAGCGCCCGTTTATGGGGTTTTCGTTTTTGAACTCTGGATTGGCGTCAGCAACCTTTTTAACCATTCCAACATTCGAATTCCTGCCGCTTTAGAAAAGATGCTGCGCTGGTTCATCATCACGCCGGACATGCACCGAACCCACCACTCTTCCAGCCCCGCCGAAACCAACAGCGACTTTGGATTTAATTTTTCCTGGTGGGACAGACTTTTTATGACCTATCACGAGCCTTTGAAGGCGGGAAAAGAAAAATTGGGTTTGAACATCTTTGAGGATATCCGCTATTTCGAGTTCAAATCACTGCTGCTTCAGCCCTTTTTGGACAAAAAAGGGGAATTCAAATTCAAAAATATTACTCGCGAGAATTAATCGGATAGGCGCAGTATCCCCGATATTGAAGAAATGGGGCCGAGGGAAGCCACGATTTGTCTTTCGTTTCTGATCGACGGCCTGGAATTTCAAAATAATACCAACTATCCACTACTTTCCCCGTGGGCTCGGTTTTGTTTAACCAGCTTTCTACGATAGGACGCGTAGTAGGAAAAGCCACTGGTCCCAGTTGATAGAAACTGGCATTTACCACATAAACTGAACCAGGTTGAGGTTTAAGCAAATCCTCTTTTTGAAACGGCTCCCAATCCAATCCATAGACTTGAGGATCAACTCCGCCTAAATAGGCCAGCTTTACCTTCCCCCAATTTCTTTCACGAGCTTTCAGGGACAATCTTTTTAAATCCTGACCCCAATCCAGATTGGAATCAGCCAGATAGTAAAGCTTCCGGTTAGGCGGTACCAATTCATTTAAATAACTGAGTGAATGGGGAAAATTAAACCCAACACTCGCTGTTTGCCATAAAAAGAGGCCTGCCAAGACCCAGACAAAAAAGATATTTTCTTCCCCTTTCCGCCAAAACCAAAGCACACCCCGTGCCGCGATCAAAAAAAGAAAAGGATAAATGGGAAGCAAATAACGGATGCCCAAATTGGGAGTCGGTAATACTGCGATAAAAAAGAAAATGGCCGGAAACAATTGCCACAAAGGAATTTGAATTTTTTTAAACAAAAACAAGCCTGAGGTAAACGCCAAAACAAAAAGAAACGGCAACGGTTCTTTCAATAAAAAAGCGATGGGAAGATAATACCAGTGACTTTCCAGGGTGCATCGGCCAAAGAGATAAACCGGATAAGGGTGTTTGGCGAAAACAAAATCTTCCGTAAATTTTTCTGGCAAGTTGGCCAAAACCGCCGATGGATAAGGTGAAAACAAGAAAGTAGGCAAATAAAGAAAAAAGATAAGAGCCGCAAAACCACTTAAACCACAGGCCCAGTATTTAAGCCGGATAGCGCCCTGCACACCCATCGTTTGCCGGGAGTTCGCCAACTCCAAGATCATGAAGATGGGAAGGAGAGTTAAACAATAAAGTTTGGACATTACCGCCATGGCCGCCAGAACACCCGCAAAAAAGCTCCAGGTTAAATTGAATTTTTGGAAGCTCTTTTGAAAAGCCAAAATCGCGGCGAAGAAAAAAAATACTGGAATGATCTCAATTTTTGCCACACCCGCTAGGCCAAGAAAAGTTGGATTGAGCGCCCAGAAAAAAAGAGTTACGGCGCAAAGTTTTGGATCATTTCGATTCATCCAGAAAAGCAAAAAACCGGTCAAAAGTCCAAAAAACCAGCTCACCCCGCGGCTCCAAAAAGTTATGGCCGGAAGCTGGTCCTTGTTCCACTCAAACATAAACTCGTGACCGCGATCGATGACATCGCCCGAAACCGGAAAAGTTTTTAAATTCAAAGCCAGCAGGGGCAAAGCCGTCAACCCCGATGCCAGTGGCGGGTGCAGGTGAGGTGTCCACACGTCCCCGCGGGTCAAATAATAATATCCGTTAGTGATTTCTGCCGGTTCATCATTGGTGAGTGAATCCGTATTTAACCTGGGAAGAACCTGGATGGAATAGACAAACGCGAAAAGGAGAAATAGCCCATAGATTTTTAAACCGTTGAATGATTTCACGCTTTTATTCTACTCAAGTGTTGGAGATGAAATGAAGTTTGTTTAATCTTAAAAATAAAAAGGCGCGGAACCCCGGGTTGACCGCGGGGAATCGCGCCTGGCGTCCAGACGGAAGAATCACATCAAAGAATTAACACTCGAACCCAACGAACTCAAACCGTTGTTGAACAGGGATTGAGAAAACAACGAAGCCTGTTGATCCAGGTTTAATGCCTGGGCGGCAGTCGAACTGGGACCCAGTAAATTAGCTAAATCCGTTTCCCAAGTGGGTGTAGAAAACGGCGAACTATTGCCACCCAAAATGGAAGCAAGACTGGCAATGGAAGAAAAGTCTGTGGCGCTGGAAGAAGGATCGTCCATCGAAGAAAGCACATTGAGATCGCTATATTGCACTTGGGCAAAATCGACCTGAGCTTTTTGGGCTGGAGTTTTCGCCGCGCTCATCGCTTGACTAAAGAGTGAATTGAAATCGGTAGACGTGCCGCTTGCGGCACCCAATAAAGAGCTGTAATCACCGGCCAAAGCATTTGAAACGGGGTTTGTATTGGAAATGGAACTCATAGCGACCTCCTTATCTTCCCTTCCTAACGGTTGTTTTTTTTATTTCAACAGTGGAATAACTCCATTTATAAACAATCCTATTTAAGGATTTTTGAGTGGTTTTGGCAAATAAACGACTCTTTTATCGTACACGAACAAGAGGGCTCCATCCGGCTGTTTAGCGGGAAGTTGGGAAAGCGGGTAAATTTTATAATCGCTGTAAAACTCCAATACCCTGGCATCTGTTTCTTCTCCCACAAAATAAAGGGGTTCTCCAGGATAGAGGGCGGGATGTGTCAGAACAGCCAGAACCCAAACCCGGTTAGGATCAGGTGGATTGCGCCAATAATTTTGGGTTTTAAACCCGCAACCCAAAACCCAAATCGTCAACAGAGCGCCCATCCACTCTTTACGAAGCCCCCAGGACGATGGCAACGTTAACAAAAGACAAATAATGAAAGAACCGCTTAAGACCCATGGGAGGTACTCGTCACCCGTAAAACCATTGAGCAGGCCCAACAAGGCCGCCAACCCCGCCGCTAAGGCTGCCCGGCGGTCATTTGCGAACCGAAAAAGAAAAGCGAAACTTAAAGCGGCGACTGGCAAAAGGGGAAGAATGTAATTAATGAAGGTTGAAATAAAAACCACGATGAAAAAGAGATAATAAAAGAAAAAAGACGACCCGATAATGCTAGTCGCGTCAAAGTAATTTCGGCTGGATTGCCGCCAGCCTTCCCGTACCCAAAGAAAAAAACTAAGTGGCAAGAACGGCCAAAAAAAAGCCATTCCCTCTTGAGCCAGAATGCCGTAGAACTCCCAATGATATTCCATTCGCGACAGTGAACCAAAACTGCTTCCGTGTGCCCGGGCGGCTACGTCTATCGCCCATTCCCATTTTAAATAGGGCATTCCGAACGTAAGAATATTACAGGTCATCCACGCGGTCATAAAAAATAACGCAGGTAAAAATAATCGGACAAAAACTTGTTTAGACGAAAAAGGCCACGGACGGCGGAAAGCTAACGCCAAAAGCAAAGCTGGCACCAAAACAAAACCATGCCAGGACTTGACCGCGACAGCCGTCATCAGCCACAAACCGGCGTACAAAAGTTCCCGATTGGCTTCTCTCTCCTGGGAGAAATTAAACGCTTTAGTCAGATGCCACCAGACACCAAGCAAACAACTTAAGAGAGCCATATCGAGCGTTGCCACTCGGCTATAAAGAATAAAGTGTTCTTGAAGAATCAAGACAAGACCGCAACTGAGTCCCGTCCAAAGGTTTTTGCCGAGAACCATACCGAGTCTGGTGACAAAATAAACACAAAGCGCTCCCGCTAACGCGGGCCAAACCCGAAGTGAAAACTCATTCGCGCCGAGCAGCTTGACTGTCGCCCCCTGAAGCCAAAAAATAAGTGGAGGTTTGTCCCAAAAAGGCTCACCGTGAAACATCATCGGCCACCAATGATTATCGCGGGCCTCTGATAAAACAATATCCGCGTACATTGATTCGTCTAACCCCAGTAGTCTGTTTTTTCCAAGCCAGGGTAAAAGGGCTAAAAAATAAACCACAGCCAAAATAGTTCCAGGAAAAAAGGCGAAAAGAGAAAACGGCTTTTTAAGGGGTGCTGACACCATCGAGAATATACCTCGTTTTACAGGAGAAGGCTAATTTTGAAAAAATACCTATGAAATAATTCGAAACTCACTGGATTTTATGTGGTTTAGGAAGATACTTTTTTACAGAAAACTAAAAATTTTAAAGTCTATTCCGAGGTCGGCGTTTCTTCGGGGGTGGGTGTCGGGGTCGGAAGACTCTTGTTGTAATACTTATCGAATTTTTTCAACGCGCCTTCATCTTTGCAATCAGAGCAATTGGAGACGCTTTTGACCTGTTCAGTGTCAAACAAGACCGAATCATCGGCATAAAACAATTCAGGATTTTCTTTTTGTTTATTTTTGCCGCAAATACTGGTCAATTTAAAGAAGGCTAAATAAGGTTGTGTCCATTGCACCAATTCAAATTGTGGGGGTTGGCAATCCCAATTATGAAAATCGATCCGATCAGATAAGGTTTTCTCTAAATCGGACGTAATATCCGTTGTGGTTCCCTTGTTGATATCCACAAAGTAAGTTTTCCAAACGCCGTCCAAAACCTCTAAATGCATGAAATATTTTAGACTATCGGGGGCCCAATCAAAACGGACGGCTTTAAGCCGGGGCGGATCGCCGTTATCCCACTCGATTTCAAAAGTTTTTTTATCGGTCTGATGCACCAAAACAGGTCCGGCGTCGGCCGTTTCAAAACGGCGGTCAGGATTTTCTATATTTTCCAAAATAACTGGATAACGAAAAAAAATATTGTCGTCTATCCTTCGGTCCAAAACCTGTTCGACAAGAACCCGATAACGTCCATTAGGAGATTCGGATAAATAAGCCTGTTGGCCTGCCCAGAGTTTCAAAGGAAATATCGTTCCCAAAAAAATTATCACTAAAAACAATTTTTGGAAAAAGTTCATTTCAGATTCTTTCAATGATGTTGAACGGATTTCTACTGGTCAATCCCGACAGTCATTCCAAGATAGAAATTAAGACCGTTGCCTTCAAGACTGCCTTGATTTGTGCCACCCGTACTAGTGGTGCCGGTAGTACTCGTGGGTAAATCACCCGGATCGGGTGTAAGATTAGATTTTGAAGCGCCATTTATTTGCTGAAAAGTTGTGAATCTTTGAATTACTCCACCCACCAATGAAAACCCATCGCCCAAATAAAGTTCCGCACCAACTCCCAAATTCAATCCATAACCTGTATCGGTTTGATCACCCGACCAAAGATACTCGTCGAATAGTTGCGTAGTCGAATCATACGCAAAAAGTTCGGACGTATTATGAGAAGATAAATAGGCGAAATTCATGCCTAAATCGATAAAAGGCTGAAGAGGAAGGGTCGTGAAAAAATATCTTTTTAAATCGAAGTTGAGCGTTGTATATACAGCGGAAGTCGTAAATGTGGTTGGGTTTCCTGAAGCATCCGTACTGTAAACAGAAGCTGTATGTGTACTATACCAATAACTCATCTCTATCGCCCAAGGTCCTTCGCGATGCCCTACCATACCGCCAAAACCGAAATTTCTGTTGATTGTCGGAATAAAATCCAATTCTTCATTTGTAAATCCTCCTCCCGTTAACGACACGGGAGCGGTTAAAAAACCCTCATAGCCAGTAAAGTCATTATTGTTATCAATGTTTGCAGAAGTGCCAAAAAAACCGATATAGCTTCGATGCTGAATAAAATCGTGGGATTCGGGCATACCGTAAGTTTCTACTTCATCATCAGCCCAAGCCTTAAACATTGCGCCAAAACAAAGTATTGAAAAAAGTGTCGCCAAAAACGCAATTCGGTTTAATCTCATTCTGCCCCCGTCCTCTATTTAACGTTTTAAAGCCAAAACAAAAGAATCTAAACTTGAATCATTTTAACCCAATAAACTTA
>Ga0302277_1001452_pt1 | contig 17599 bp, 11 predicted proteins | sample III_Bog_N3_1_FD_198759 | JGI IMG/M metagenome (GOLD analysis project Ga0302277, IMG submission 198759) | Peat permafrost microbial communities from Stordalen Mire near Abisko, Sweden - III_Bog_N3_1 | ecosystem: Environmental > Terrestrial > Soil > Wetlands > Peat | place: Sweden: Abisko... | reverse complement strand
CGAGCGACGCCTTGGTGATGCCGAGCAGCACGGGCGAGGCTTCGGCAGGCTTGCCGCCCTTCTTCTCGACGCGCTCGTTTTCCTCCTCGAACGCAAGCCGGTCAATCTGTTCGCCCCAGAGGAATTCCGTGTCGCCGGGTTCGGTGATGCGAACCTTGCGCAACATCTGGCGCACGATGATCTCGATGTGCTTGTCGTTGATGGTCACGCCCTGCAGACGATAAACTTCCTGCACTTCGCCGACGAGGTGTTCCTGCAATTCCTGTGGTCCGCAGACTTCGAGAATCTCGTGCGGGTCCATCGGTCCTTCGGTGAGCTGCTGGCCTTTCTTGACCATGTCGCCCTTGAAGACGATGACGTGCTTGCCAATCGGGATGAGGTGCTCCTCTTCCAGTTGCGTCTGCGGGTCCTTGATGAGAACGCAGCGCTTGCCGCGCACGCTCGCACCGAAATCCACGAGTCCGTCAATCTTGGAAATCTCCGAAGCGTCCTTGGGACGGCGCGCCTCGAACAGTTCCGCCACGCGCGGCAGACCGCCGGTGATGTCCTTCGTCTTGGACGTCTTGCGCGGCGTCTTGGCCATCAATGTTCCGGCGACGATCTTGTCGCCTTCGTTCAGAACGACGTGCGCGCCGGATGGAATGGGATAATTTGCCACGACTTCGCCCTTGTCATCGCTGATGATGATCTGCGGGTGCAGGTCTTCCTTGTGGTCGATGATGACCATGGCTTCCTGCCCGGTCGTCTCGTCCATTTCCTGCTTCATCGTCACGCCTTCGATGATGTCGTGGAATTTGATCTTGCCCGCCTTCTCGGAAAGAATCGGGACGTTATACGGATCCCACTGGACGAACGTATCGCCCTTCTTGATCTTGGAGCCGTCCTTGGCGGAAATGACCGCGCCGATGACAACCGTGTGAACTTCCAGTTCGCGTCCATCGTCGGCAAGGACTGAAACCGTGCCGTTTTTGTTCAGCACGATGTTGTTGCCGTCTTCCAACTGGACGACGCGCAATTCGTTGTAGCGGATCGTGCCGTCGAACTTGGACTTGATCTGCGGCTGCTTGAACACCTGCGACGCCGTTCCGCCGATGTGGAACGTGCGCATGGTAAGCTGCGTGCCGGGCTCGCCAATGGACTGAGCGGCGATTATGCCGACGGCCTCGCCGAGCTTCACCAGCGCACCGGTCGCCAGACTGCGGCCATAGCAATGGACGCAGATGCCCTGCTTGCTTTCGCAAGTCAGCACGGAACGAATCCGCATACGATCAAGGCCGGTGGTCTCGATGTTCTTGGCCTTGATTTCGTCAATCTCCTCGTTCGCCCGGATGAGAAATTCCTTCGGGTTCGTGGGATTCAAAATATCGTCGCATGCGAAACGTCCGACCAGACGATCGGCGAGCTTCACGACTTCGTCTTCGCCTTCATACACGGCGGAAACCCAGATGCCGTTCGTCGTGCCGCAATCTTTTTCCTGAATGATCACGTCCTGCGACACATCCACGAGCTTGCGGGTCATGTAGCCGGAGTCGGCGGTCTTGAGCGCGGTGTCGGCCAGACCTTTTCGCGCGCCGTGCGTCGAGATGAAATATTCCAGCACCGACAGGCCTTCGCGGAAGTTTGCGAGAATCGGCTTCTCGATGATGTCGCCGCTGGGCTTGGCCATGAGACCGCGCAAACCGGCGAGCTGACGAACCTGCTGCTTGTTGCCGCGCGCGCCGGAATCCACCATCAGGAAGACGGGGTTGTATTCCTTCTTGCCCTGGTTCTGTTCGAGGGTCTTGAACATGACGCCGGAAATCTGGTCTGTGCAATGCGTCCAGATGTCCACGATCTTGTTGTAACGTTCGCCGGGCGTGATGACACCCTTCCGATATTGTTTCTCAACTTCTTTGATCTGCTTCTGCGCGGCGTCAATCTGCTCGTCGCGTTCCTTCGGCACAATCATGTCGTCAATGCCGATGCTCACGCCGGACTTGGTCGCCTCGCGGAAACCGAGTTCCTTGAGCTTGTCGAGCATGATCACGGTTTTTTCGTGACCGGCGAACTTGTAGCATTTCCAAATCATGTCGCCGAGTTCGGACTTCTTTACCGACTTGTTCGGGAAACCGAGTTCCGTCGGCCAGATTTCGCTGAAGATGACGCGGCCAACGGTCGTCTCGATGATTTTCTTGTCTGCATTTCCAAAAACTGACGGCCTGCCGAAATCAGGATTCGACAGACGAATCCGATCGTGCGTTTTCAATCCGCCGTCGTCATAGGCAAACTGAACTTCTTCCTTCGTGCCGAACAACGGCAATTCACTGGAACTCGCGGGCGCAGCTTTGCGCGGTTCGGCGGTGACATAATAGCAGCCGAGCGTGATGTCCTGTGTCGGCGTGATGATCGGCTTGCCGGATGAGGGCGAGAAGATGTTGTTCGTCGCCATCATCAGCAGGCGCGCTTCCATCTGCGCCTCGACTGACAGCGGAACGTGAACGGCCATCTGGTCACCGTCGAAGTCGGCGTTGTAGGCGGTGCAGACCAGCGGATGAATGCGGATTGCTTCGCCTTCGATGAGCTGCGGCTCGAACGCCTGAACGGACAAACGATGCAGCGTCGGCGCGCGGTTCAAGAGAACCGGATGACCCTTCGTCACTTCTTCCAAAACGTCCCAAACTTCCTTCGTCTGGCGCTCGATCATTTTCTTCGCGCTGCGGACGGTGTGAACATAGCCGAGCTCTTTCAAGCGGCGGATGATGAACGGCTCAAATAAGACGAGCGCCATCTTCTTCGGCAGACCGCACTGATTCAATTTCAGTTCCGGTCCGATCACGATGACGGAACGGCCGGAATAATCCACGCGTTTGCCGAGCAAGTTCTGACGGAAGCGGCCACCTTTGCCCTTGAGCATGTCGCTCAAAGATTTCAGCGAGCGGTTGCCCGCGCCGGTCACCGGACGACCGTGACGGCCGTTGTCGAACAACGCGTCCACGGCTTCCTGCAACATGCGCTTTTCATTGCGGATAATGACTTCCGGCGTCTTGAGCTGGAGCAACGTCTTGAGACGGTTGTTCCGGTTGATGACGCGGCGGTAAAGATCGTTCAAATCCGACGTAGCAAATCGTCCTCCTTCGAGCGGCACCAGCGGGCGCAAGTCCGGCGGAATCACCGGCAGCACCGTGAGAATCATCCATTCCGGACGGCTCTTCGACGAGGCGAGACCCTGGAGCAGCTTGATCCGCTTCGCCAATTTTTTACGGATCTGCTTGCTCTTGGTTTCCGTCATTGCCTGTTGCAATTGATCCACGCCCTTGGACAAATCAACACGTTCCAGCGCCTCGCGCACGGCTTCAGCACCCATCTTGGCGGTGAACGCCTCGGCACCGTAAGTTTCCTTCGCTTCGCGATATTCGGTTTCGTTGAGCAACTGGTGCGGCTTCAATGCCGTGTTACCCGGATCAATCACGAGGTAATCTTCGTAATAAATGACGCGTTCCAAATGGCGCGCGGTCATGTCCAGCGCCAGACCGATGCGCGAGGGCATGCACTTGAAGAACCAGATGTGCTGCACCGGCACGGCCAACTCAATGTGGCCCATGCGCTCGCGGCGCACACGCGCAAGCGTCACCTCGACACCACAACGGTCGCATACGATGCCGCGGTGCTTGATGCGCTTGTATTTTCCGCAGGAACATTCCCAGTCCTTGACGGGACCGAAGATGCGTTCGCAGAAAAGGCCGCCCTTTTCCGGCTTGAACGTGCGGTAGTTGATGGTCTCGGGATTCTTGACTTCACCCTTGCTCCACGAGCGGATGGCGTCGGGCGACGCCAGCGTGATGCCGATGTAATCCACCTGGTTGACTTTTTCCAAGCCAAGCAATTCGCGCGCGTTTTCTTTTGAAGTTGTCATAATAAAATAATTTCAATTACACCGCCGTCAAAGCCGCAACCGCCTCGCTGTTTCCATTTTCCTGATGTTCAGCCGGATTTGAATAGCCGACTTTCACGTCGAGGCCGAGTGATTGCATTTCTTTCACCAGCACGTTGAACGATTCGGGGATTCCCGCCTCGAGCGAGTTGTCGCCCTTGACGATGGCTTCGTAAATGCGCGTGCGTCCCTGCACGTCGTCGGACTTCACGGTCAGGAGTTCCTGCAACGTGTAGGCCGCGCCGTAGGCTTCCATCGCCCACACTTCCATTTCGCCGAAGCGCTGGCCGCCGTATTGCGCCTTGCCGCCGAGCGGCTGTTGCGTGACGAGCGAGTAAGGCCCGACTGCGCGCGCGTGAATCTTGTCGGCAACCAAGTGGCCGAGCTTCATCATGTAAATGTAGCCGACGACGATTTCCTGGTCGAATTTCTCGCCGGTGCGTCCGTCAATCAAATGCGTCTTGCCGTGTTCGGGCAGTTTCGCCTCTTTAAGATAGCCGCGAATCTCCTTTTCCTTGATGCCATCGAAAACGGGTGTTGCAAACTTCAATCCAAGCATTTTCGCAGCCCATCCCAAGTGCGTTTCCAAAACCTGTCCGACGTTCATGCGCGATGGCACACCCAGCGGATTCAAAACGATTTCCACCGGCGTCCCGTCGTCGAGGAACGGCATGTCTTCTTCCTTCACGATGCGCGCTACGACACCCTTGTTGCCGTGACGTCCTGCCATCTTGTCACCGACGGATAATTTGCGTTTTGATGCGACGTAGACTTTGACAGACTTGACAATGCCTGATTCTGAGCCTTCGCCCGCCTCGGCGCGTTCAATTTCCTCGTCATATTGCATCTGCAAATCATCGAACTTCTTTTTGAACTGCCCGATGATTTCCGTGATTTTGTTGCGGATCGGCGACGGATCTATCTCGATGCGGTCATAAACCGTCGCGAGCTTGCGGAGCAGCGTCTTTGTGATCTTGCGGTTCGCAGGAATGATGATTTCTCCGGTCTCGCTGTTGACCACGTCGAGCGGAATTTTTTCGCCGAGCAGAATATTGCTCAATGCCTCGGTCAATTGGTCCGTCAATTCGCCAACTTTCTTCTTGTGATCGTCCTCGATCTGCTTCGAGTGGCGTTTTTCCTCGCTTGAGGCGGAACGGGTGGTGCGCTCGCCGTCTTTCTTAGACGAAACCTTCACGTCCATGACGATGCCGTAAGTTCCGGACGGAACCTTGAGTGAAGTATCTTTCACATCCGCAGCCTTTTCGCCGAAAATTGCGCGGAGCAAACGTTCTTCGGGCGCAAGTTCGGTTTCGGATTTCGGCGTGATCTTGCCGACGAGAATGTCGCCGGGCTTCACTTCCGCGCCAACGCGAATGACGCCGTCTGTGCTCAAGTTTTTCAACGCCTCGTCGCCGAGATTCGGGATGTCGCGCGTGATTTCTTCCGGCCCGAGCTTCGTGTCGCGTGCCGCCACTTCAAATTCGTCAATGTGAATCGAAGTGAAAATGTCTTCCTTGACGATTCTTTCAGAAATGAGAATCGCGTCCTCGAAGTTATAGCCGTTCCACGGCATGAATGCGACGAGAACGTTGCGACCGAGCGCAAGTTCGCCGTTGTCCGTGCAAGGGCCGTCGGCGATGACCTGTCCTTTTTTGATGTGCTCGCCCTTGTGGACGAGAATTTTCTGGTTGATGCACGTCGCAGCATTCGAGCGCATGAATTTGCGGACGGGATAAACGTGAACGCCATTCGCCGGATCGTGCTTAATTTTCTTTTTCGTTTCCGGCAGCTTGCCGTCTTCAGTCACGATGATCTGGCTGCCGGTGACAGAGGCAACTTTCCCACTTTCTTCGGAAACCATGACGGCGCGCGAGTCGCGGGCCACGCGGTCTTCGAGCGCTGTCGCCACAAGCGGCGCCTCGGTGACAAGCAGCGGCACTGCCTGGCGTTGCATGTTTGAACCCATCAACGCACGGTTCGCGTCGTCGTGTTCGAGGAATGGAATAAGCGACGCGGCAATTGAAACCAATTGCTTCGGCGAAATGTCCATGTAATCCACGCGAGCCGGTTCGACGTCAACGAATTCACCGCGTGCGCGGCAGACGACGCGCTCAGTCGTGAAATGTCCGCGACCGTCAATCGGCGAGTTCGCCTGCGCGACGATGAATTGTTCCTCACGGTCAGCCGTGAGAAATTCAATGTCTTCAGTCACGCGACCTTCCTTGACCTTGCGGTAAGGCGTTTCGAGAAAACCGAATTCATTGATGCGTGCAAATGTCGCGAGTGACGCGATGAGGCCAATGTTCGGGCCTTCCGGTGTTTCAATCGGGCAAATACGTCCGTAGTGCGACGGATGGACGTCGCGGACTTCAAAGCCCGCGCGATCACGCGAAAGTCCGCCTGGCCCAAGCGCCGACAAGCGGCGTTTATGGGTGAGCTCTGCGAGCGGATTGATCTGGTCCATGAACTGCGACAACTGGCTGCGGCCAAAGAAATCGCGGATGACCGCCGAGAGCGCCTTTGGATTGATAAGCTTCTGCGGCATCATCGCCTCAATGCTTTGATCAAACAAGGTCATGCGTTCCTTGACGAGACGTTCCGTGCGCGCCAGACCGACGCGGCACTGGTTGGAAAGCAATTCGCCAACTGTGCGGATGCGACGGCTACCGAGATGGTCAATGTCGTCGAGCGAACCTTCGCCTTTTTTGAGGCGCAAAAGATATTTCGTCGCGGCGACCAGATCATCCTTGGTCAAAATGCGCGAAGCTTCCTTGTCCTTGAGGTTGAGCTTCTGGTTGATCTTGTAACGGCCGACGCGGCCCAAATCGTAACGCTTCGGGTCAAAGAACAAACGCTTGAGCAACGCACGCGCGTTCGCAGCCGTCGGTGGATCTCCAGGACGCAAACGACGATATATGTCTTTCAAGGCCTCTTCTTCATTTTTCGCCGGGTCTTTTTTGAGGCATTTGATCATGATGCCTTCGTCCACCGACGTGTCCACCACCTTGATTTTTGTCACGCCAAGTTCGGCGATCTGTTTGACGACCGCCTTCGACAGCGGCTCAAATGCGCGCGCCACGACTAGCCCTTTTTCCTCGTCGGTAGCGTCATGGATCAAAACACGGTTCGGCAAATCTTCGAGCTTCTCGGCTTCCTTTACAGTCAACTCCTCGATGTCGTAGAACAACTTCAAGATTTCCTCGTCCGAGCCACGCGTTTTTTCGCCGTTGTCCTTGCTCTTCATGTTGATCGTGCCTTCAACATCAAGGAAGGACAGCGCGCGGAAGAGCGTAGTAGTCAAAAATTTCCGGCGGCGCTTTTTGCGGTCCAGATAAACGTAAAGCAGGTCGCTTGTGTCAAATTGCGCCTCATACCATGAGCCGCGGTCGGGAATCACACGGAAGCTGTGCAGCAATTTTCCGTTCGGATGCTGTGTCGCCTCAAACGCGATGCCCGGCGAACGGTGCAACTGCGAAACAACGACGCGTTCAGCGCCATTGATGACAAATGTGCCCTGTGGCGTCATTAGCGGGAGCTCGCCCATGAAAACTTTTTCTTCCTTCGCGGTCTTGGACTCCTCCTTGAGTATGAACGTCACATAAAGCGGCGCACCGTAGGTCAGTCCTTCACGCAAGCATTCGAGCCAGTCAATTTTCGGCGCGCCAATTTCGTAGGAGTCGTAATCCAGCACACACTTGCCGTCGTAGCTCTCAATGGGAAACACCTCGCGGAAAACCGATTCGAGGCCGGCGTGTTTGTCGCGCTTTTTGGGCGACGCGTCGGCTTGCAGGAACTCCTTGTAGGAGTTCGTCTGTAGCTCGATCATGTTCGGCGGCACGACGATCTCTTTGATTTTGCCGAAGTTGATTCTTTCTGTGGCTCGCGATGGCATTTTGACCTTTTTATTTTCCGCAATGCGAAAACCGCACTGCAATTAATTAACGACACTAGGCAGGTACATCGCGTTCAACGACAAACCTGCCAAAACCCAAACTAAATTTTCCGTTTTTAACCTGATAAAATTTATAATGGAGCGCCCCGACGACAATCGCCGGGGCAACTCCGATAAACTACGATTACTTGACTTCCACTTTCGCGCCGGCTTCCTCAAGCTTTTTCTTGGCAGCGTCGGAGTCAGCCTTGTTCGCGCCTTCCAACACGGGCTTCGGAGCGCCTTCGACCAGCGCCTTGGCTTCCGCCAATCCGAGACCGGCTTTGATTTCGCGCACGGCTTTAATAGCGGCAATTTTCTTGTCAGCCGGAGCAGAGACGAGGATCACGTCAAACGTGTCCTTCGCAGCAGCAGCCGGAGCAGCAGCGCCGCCGGCAGCACCGCCAGCAGCAGCGACCGCGACAGGCGCAGCGGCGGAAACGCCCCATTTGGTTTCAAGTTGTTTTACTAGGTCGGCGGCTTCCAAGACCGTCAACTTGCTCAATTCTTCCACGATGTTTGCGATGTCAGCCATATTACTTTTCTTTCTGTCGTCTCGTCGTCCACCGCGGCCCCGGTGAATTTCAGTTCACGGCCTGCAAACCGACGATTTACGTTGTTGTTGTTTGTTGGTTCCCCGGCTTGAAAACTCAAACCGGAAATTATTATTCGGATTTCTCCGACTTCGCCTTGATAACCTGCGCCAGCTGCGATGCGGGCGTGTTGATCAAAATCGCCAATTTCGTCGCAGGCGCGACGAGCAGGCCGAGGATTTTTGCGCGCAAAACGTCGAGGCTCGGCAAATCCGCCAAGGCGATGATGCCCGTTTCTTCGAGCCGCTGGTTGTTCAAGTAGCCGAACTTGATTTTCAGCTTGTCGAATTCCGCCGCGAAATTCTTCAGCGTCTTCGCCGCTGCGGAAACATCCTTATGCCCGGTCACGACGGCCATCTGTCCGGCGAGTGAGCCATTCAATTCAGCCACGCCGGATTCCTTCGCCGCGATCCGGAAAATGGAATTTTTCACCACGTGAACTTCCGCGCCCGCCTTTTGCAGACGCTGGCGCAGTTCCGTCATGTGAGCCACTTTCAGTCCCTGATAGCCGACCACGATGAAGAACGGCGATGCGTTCAACCGCGCGGCGTATTCCTTCGTTAAAATTTGTTTTTCAACTCGCATGGTAAAATTAGGTTAATTGTTTGAGAACTCACGGATATCCACGCGCACAGGCGGGCTCATCGTTGCCGACAACGTGCAGGAACTGATGTAAGTGCCTTTGACGCTCGTCGGGCGCGCTTTCGCAACAGCTTCAATCACTGCGCGTGCATTTTCCTCAATTTGTTCCGGCTTGAACGAAGCCTTGCCGACGATGACGTGGACATTTCCAGCTTTGTCCGTCTTGAATTCAACACGACCGGCTTTCACTTCTTTCACAGCCTTAGCCGTGTCGTCCGTAACCGTGCCGGTTTTCGGATTCGGCATGAGACCGCGCGGTCCAAGAACTTTGCCGAGCTTGCGGACTTCAATCATCGCTTCCGGCGTGGCAATCGCCACATCAAAATCATTCCAACCTTCGTTGCACTTCTGGATCATGTCGGCGAAACCGACGTATTCCGCGCCCGCTGCCTTCGCCGCTTCGGCTGCGTTACCATCGCGAGTAAAAACCAGGACGCGCACAGTCTTGCCACTACCGTGCGGAAGCGGAACTGTGCCACGAACCATCTGGTCTGATTGCTTAGGATCAACACCGAGGCGGAACGCGAGATCAATTGTCTCGTTGAATTTCGCCTTCGGAAATTTTGCAAGAACGCCAACGGCGTCCTTCAGAGGATACGTCTTTTTCGCATCCACAACTTCGAGTGCTTTTTTGAATCGTTTACTTGGCATTTTGTTTTGGTGCGGTGCAAGCGAGCTTTTGGCTCTCCCGCGATTTGTGTTTCAGTTCAACCAACTACTTCAATTCCCATGCTGCGCGCCGTGCCGGAAATTACCCTGAACGCGGCTTCTTCGTTCGTCGTGTTCATGTCCTTGGACTTCATCTTAATGATGTCCAAAACCTGCTTGCGCGTCACCTTGCCGACCTTGTCCTTGTTCGGCACTTTCGAGCCGGCGGTAATGCCTGCTGCCTTCTTCAATAGAATGGACGCCGGCGGCGACTTGGTGATAAACGTGAACGACTTGTCCTGATAAACAGTGATGACAACGGGAATCACGAGTCCCGCGTCGTTTTTGGTGACGGCATTAAATTCCTTGCAGAAGGCCATGATGTTGACGCCGTGCTGACCGAGCGAAGGGCCGACCGGCGGCGCGGGATTTGCCTGGCCCGCCGGAATCTGCAATTTGATCTGTCCTGTAACTTTCTTTGCCATAAAATAATTAAGCTTTCTCAACCTGCCAGTATTCGAGTTCGACCGGCGTGTTGCGTCCAAAAATGTTAACGGTCACTTTCAATTTTCCGCGCGTCGGGTCAATTTCTTCAATCACGCCGCTGAAATTCAGGAACGGCCCGTTGTTGATCTTGATCGTTTCGCCGACCGCAAAATTGACCTTCGGTTTTTCCGTTTCCTCGGATTGAGAAATCTGGTTCTTGATCTGCTCGACTTCATCCGTCGGCGTCGGCACGGGCGGCTCTCCGCCGACAAACCCGATCACGCCCTGCGTTTCCTTGATGAAATACCACGGCTTTTCAATGATGCGGTTGTTTTCATCCAGTAAAACCATGTCCACAAAAACGTAGCCCGGCCATAGTTTGCGGCTGGACACGGTCTTCTTCTGGTTGCGCACTTCCACGACCTTTTCCATCGGGACGAGGACTTCCTTGACGAAGTCCTGCATCTCGTCGGTCTTGACGCGCTTCTCGATGCTGTCCTTGACCTTGTTCTCCTGGCCGGAAAGCGTCTGGATGATGAACCATTGATTTCTCATGTCAGAGCTTAAAGAAAATAAAATTCAAAACCAAATCCACCACCACTGTGAACGCGCCGAGCAACCCGATTGAAAGCGCGATGAGCACTGTCGAGCCTTTCAGCTCCTCCCAAGTGGGCCATGAACATTTTTTCAATTCCTCGCGTGTTTCCTGGATGTAAACGGCAAAGCGCCGAAGCTGCCCTTGATACCACAAATAGGCAAAGGCTGCCCCGATGATGACCGCCCAAACTATGATTGACGTGTTGCTCACAAAATTTTTACAAAATTGTCCGGCCTGCCGGGCCGTACTCAAAACACTTTCTTACCATGCTCGCTCTCATTTCGTTCCAGCAAAGCTGGCGGAGAGGGAGGGATTCGAACCCCCGTCAGGCTTTCACCTGAAGCGGTTTTCAAGACCGCCGCGATAGACCACTCTGCCACCTCTCCGTCGCAGATTGGCACGGCAGGAGGGACTTGAACCCCCAACCAACGGTTTTGGAGACCGCTACTCTACCAATTGAGCTACTGCCGTATCCGCCCAATCTTCGGACAAAAAGGGAGACGGAGAAGTTCAATCTCCGCCTCCCGGATTTCAAAACATCTTACGCGATGACTTCCGTGACTATGCCCGAACCGATCGTGCGGCCACCTTCGCGGATGGCAAACTTCAAACCCTTGTCCATCGCGACGGTTTTCTGCAATTCAATTTCCACAGTAACATTGTCGCCGGGCATGACCATCTCGACACCCGTGGGCAAAGTCAGCGTGCCGGTCACGTCCGAGGTGCGGAAATAAAATTGCGGACGATAATTCGTGAAGAACGGCGTGTGACGGCCACCTTCATCCTTGGTCAAAACATAGACTTCCGCCTTGAATTTCGTGTGCGGCTTGATCGAACCGGGCTTGGCCAAAACCATGCCTCTTTCGACTTCTTCTTTCTTCGTGCCGCGCAGCAGAACGCCGACGTTGTCGCCCGCGCTCGCCGAATCCAAAAGTTTGCGGAACATTTCTATGTCCGTCGCCACCGTCTTGCGGGTTTCGCCGAGGCCGACGATTTCGACTTCTTCCATTTTCTTGAGCACGCCGCGTTCGACGCGACCGGTCACGACCGTGCCGCGACCTTCAATGTTGAACACGTCTTCAACGCACATCAAAAACGGCTTGTCCACTTCGCGAACCGGCAGCGGGATGAAATTATCAATCGCGTCCATCAATTCCTGAATCGCTTTCTGGCCTTCCGGCTTGTCGGCCATCGCCGCCGCAGAACTGCCACGAATTACAGGCGTCTTGTCGCCAGGAAAACCATATTTGGTGAGCAGGTCGCGAATTTCCATTTCCACGAGGTCGAGCAATTCCTTGTCGTCCACAAGGTCAATCTTGTTCAGGAACACGACAATTGCCGGCACGCCGACCTGGCGGGCTAACAAGATGTGCTCACGCGTCTGCGGCATCGGGCCATCCGCCGCGCTTACCACGAGAATCGCGCCGTCCATCTGCGCCGCACCGGTGATCATGTTCTTCACATAATCCGCATGGCCGGGGCAGTCAACGTGCGCGTAATGACGTGTCGCACTTTCGTATTCGACGTGCGATACAGCAATTGTAACTGTTTTGTTTTCGTCGCGAACAGTGCCGCCCTTGGTGATGTCCGCGTAAGAAATTGGAGTCGCCAAACCCTTTTTACTCTGGGTGTGGACAATCGCAGCGGTCAAAGTTGATTTGCCATGGTCAACGTGACCAATCGTGCCGACGTTGACGTGCGGTTTCGTTCTTTGGAATTGCTCTTTAGCCATATTATTCTGGTGCGTTATTTAAGTTAATTTTTTCAGCAAATTGTCTGGAGCCCATGATCAGGATTGAACTGATGACCTCATCCTTACCAAGGATGTGCTCTACCAACTGAGCTACATGGGCGCACAAATCACTCGTTCAAACCAGACACGCAAAACGACAAAAAACCGTTCCCCTCAATCATTTTCTTTCGAAAATTTGAAGGGCTACCGGCCAAATTGTTTTTTTACGGACTACTGACGTCATTGAAAATATTAAATGATGCCGTTTCTGTCAACAGGCAAATTGTTTTTTTCTTGGCCACCAAAATTCGCCTACTGGGCCAAGTGCCTACAAGAGGCACACAAATGAAATTGCTAAATCAAATGTGACTCGGAAAAAATTATAATAAAAATAATGTAATGCAACCGACTCGCAAGCGGAGGCAATAAAAATCTAAAAGTTGAATCAAACTAGCGCCAGTGTCCTGGTGCCCGATACCAACCATGAGGACCTCTTGCCCAGTCGCCGCGAATCCAAACCGCATGCGCGTATGGCGGATAACCCCAGTGACCAGCCACCCAAATCCACTGGCCGTTCCAAACCCATTCGCCGTCAACCCACATGTATCCCGGTCCGGGAGCAACTACGGTCACCGTTTCCACCGGCGCAGGCGGCGGTGCAGTTTCGACAACCATGGTTGATGTCGTTGCGGGCGCGGCATCAACGGAGCTCTGGGTGTTGATCATGAAATTGACAACCGCGTCGCTCACGCCAGCACCGTGCAGATCAATGATGTCCGCCGCGCTCAGGCGAAAAATCGTGTGAGAATTTTTTATCTGGCTGATGATGACGTCGTCGCTAACTCCCGCTTTGGCCAGCGCCTTGACATCAGTCATGCCCAGCGGTTGGCCTTGATCCACGCGGACATAAGTTTGTGGCGCCTGTTCGCGCAGACGTTCCTGCTGCTCTTGATCCATCGAATGGCCGATCAATCCTCCGGTAATCGCGCCAATTGCGGCACCAATCAATGCTCCTGCTCCAGGATTTCGTCCATCAATCACAGCACCGGAAAAAGCACCCACAGCACCGCCCGTTAAAGCACCTGTCCCAGTATTGTCTGGATTGCCGTTCGGATCCACGCAACCAGTCAACACGAACGATGACGCCGCCATCGAAAAAATCAAAATTGTCAATTTGGTTTTCATCTGTTTTTAATCTTTTAACCGTTTAGTTACTTCGACAGACAATGTAAACACACGTTCAAACATTTTCAACCCAAAAACACTGACCCACGATTCAAAACCTCAAAACTTTTTTCATGCCCGTGGATGCGCCGCGTCGTAGGCCTTCTTCAACCGCTCCGTTGTAACATGCGTATAAACCTGTGTTGTGACAAGATGCGCGTGGCCGAGCAGTTCCTGCACGCTCCGCAAATCTGCGCCCGCATCCAGCAGATGTGTCGCGTAGCTGTGCCGGAGCTTGTGCGGCGTCAAACCAGGATCAAGGCCGGCGATGATGAGAAATTGTTTCAACCGCCGCGCAACTGAACAAGACCGGATCGGAGCGCGTTTTTTTGTCTCCGCAAAAAAAACCGGCGATGCCCCGCCCGGGGGTTGCTTGAACGTGTTCCAATAATCCTGAATGGCCATCAATGCCGGCTTGCCAATTGGCACGATCCGCTCCTTTTTGCCCTTGCCACGCACGCGCACGATTTGTTGGCTCCAGTCAATGTCATCCGCACGCAGCCCGCAAAGCTCGCTTACGCGCAGGCCACAGGAATAAATAGTTTCCAGAACCGCGACATCGCGTAACGCGGCGGCTTGAGAAATTGGCCGGCCCATTCTTTTCCCTTTCTGAATTTTCAAAAGCTCGAACGGCGCGATGAGCAGTGCCTCCATTTGCTGCTTCGTCAAAAATTTCGGCAGCCGTTTTTCCGGTTTTGGAAGCGACAAATTTTTAATCGGCGAAGTTTCGGCAGCACCGTGGCGGATGAGAAATTTATAAAATGTTCGCAGCGCAGAAAAGCGGAGCTGCACCGCCGCACGGCTCAAATTATTCCGGCCTAGAAACCTTACAAAGCCGCGAAAGTCATCGCGCTGAAGCTTTTCCCAAACCGGGGGCAATTTGCGATCCTCCAGATGCCAGCGAGAAAATTCAGTCAACGCCTGCTTGTAATTCCGCTGTGTGTAAACCGACGCGCCGCGATCCACCGCCAGATGCGACAGGAATTTCTGGACCCACTTGTCCACCGGCGTCGGTTTGGGCGTTGTCTCGTCAGTCACGCGAAACAGATACAACATTCCGATCGGATTTGCAGCAAAATGGCGACGCCAACATTGCCAGCAAACTTCCCGCACCGTGGCCCGGATCGGCGATGCCGGATTTGAGAATGGCGGGATCGCTCTCGCCGTTTGCCGCCCCGTCCCCGCCACTTCCGTGGACGACCACGGACAATCCAGCGTCGACGGCGAAGAGTCCGGCGTCGACGGCGAGCGGTTCGCTGTCGACGGCGAGCGATCCGGGGACGACCATGAGTGATCCGGGGACGACGGCGAGTAATCCGCCGGCGACGACGAGCAGTCCAGCGTCGCCAGCGAGCAGTCCAGCGTCGCCAGCGAGCAGTCCGTTGTCGACGGCGAGCAGTCCGTTGTCGACGGCGAGCGGTCCGCTGTCGACGGCGAGCGGTCCGCTGTCGACGGCGAGTGATCCGGGGACGACGCGGAATGGTGCGGGGACGGCAAAAATGGCTTAAAATGTGGCAAAAAACGGTGGAAAACACCTCCCGCCCGCCGAAAATGGCAGTTTTGGGCTTCTAAACCTGAAAATGCGTGAAATTCACGCGTCTGCTCCCATAGCGGGTGTGCTTTGGACTGACTGCATTATACCCGAACACGAAAGCGAACATAATTTTTCACCAAAATTATCTTCGAAGAATTGGTTGAAGCTCGAACGCGCCGATGTCGCTGCCGTCGCCACCGGGGACATTGGGAATGGAAAGATAATTGTAGGGCCGTCTAAAACCACGTTGGTCCATGTAAACGCTAAAACTGTTTCCATGGTCAATTGCCGGACTGCCGGGCAACAATGCATGTGTCGGCGTCGGGCCACCGTTCATTTGCAACGGACCGATCCGTGGGCCAATTGGATTGGCAATACTGCCAACTTGATCAGCATTCAGACCGTTGGTAAATCCGGTGCTGTCATCGGCCATGCCAATCAAATTGAATCTTTGAGAAGTGAAATTGCCAGAAAGGTCAGGGCCGGAACCAAGGCCGCCGATATTTCCTGTTTGTTGTGTGAACGGACCATTAAAACCATCTGAATAATCTTTATTAATTCCACCCTGTCCACCGACATTTATCAAGTTCAATGCAATCAAAGTGTTGCGGATTATCGCTCCTCGCTCATTAGATAGTCCGTTGAACAGGCCGCCTCCATTACCCCCTGACCCGCCTGAGGCACCAGAACCAGCAAATACACTGTTACCGCCATTCCCTCCAACTCCAGTTAAATTCAAAACAATCGTGCAGGAAGTTAACTTTAAGGAACCAATATTATACACAGCACCTCCGTCGCCTCCGTTACCTCCGTTGCCAAGGCCATTGCCATATGCCCGCCCGCCCATACCGCCATTGCCAGAAACATTTTCGCTGATTGTGCAGTTATTGATATTCAAGCCACCGGAATTGAATATTCCCCCGCCGTTACCACCCTCACCACCGTTCCCGGCGGGGCTAAAAAAACCGCCACCGGTTCCCCCATTGCCGCCCGAATTGCAACTAACAGTGCAAAAATATAATCCCAATTCTCCTGCGTTGTAGATGCCTCCACCATTTCCACCATTTCCACCATCACCCCCTTGACCAAAATCGTATGAATAAAGACTCTGGCCACCACCATTACCGTTGCCATTAAAATTATTGCTGACTACGCACTCATTCAAAACCATGATTCCAGAGTTATAAATTCCGCCACCATCACCACCATTCGGGCCAATACCATTGGCACCCGCACCACCACCTATCCCTGCAGAATTTGCAACTATCATGCAATCAGTCATAAATGTATTCCCGGCGTTGTAAATTCCACCTCCGTCAGCAGCGCCACCTCCATAGGAGCCGTTGCCACAGGAATTATTAGCAATCACACACCTCGAAATATTCAGGCTACCGAGGTTGTAAATTCCACCGCCATCACCACCGTTTCCTGAATAATCACCACCGCTACCACCTGAATTACCGGTAATTATGCAGTTATCTAAAGTCAATCTTCCAGAATTATAAATTGCTCCCCCAGGTTCACCAGCGAATCCTTGGAAATTTCCTCCGGCAACGCCACCTGTGATGACCAGATGGGAAAGCGTCAAAGTATCATTGGTAAAAACGCTGAACACGCGATCCTTCAAACCAGACGCGTTGATAGTGGCATTGCCATTGACAGACACGATTGTCAAATATCCACGCGTAATATCCAAATCGCCGGTATAGCAGTTAGTTTCATCCGGGCCGGTAATGGAAAGCTGATAAGTTTTAGGCTGCAACAGAATGGTGTTGTTTCCACCTAATCGATTCGCTGCAATGATTGCGCCACGGAGACTGGTAACGTCAGTCGTGTCAATTGTATTGGTAACATTGAAAACGCGCCCCTCCGCACTGAAGATGGAGAAAAGCGTGGCGAGCAGAATTCCTTTGCCAAAAACTCCCGGAAACATTTTCACGCAACACTTATAGTCCGTTGCGGAAACCCGGTCAAAACAAAACGGGGCAATTGCAAAGCAATTTAATTCGTTTTGTCCGCCGGGTTACTTCGACTCTTCCAATCCGCTGCCCTGCACGTTGGTCTGGGTGATATACGCGCCGCGATAACCCGTCACGTTGATGTCGGAGAGCACCACGTTGGTCATGTTCGCCAGCCTGATGGCGCGGCCGCATGTCCCGCTGATGTCGTTGAGCGTCAGGCCGTCCACCGGCTTCGCGGCCGGGATGTTCTGCGCTAGGACGAGGTCGCCGATGTTTCTGACCTTGACGTTGTCGAAGCGGATGTTGGTCAGGCGCGTCCATTTGTCCACGTTGTTGGTCA
>Ga0302277_1001438_pt1 | contig 17667 bp, 13 predicted proteins | sample III_Bog_N3_1_FD_198759 | JGI IMG/M metagenome (GOLD analysis project Ga0302277, IMG submission 198759) | Peat permafrost microbial communities from Stordalen Mire near Abisko, Sweden - III_Bog_N3_1 | ecosystem: Environmental > Terrestrial > Soil > Wetlands > Peat | place: Sweden: Abisko... | reverse complement strand
ATGTCAGCGTAAAAACTATAAGCAGCTATCGGGCCCGCATCATGGAAAAGATGCAGATGAAAAGCAATGCTGAACTTACCCGCTACGCCATGACGCACAGCCTCATCGATTAGGTTGGCCTGTCGGTGTAGGAATAACCCTACAGGGCGAACGGAACAAACCCTGCAACAATCACGGCATACGCTGATGCCGATTCTCTTTCACCTCCGGTACATTAGGTTCAGGGCGAATTTGCGACCTTGCGAGCGGATAAGACGATGAATATTCTGATAACAGACGATCACGCGAACGTACGGCGCAGCCTGAGAGAGCTCTTGACCGATGCATTTCCGGGCGCTCACTTTACCGAAGCCTCCAACGGGGACGAGGCGCTTGCTCAGTTGTTCGGATCTCAACCTGACGTACTGCTGCTCGACATCAATATGCCAGGGCGAAGCGGGTTTGAAGTGCTGAAGGATGTAAACCAGATTTATCCTCAGCTCCCTGTGATCATGGTGAGTGTCCAGTCTGAGAGCCAGTATGCGTTGCGCTGTCTACGAGCAGGCGCGGCAGAATATGTCAACAAGAACAGCGCTTCAGAAGAACTGGTGCCGGCGATCAAAAAGATACTGGACAGTGGCGCAAAGTCTGCGCGGAAACCGAATGGAAATTAGTCACAGAATTCGGTCAATCTGTTGACAGGCTCTTGCAAAGGAAGCTCTCGGAACGAGAGATGCGAGGAGATATAGATTACAGACTCCGGTATTTCCAGGCGAAGTCCGTCGACCTACTTAATGTACGTGCGAGAGCGTCAAGCTTCCGTCTGAATAGCATGATGCACAAATAAAGGTCAACGTCGAATCTGCCACTACGGCATAACACATAACTTATTAGATGCCATTGCTCATCCGGCGTAAGGAAAACCCTACACAGTTGATATGCAAAAGCCTACAGCAACAATAGTCTTCGCCGATATTCACTCTCTTTCTTGCCCGGTATGTTGGTTATATCGAAGTCACAAAGGCTGACATCAAGTCATACCCTTGCACAGACTCTGTAAGACTGAAAGGTATCGACCATGGCTACTAGTTTCGCCACAATGACGAGTACGGCGCCCAGGATTCCACTGGGTCGCGCTTTCCCTTTGCCTCCGGTTGCGCATCATGACTTGACGGTCGTTCCGAACCGGATTAACGTTTCGCAGCGTCTGGCACCCAAGTTTGACATCCTGGATTTCCTTAACAGGTTCACTCCCGGAAAAACCAGGCGCGAATACCTGACCGGTGAATACATCTTTTCGCAAGGCGACACCTCGAATGCAGTCTTCTACATTCAGAGCGGCAAGGTAAATCTCACCCTCGTATCCATGAGCGGCAAGGAAGCCGTAATCGCTCACCTTCCAGAGGCTAGCTATTTCGGCGAAGGTTCCCTGGCGGGTGAGCCGCATCGCATTGCCTCAGCGAGCGCACTTCAATCCTGCACGATCGTTCGCATCGAAAAGACGGCCATGCAAGGCCTGCTCCACCGCGAGCCGGAGTTCGCTCAGCATTTCCGCGAGCACCTGCTCTCCCGCAACATCCGAATGCAAGCTGATTTGGTCGATCATCTGTTTAATTCAAGCGAAAAGCGCCTCGCCCGGTTGTTAATGATGATGGCAAACTTCGGCCAGGAATCGAAACCCATTCCGGTCATCGCCAAGATCAGTCAGGAGACTCTGGCAGATATGATAGGCACCACCAGGTCCCGTGTTAGCTTCTTCCTCAATCGGTTTCGCGATCTTGGCTACATTGAATACGACTGCAGTGGGATGCGTATAAATAGTTCACTGGTTAACATAGTTCTGCACGACTGAACGCCACACCCGCACCAGGGCCAGTGTGTAGCAATTCACTGCGAATACATCGCGGGAGAATCTGCTAGTTCCAGCCCGCCGTGAACCTTGACCGGGACCGATGCGTTCCTGGTCAGCTTTGGGCCACCATGTTCGAACTCCGCCGCGATGGCCTGGAGCGACATCCATGCATTGGTGCAGACGGATCGAGTTCTGCTCCCACAGCATTGTCGCACGCGACTATGGGTAGTGTGTCTTATGTCCGTTGCCGGGGTTTGCGGAGGATTCTGCTGGTCCGGCTCATGGGCTAGTACTACGACCGTTCGGATTGGTAGTCTCCCAGGTCTCAAAATCGAGATCGTTCGACCTTGCTCAGGGCACGCTTTCGACAAGCTGAGGACAGGCTCTGGGGCGACCAGATTTGTGGGCGAGATTGCGAAATCACCGAGTTAGGGCACTAGCTCTCGGCAGGGTCTCAACTCAAGCAACTGGTTCCTGACGGGTGACAGGAGTGTTATCGTGTCAACTGTCTATTCCTCCGTTGCGACCCGAAGATCCATACATCAATGATTGTGTGCCGGAGCCAACTTGACGCTGGAGGTGCTGAACTACTGCAAGGCGTGATGCCAGTTTAGGTCGTCAAAAATGGAGTCGTTTTAAATTGGCCCAGATTGATAGACAATCGTTGAAGACCATCCTTCAGGGGCTAAAGCCCAGCTCGTTTTATGCCGTTTTCGGAACGACTGAAGTCGTGCCCTTTCAAAACGGATAAATGACTATCTGTGTGGCAGACTACATTAGATTGCTCGACGATATCCCGGCAATGAGCGCATAGCGTGATCGTCTCCTCAATGCTTGAGGCACCTGGCCGGATATGGCGGACCTCGAGTGTGATCTCATCTCCCATCTGGTTGCACCTTCTGCATCGGTAGTGGTCTCGCCGAAGCACTTGAAGCCGCGCCCTGGATGAGGTTAGCTGGGTGCCTCTGTGGCAGGCAACATGTCCAGGCGCGCTCGACGAAAGCAGTTGTTTCAACTCCCGGCGATCAACTTTCTTGGTGAGGGTTCGATAGATGAGCCTCAGGTCGGAGATAAAGGTCGCACGCGACATGTATTGACTATCCAATGCCTGCTTGGCGGGCAGAACCACGTCACGATAAAAGTCATCGAGTTGAGCGGCGGGTATGCCGGTTAGAACTTCTTCTTCCGCGGCAAACGCAATGGTCGCTCGTCCAGTAATGCCGGGGCGGCAGAGCAGAGGGAATAGCTGGTGGCTTGCAAGCTTCGGACGTGGTCCCACTAAGCTCAAATCACCGCGGAGTACGTTGAAAATCTGAGGTAACTCATCGAGTTTCCGGCGGCGCAGGAACGATCCGATGGGCGTGAGTATTTGATTTGAAGAAGTCGTCACGGCAGGCCGTAGGTTGGCACTTAAGGCAACAGGCATGGTGCGAAATTTGAAGATCGTGAAAGGCTTCCCGCCGCGCCCAACGCGATTTTGCTGAAAAAGAACCGGCCCAGGGGATGTGATCCGGACCGCGATGGCCGTGGCAAAAAGAATTGGTAGAGCAACAGGAAGAGAACACAGTATACAAAAGCAGTCAAAAATGCGTTTCAGCGACGATCGTGACCAATTGCTGAGGTTCTCCCGATCGGGATCTTCCGTCTGCTTCTTGGAACTAGTAGCAATGAACCTGACTGGGTAAGAAGCGGTAAAGAAGCCTGTTTCGATTTCGTCCAGTACCATTGGTTTCAAACCTCATGCTCCTTTTTTCTGTGAGAGTGATACCGCTGTGTGCGGCCCCGCCAAAAGCGGGACCGCATGGCGACTAATAAGGACCCCGTAGGCTCTTCGCTGTTTGCTTCTGATTCGAAGAAGGCATGAAATGATAGACGAGGCTGATTGCCGGAGTATTGGTCACCGAGAATAGGCGCTGTTTGGGAAAGCCGTTGTCGATGCCAAAGTCAGGCATCTTGTAGAAGAGTCCTCGGTACTCCGCACGAACGGAGAAATGGCGGCTGACGTCGTATTCCGCGCCAACCCCAAATACCATGGCTGGGCGCGTTTCCTGGTGGGCGAAAATGGCGTTGATCGGCTCAAAGAACAGGCCGCCGCCACCGAGTTGTCCAAAAGTGCGGAACCGCTTCGAACGCGGTCCGTAAAAGGCGTACGCCAGCGTAAATTCATACATGTGCGTATCGAGGGCGCCTGCTGAAAAGCTGCCGCCGCTAGGGGGAACAGTCGTGCCTTGCCCCGGTACGTTTCCCCATCCCTCGGAGTCAGTCTGCGTGAACCGCGTATAACTGAAATTAACGTTGTAGCCAAGGTAAGGCTTCATGGCGCCATGAAAAGTGAAGAGCGCGCCGGCAGAGGGCGATGCAGCTTGGCTTTGCTGATGCACCACCGTCCATTCTGGATAAACGTTGAATGTGGTTGGATTCCTGGCAAATGTCATTTGTCCCAAAAGGCCAAGCGAGACGTCTGTGCCGGGCGTAAAGTTCTCATCTTTCGGCGGCTTCGGGGTTTGAGCAATGGCGGCCTTGCTCAACAACAGCAGCACGAGAGTAAAAATCACCGAAGAGTGAAAAGTGCTGAACGAGCGGTTCTTAAACGGCATTAGAAGCTCTCCTTTAAGAGTTCAAACTTAAAGAGATCGGCGAGGCCGCAATCTACTCCCGCTTTGGAAGAAATCTCTCACAAATCGCTCTGCGCACCCGATCCGGAGTGCGCGTCTCATAGAATGAGATAGATGGAAATTTCTTTTCGATTCGGGCATAGATTTTTGCTGCGTTGGACTCTTCAGCAATAGATGAGGCCTATTCTCAAATCGGTTGGTTCTTCATTCTCGTCCGACTCAATCGAGCGGATACTGAGCCGCTATTACCAGCAGCTTGTGGAGTGGAGCCGGATTCTTGCGCGGGGCGACCATACCGCCGCGGAGGAATCCGTGCAGGATTTATGTCTGCATCTGACCGTTGCGCAGCCGGATTTGAGCCGTGTAAACAATCTCGACAACTACCTCTTTATGTGCCTCCGGAACATGTATGTGTCCAACTTGGCGCGAGTCTCGCGAGAGCGGCTGCGCGTGATTCAGGTAGAGGACTACGATGCTGTGGGCATGGTTGCCGCGAATAGCGAATCAGACACTGTGGACGTTCAGAATGAGCTGCTTCGCATCGGCGACTACGTGATTTCGAGAAAATACTCGTCCAAGAGCGCAAGCCATTTCATCCTGCAATTCTTCCTTGGGTATCGAAGGGGCGATGTTGCTTTACTGGCGCGTGTACCGATTGCCGCAATTTACAACGGGCTCAAGGATACTCGAATTGAACTGCGGGAACACCTGTCCGCCGGGGAAAAGATCCGCCTTATTTCCCGAGGCGCCGCGCCGGAAAGGAAGCTGCTACGGGCTGGCTTGTCCAGCGACCTCTTCCTGAAGGAACTGCGCTCGACCATCCTCGACGCCGATCCCGCGAGCTGCGTGGCAGAGAAGGAACTTTTCGACGCCTACAAGCAGCCAAGCGCTGCTCCGGTTGGCTGTCGGGAACTCGCGCATCTTGCCGGCTGCGAACGTTGTCTTAAGATCCTGGAGCGCGCCTTGCAGTTGGACGACCGCGACGGCCCCCTCGACGGCATCGATGGCGACCTTGACCGCAGGCCGAAGCCGGAGGGGACCAAGAGTTTCGAAGCGACCATGCGGCTGGTGCGCAATCAGCGCGAACAAGTGCTTGAACGGCGTCCCGCGCTCCTGGCCATCGCGGTGGACGGACGTGTTGTCGCATTCCATGCTGTTGAAAGCGCTCACAATTTGTTGTCATCGCGCGTGGAAGCGACTTCCAATGTGCATTTCATCGAAGTCTTCAACGAATACGGCGATCGACTGGCTCACATTCCGCTCGATCCCGAAACCGCAGCTGTTTCAAGAGACCAACTGTCGCAACAGATTCTGCTCAGCGACGATCGCCATCTGCGGCTCGATGTTCGTTTTGACGGGCTTGGCATGCATGCCGAAGTGAATTATGTCGATCCCGCTCTCGATGCCAGTGGCGTACTCGAACCATCTCCTCGCCCGTACAAAAGGCTGGTGTCTTTCTGGGAACGCTTCCCGTGGCCGGAGCGGTTCCGTTTGGCTCCATGGGGCGCCGCTGTCTTCGCATCTCTCGTGCTGGCGGCAATTGTCGGGATCGCCGGCTACCGGTACATGCATCCTAATTGGCGCGACGTATTGGATCGCGCACAAGCCGTGTCTCAAGTTCCGTCGTCGACCGAAACACTTCACCAGACTCTTCGCGTCGAGCGAACCACGGGAACGGAGCAGGGATCGCTGCAAGGATCGATTTTGGGCTCGATTGACGTCTGGCGTAGCAGCGACGAGAAGGTGGTGCGGCGTCTCTATAACGCCCGGCAGGAACTGCTCGCCACGTCAATCGAATCCAAGGACGGCACGAGCTCCGTTCATGTTGAGAACGAAACAGCATTCAAGCAAACAGACCGCCAGTTCGTTGAAAGCGGTGTATGGCGGAGCGATGTTTCCACCGCTGCTTTTGATTCCCGTGAAGGAACGGCGGCTGAGGCTTCTCGCGGCTTGAGTGGATTTGAAGTTACGCAGCGTGAGAACGGTCGCGACGGAATTCTCTCGCGGACACTCGTGCTGGACCGCAATTATCAGGTTCAGGCAGAGAGAGTACGCTTCCAGACCAAAGGTGGTATTTCTGAGGTTCGGCTGGTGCAGACTCTGCTGCGGAGAGTTCCCAACAGAGAGGTGCCGCCCCTGACGTTTCCGCAGTCGCAGGAGATGACGGTTCCAGGTACGCAGGGCGAACGCAGTCTCCCGAGCGAACCTGGCGGCAATCGAGCGAAGGATGGCAACGGTGCAAACCTTGAGGTTGTCGTGCTGTTTGAGTTATTCCGACAGAATGTAGATACCGGTCAACCGATTGAAGTGAGTCCGATCGCAGGTGGCCGCGTTCGCATGACAGGAACACTTGCCAACGCGCAGTTGCTCGCAACAATTAGAGAGACGGTGGCCACGCTTCCAAATGCAAGCCGCGTGGATTTTCAGATTTATTCTGCCGCGCAGGCCGCTTCGGCAGTTCATCGCGGCAATGTAGTTCGCCAGGAACTTGCGGGAACCAACGGCGATGCACCGGCCGCAGGACTGGTGCGAGATGCGCTGCTGGCGCGCGGCCTTAAGGGAGCAGCCCTGCAGAATGCCGAGCAGGAGTTTGCATCTTCCGCGCTCTCTCATGCGCAGACAGCGTTGCAGCATGCATATGCTCTTGACCGTCTTGGAACCATCCTTCAACGTGCGGGCGAGTCCTCGCTGAGCCCAGATGCACGGGTCAAGTGGACACAGATGGTCGAACGGCACTCCTCCGCAACTCTTACAGAGCTTCAGGTTTTGCGACTGCAGTTGGATTCCGTTTCCGCGAACATTGCGGGAATCTCCTCCGTTGACGCGCCTGGAATCGCGGATGCGACGGCATTTGCCCTTGCCACATCGGAGCTTCGTGCAAAGGCGCAATCGGTGAACGAGGAGGTTGTGAAGCTGTTCGCAGGCAGCGCGGCTGACCTGTCCCCAGCGCAGGCACGCGAATCGATTGCTCGACTGCGAACCGCCCTGCCTCTCGCCGAAGCAAGCCGTATGCGTTCGTTTGCAAGCCGCATGACAAACGGGAACACCTCGGGCCATCACGAGGTGGGAGAGATGCGTCCGAGGTGAATTCGTACCCATCATGGATTTCGTTTCTAGCAGAGCCACTGCGGATTCTGGCTTTGCTTCTCTTCGCGGCAATGCCGGCCTGTGCTCAGGTGAGCACGGCCAACGTCTCTGGCGAAGTGGAAGAAGCATCCGGCGGGCGTCTTCCTACCGTTGCTATCAAGCTGCTCAACCTCCAAACCGGCAATGAGAACGCGGCAACGACCGACGTGGCCGGCGCGTTTCTCATACCAGGCGTGTTGCCGGGTCTCTACAGCATGCAGGTGCAGCGCGATGGATTTGCCGCGGTTCACCTCACCGGCTTGAGCCTCAGCGTTGGCGAATCGCGCCAGTTTCTGATTAAGCTGCGTCTGAGCACTGTGGAACAGACTGTGGAGGTGGATGCGAGCGGTCAGAGCTTGAATACGGAAGACGCTCAGATGACCACGGTCGTCGACTCGCATCTAGTGCGAGATCTTCCCCTCAACGGGAGAAGCTTTCAGGACCTGATCGCCATGACGCCGGGTTCTGTATCGGTGAGCCCGCAGGTGTCTCGCAACGGAGGCTTCAGTGTGAATGGACAGTCGCCCGACACAAATACCTATTGGGTTGACGGCATCTCCGCAAACTTCGGCTCGGGCTCGCTCGATGCGGATCTGAAGGTGCCTGCGGCGGGACAGTATGCAAGCGTCACTTCTCTCGGAACCACGCACGGTTTAGTTGCGCTCGATGCCTTGCAGGAGTTCCGAGTTGTAGCTTCCACTGCTTCGGCGCAGTACGGAAGCGCACCGGGTGGACAATTCAGTTTGTTGACCAAGCAAGGTACGGACCAAATTCATGCCACCGCTTATGCCTATCTGCGCAACGGGTACTTCGATGCCACCGACTGGTTTGGAAGATACCTCGGCGAAGAGAACAATCTCTACTACTATCAGCAAGACATTGGCGGATCCCTGGGCATGCCGCTCATCTTCGGGCGCCAAAAGGCAATGCAGAGCCGGACGCAGTTCTTTGGATCGTACGAAGAGATGCATGTGCAGCAGAGGACGGCTCCGCTGGTTCTGTATGTTCCCAACGCATTTCTAATCTGCCACGCCGCTGCCCCGGTCCAAGCTGCATTCCGGGCATTGCCGCAAGAGACTTCTGGAGTGGTGCATTCCTCGTGCGACGCATACAGCGGTCCCGAACTCCTTGAAGAAAATGGCGTCGAGCCCAGCCCTCCGAGCTTTCTGAAATCGATGGATTTCCGCGTCGATCACTCGTTTGGCGCCAACCTTTCCGGCTTCGTACGGTTTGGAAATACGCCCAGCGGCAGCCAGGCTTCGCAGCTCCTGACGACCACCAACGCAAAGCTGTCGAACCAGAGCCTCACGCTGGGACTCGATGGACAGGTCTCCTCGCAGGCGGGCAATGAGTTCAGGTTCGGCTGGGCCCGCGCCGGTTCGAGTTCCGTGTCTTCGATACCGCCGCCGACTCCTTATGTCCCGGCTGCCGATCTGCCCGCTGCGTTGGGCTCCCCAGGTGCGTCGAACGACACGCGCAGCGAGTTGTACATGCGCATCGCCGGCATCGGTGATACCTCCGCGTGGACCGATGGCGGGACCAACGCGCTTCGCCAACTCGAACTCCGCGATACGTTCTCATTGCAGCGAGGGCCGCATCTGATTCGATTTGGCATCGATGCACGTAATCTGCATAGCGCAGTGCGGCCCTTGCCCTGGAGCATTGAGGCCGATTACTTGAGCGCCGAATCTATCCTGGCAAACAGCGCTGATTTTCTGATCTTGAGGAGAAACGAGCCGGCGCATCCTGTTTTTGAACAATCCGCCGCATTCGTGCAGGATCAATGGCGAGTGGCGCGGAATCTCACCGTGAGTCCCGGCCTGCGCTGGGACGTCAGCCCTCCACCATCCAGTTCCGACAGCCGCAACGCATTTCGCGTAAATGGCGATCCAGATTCACCCGCAACCTTGTCCGTAAGTCCGCGCGGAACCCCGCTCTGGCAGACGGACTGGCAGGCGTTCGGTCCGCGGCTCGGCATTGCCTGGCAGCCCGGTCGCGAAGCCGGAGACGAGCCTGGACACGAATTAATTCTGCGCGGCGGTCTCGGCGTCATTTTCGATACGCCAAACCGTGTCGCGGCGCCGGCATTCACTGCGCTCGGATTTCGAAGCACCTCGGTGCTGCAGAACGCCAGCATCCCGGCCATTGAAACCGCTCCTCCTTCTCCGGATGCTCCGAGCGCGGAAAGCCTGGGTTATATCATTCCGCACACGCTCAGAGATCCGTATTCTTTGCAGTGGAACGTGTCGCTGGAACGAGCGGCCGGTGAACACGAATCCGTCGTTGTCTCCTACGTCGGAGCGTCCGGGCTTGACCTGCTTCTGCCACAGCGGCGCCAGATCGCAAGCCCAACGACGCCTCTTCAGGAAGCGGTCACTTTTCCCTCTGGCTTCTCATCGCGGTTCGATTCCTTCCAACTGGCTTATCGCGGCCAATATCGTTCTCGCCTGGCGTGGATGACATCGTATGTTTGGGGCCACTCCCTGGATTTCGGGAGCCCCAATCCTTGGGCAGTGCCAACGCGAGGCAATGCTGACACCGATGTGCGGCACAACTTGCAGGCAGCTCTCTCATGGACTCTTCCGCAGGTGACTGGAAGGATCTTGATCCACAATGCTTTGTCGGGCTGGGGTGTCGACGGGCGCTTCTTTCTACGCAGTGCGTATCCTGTCGATGTGCTGGGCAACCTGTTTCACGATCCTGGGACGGGAGAACAACTCTACACAGGCGCGAATCTCATTCCTGGCAAACCACTCTACGTGTCAGACAGCTCGCTTCCAGGCGGGAGAATGCTGAATGGAGGCCCCAACGCTGCCGATGGAGCCTTTCAAATTCCAACGGGCAACGCTCAGGGCAACGCCCCACGCAATATTGCGCGTGGCTTTGGCGCGCAGCAACTCAGCCTGTCCCTGCGCAGAGACATCCATCTCTACGATCGACTCTCCTTGCAGGTCCGAGGCGATGTATTCAACGTGTCGAACAGTCCGGACTTTGGCTATATCGTTCCCAATCTCAACGATCAATTGTTTGGGCAGCCCACTCTCTCCTTGAATCAGAGTTATGGCCAAAGTGGGTCGTTGTATCAACCGGGCGGTCCCCGGTCACTGCAATGGATGTTCCGCATCCGCTGGTGAGCATTCGCTCTGCTCCAGCAAACAGCCTTCAGCCATTCCACTAGCGCGGCAAACCACCATCCACGATATGCGGTTCACTTAGCGCGCTCGGATGATTGTCACGATTTGCAGAATTGATTGCGTTCTACATCCACAAAGGTTGTGAATGATAAAGGACGTTGGACTAAACCGCTGCGCGGTACTCGGTAGTTCCGGCAGACAGTCCTGAGCGTATTGCCTGATTAAGCCTTCCTGTTTACGCTCCTTCCCGCGTGAACTCTTTTGCGAGAGCATGGAGCCGCTGCTTGCAGCGCATTCCATCTCGCAAAGGAGTTGTTATGACGCCTCTTCGCCAACGCATGATCGAAGACATGCAGGTGCGGAATCTCGCACTCAACACCCAACGCTCGTACTTGGAGCAGGTATCGCGTTTCGCGCGCCACTTCCACAAGTCTCCAGAACAGCTTGGTCCGGAGGATATCCGCGCCTATCAAGTCTACCTGACTAATGAAAAGAAGCTGGCGCCTGGATCCGTGCTCATCGCGGTGGCCGCACTGCGCTTTCTTTACAAGGTCTCTCTGAAAAGGGATTGGCAGTTTGACGACGTTATTCCCGCTCCCAAGAAGCCACAGAAACTGCCCGTTGTGATGAGCCCCGAGGAGGTTCTGCAATTCCTCGGCTGCATCGGGAGCATGAAGCATCGCGCAATTCTAACTACCTGTTACGCTGCCGGTTTGCGCATCTCCGAAGTGGTGACTCTGAAGCCGACCGACATCGATAGCCAGCGCATGGTCATTCGTGTCGATCAGGGCAAAGGGCAAAAAGATCGTTACGTCATGCTCTCGCCCACACTGCTGGAGATCCTGCGCACTTGGTGGCGAGTGAGTAAGCCCCGGCACTGGCTCTTTCCAGGCGACTTCCCCGACAGCTCCATCAGCACATCTGCGGTGGAACTGGCCTGCAAGAAGGCCCGCAGGCTCTCCGGCATCCGCAAGCCAATTACTCCACATTTGATGCGACACTATTCCGTGCGCCGAACTATGTCGAGTGTTGGAGGAGCCAATTGCGCTCAGGCCTGTATTTCCTGATCAAATGGAGTTGTGCCGGCCAACCACTCGACATAGTTCTGGTGTCACTACAAGCTGTTGAGGAAGCCAAGGAGTTGGTCGCCCGGGCGATAACGGTTGAAGTTGGTCATCAGGGGTTCGACTTTGCTGAGCGCTTCCTCTTTCATCGCCAGAGTGGCTTCGAGGTAGATTTGAGTTGTCTCGATCGATTCGTGGCCCAGCCACAGTGCAATGACAGAACGATCTACTCCAGCTTGGAGCATATCGAGAGCCATTGTGTGTCGAAGGACGTGAACGGTGACACGTTTTCCTGCAAGGGAGGGACAGGTCTTGGAGGCAGTTCTTACATGCCGGAGCAGCAGGTAATGCACGGCATCGGCACTCAAAGGTGTGCCGCGGAGGTTAGGAAACAAAACCTGCCCGTCACCGCGTGTCGGCTCGCGAAGCCATGTTTTCAACATGGCCACTGTGGCTTTGGCAAGCGGTACACATCGCTCCTTTCGGCCCTTCCCAATCACACGAACATGAGCTCCCGGCCCGAGAGCGAGATCATTACGTGTCAAGCCGCTCATTTCCGACTGACGAAGCCCGGTCTGCGCCGCTACCAGGAGAAACGCGTGATCGCGCCGCCCGAACCAAGTTCGTTGATCAGGCGCGGCCAGCAATGCCTTGACCTCCGCGCGGGTGATGAAGTGCACCTGGGTCCGCGTAAAGCGCTTGCTGGGAATGGCCAGCACCCGCTGGATCTGGGCGGCATGGGTCGGCGCTTCGAATGCAGCGTACCGAAAGAAGGAGTGGATCGCGGTGAGGCGCAAGTTGCGGCTGCGCACACTCAGTTTCCTGTGCTTCTCCAGGTGGTCAAGAAAACGAACGATCAGGGGTGCGTCGATCGCTTGCAGCGCAAGTCGTGCAGGCGGCGTGTGCAACTGCTGTTGTGCGAACTTCAGCAGCATGCGAAAGGTGTCGCGGTACGAACTGATCGTATGTGGGCTGGCCTGCCGTTGCTGCATTAGTCGCTGGGTGAAAAAACGTTCCAAGAGGGGCGCGAAACTGACGGTAGTGGTTGTCATCACTGGTCCTCCCAACACTGTTCGAGACGGCCCATTGCCTGTTGCATCAGCTCGGGCCATGCGCTGAGATTCCAATAGGTGTCGCTGACGTGGACATGGCCAAGATAGGCGGAAAGAAATGGCAGTCGCCGCTCGACGTCTTTGCCGGCGCGGTACCATCGCAACAACGTCATCGTCGCAAAGCGATGGCGAAAGTCATGGATGCGCGGCCCATACTTATCCGATGGCCCGCGCAAGCCGATCTGTCTCGACAACATGTAAAAGGTGCGATGGACATCACCAGTATCCAGGCGGTTGCCCCAACTGGAGACGAAGAGGTAGGAGGATACTGCTCGCCCCTCCCAGTGCCGCAGGCGCTTTGCAATGTACTTCGCAAGCACTGCACAGGTGGAGCGATGTAAAGGCACAAGTCGATCCTTGCCGAACTTGGCGCCGCGGATGGTCAACACCGCCGCCTTCAGATCGACATCTTGGAGTTCGAGGTTGCATGCTTCACCCAGGCGCAATCCCGAGACACTTAGCAATCCAAACAGGCAATAGTAGACCCACGGCCGCAGCTTGCCGCGTTCATAACGGCACTCCATCCGGAGCGCGGCGCGAAGTAAGTTCCGGATGTTGTTGTCGGAGTATAAGAAAGGCCGCGCCCGTTTCGGCTGGAAAGGCAATAGGCCCTGGGGCGGAATCTGCGTGCGCGGATCCGTGGCGCTGCGGTAACGTGCGAATCCGCGCACGAAGCTCAACCGTTGTGCCCAGTGGGCCGGTTGAGTGTGCGAAGGTTGTTGCGCCCAGTCGAGCGCCAATGCCTGCGTGATGTAGCTGGCGTGGTGTTGCTCCAGGAAGGTTACAAAATCGGTGAGCGCCGTGCCTGCTTCTCGGAGCTTGAATCCAAGACCACGCCGCATGTCCAAATACGTCTGAACTGCTTCCCGTAGAGTCTTCATCGAACACCTCCCGGCCAGGGCAGGGCGAGCGGACGCAGTGCGTTCAGATCGACCTTCGTATAAATCCGGGTCGTCTCGGGACTGCGGTGGCCCAGCACTTCGCCAATCTCCGTCAGTGATGCGCCATGACGGAGCATATCCGTGGCTAGCCCATGCCGAAACTGATGAGCACCCCATGTGGGCGCATGAATACCGGCGCGGGCGAGGTTATGTCGAACCAGTGACGCAATCGCCACAGGACCCTGAAAGCCGCGGAAAGGCGCGCGGCATCGTAAGAAAACACGCCGAGAACTGCTGTTCGGAGGCCGCCCCATCCGCAGATATGCAGTGATCGCAGCACCAACGTCGGCAGGTAACGGGAGAACGCCGTGTTGGCCGCCTTTTCTCCGAACGCTCACCGATCCCGCGTTCCAGTCAATGTCTTCCAGTTCGATCCTTGCCACTTCGCCTCCGCGCAGTCCCAGGCGTGCCAGCAGAAGAAGGATCGCGTAGTCACGCCGGCCCAATGCCGTATGGCGGTTGATGGAGGCCAACAGCCGTCGCACGAGATCCGGTGGGATCGCGCGGGGGATCGAAGTCATCGACCAGTTAGCAACCGTGGGAACCGCCCCAGACAAGTCATGCAGGATCTCTCCCCGATAGCGCAGATAGTGCAGGAATGATCGCAATGCCGTGGTCAGGAGTTTTGCCTGCTTCAGATGCAACCGCCGGGCCTGGCGCTGCACAAATCGCACGACATCGCCGGCGCATAGTTGTGATAGCTTTATGGGTCCTCGGCAGAAACGGTTGGCGAGGAACCCGCGAACAAATGAAGCGTAGTGGACAGCCGTTGTCTGCGCCAGTGCGCGCTCGTTGAGTAAGTACCGCTCGAACTCCTGTACGACTTGCTCGACGGGCGGCTGATGCGACCGAATTCTTTCCGCTGGAATCACACCCTGACGACGCAGGAAGTCGATAAACTGCCTTAGGGCCGCGGCGTCGCCGCGACAGATCTTGAGATGGCGGGCGCGGGATCGCAGATACCGAAGCACGTGTCCGGAGGTTACGCGGCCGGGGCTCACGCTCTCCTGTCCGAGCCAGCGGCTAAAACACGCCGCAAGAAGAACCTGCCTCTGCCTGGAATACAACGCATAGCCCTCATCGCGGGCCCATTTCGCAAACCCGGCAATGTGAGCTGACAACGGGCCCTCCAAGGGCCGTGAGATAACCACATCCTCACTGACGATGCACTTCATAGACAAACTTCCTTCCTCCGATCTCGGTGGATCGGCGGAGTCATACTATGTCGCACCACAGCGAGAAACGAAGCGAAAAACAGGGCAAAGACGAAATTACCCGGTAATAGTCCGGCACGCGGAATAGTGGCGCCTATCTACCATGCGAAATAGGCGCCACACTTTTGCAAGCCGTCTGGTGATGGCTGGAGTAAACTTGAAAATGGTGCAAGAACTCTTGGGACATAAAACGATCTCCGTGACGGCCCGTTACGCACACCTTGCTCCGGATTACAAACTACGGGCGTTGGAAACTCTCATTCCTAAAGGTATGGAGTCGGTACAAACTGGCTACAAAGTGGCTACGAGCACAAAAAACACTTCTCCAAGGCGGAAAACCAGATGGCACCAAGTAATTCTAATTAAACGACTTATTTTGAAGGCGGGCGAGTAGCTCAATTGGATAGAGCACCGGCCTTCTAAGCCGGGGGTTGTGGGTTCGATCCCCGCCTCGCCTACCACTTCAGAATCAACAATTTAACGACCAACCTGAGGATGACGATCGCAAGGGGTCGTATACCGCCTCAAAAGGGCTATGGGGGAAATCTGTAGGACCTCCTCAGCCAAGATCTAGGCCAACTCAAGTGAGTTCCATCTCCCGTCGAACGCAGACGGCATCAAGCTTCCGGCGAAGTTGCTTGTTTTCCCAAGGCGTTAGCCAACGGTGCATGATCCTTAAGATTGGTGGTCAGGATCACTGCGTCAGGCGGCGCGTGAAGCGCAAAGTATGCATCGCCTAGCTTTCCGCAATCCCTCGCGTCCATCAACCCTTCGCTGTGCCGCCCGCCACTGACGACAAGAAAGCATTTGTACCACTTCTCAACGCTCTTCAGGCAACATGCAGAATTCCCCACAACCGCCTCTCAGGGCTTACCAAGCTCTACGAAGTCAAATTCTTCTTTTTCCATCTCTCCAGAGCTTCGCAACGCGTCGATCTGCGCAGCCGTACTCGGCTCATTGACAGATTCTCGTAAATGCTCGATCTGCCAATCGGGCTTGCCCAGAAGTCGCCAGTGAGCCTTCCGAGTTTGTATCCGAAGGTGACTTCATTGCAAAGGTAAAAGTGCTTCAGAGCTTTATCGATGTGCATGTCAACATCGTCGCAACTCAGGAGAACCTGCCCGTGCTTGCGGCAGTCGATGCACTCATGAAAACGCACCGTGTTACATTGCACGTTGATCTGTTGGTTGATATCGCCTTTCACTCTAGTGCAGAGGAAGAGGCGCTTCTGAGGAAGTACACCAAATCCGACCGTGCCGCGCTGGTCCAATTCGACGACTTTAGCCTCAAAGAGTGTTCGGCAGGTAGAAACTACTTGAATTTGTTACCCGATGGACAGGTATTCACATGTGCAGGCGGGTTCACATACACATATTCAGGGTTGTACGCAGACATGGTGAAGAATAAACCTCTCGATCAATATCGAATGGGGAATATTTTCAACCCGGATTTCAAACTGAATTCTAGGGACATCAAGTGTGAACTCCCGTGTAAGGATGCCTGCGACCGCGATTCCGTAATTGTGAAAGCAATCAAACCGATGGCGCAGGCCAGTTCTCAATGACTGCTTGGACCAAAAAAGAACATGAAGAGGAAGAAAGCGACTGGTCCTGCACGCGTGCTCGGAGGTCGTGTTCAGACGTTGAGCAGTGCCTTGTCATCTCAGACATCTAGATAATCCCGCCAACAATCCGCTCCGGGGGTGTGGTCGTCAATCCCGACTTTACGCGCCGACGGCAATCTCAACTGGGAACTTGCAACGCCCAAACGGCGCTTTCGGCGGCGGATACCGCCCCGAAACCGGCTTGGGTGGGTTAACCTCGTAGTTGGTTTGGGTGAGTGGAAAACGGTGGGGTTGGAGTCGTGGTTTCCCACCCTTTCGCGATGAAGCTGCGAAAGGATGGGGCACCCAGCTTCATCTCTTGCCCGGACACCGATTTGTCATCACTCACCCACCAAGTCGGCGAGGATAATTTCTTTGCGCGTGATTCTTTCGAATATCGGAACGTTTGGGGATATCAATCCTCTCATTGCTATATCGCTTGAGTTGAAGCGGCGGGGACATACGCCGGTGATGGCGGTGCCTGCGGTGTTCGAGCCGAAGATTCGGCCGCTGGGCATCGAGTTTCACGCGATGCGGCCGGATATCGACCCGACCAATACGATCCTCATTGAAATGATTTACGACGTAAACAAGGGCACGGAGAGGGGACTGCGCGAGTTCCTGTTTCCCGTGTTGCGGCAGACGTATGACGATCTGATGGATGCGGCGACCAAGCCGATGCGGGCCGATCTGCTGCTGCTGGGCGAACTGAACTATGCGGGGCCGCTGGTGGCGGAGGTTACGGGGATTCCGTGGGCGAGTTATGTGCTGGCGCCGCTGAGCTTTTTTTCCGCATTCGATCCGCCGGTGTTGCCGATGTATCCGCGTCTGGCGCAGGCGGACAAGACGGTGCCGGGGATGGGGCGAGCGATCAAGCGGCTGGCGCGGTTTGTGAGTCGCAAATGGCCGCAGCCGATTTACGATCTGCGGGCGGAACTGGGGCTGGAAAAGGGCGCGAATCCGCTGTTTGATGCGAAGCACTCGCCCTACCTGGTGCTGGCCATGTTCTCTCGAGTGCTGGGTGTGG
>Ga0302277_1001433_pt1 | contig 17703 bp, 13 predicted proteins | sample III_Bog_N3_1_FD_198759 | JGI IMG/M metagenome (GOLD analysis project Ga0302277, IMG submission 198759) | Peat permafrost microbial communities from Stordalen Mire near Abisko, Sweden - III_Bog_N3_1 | ecosystem: Environmental > Terrestrial > Soil > Wetlands > Peat | place: Sweden: Abisko... | reverse complement strand
GGAGTTCATGGCGGGGCTTCCGGTGCGGAAGATCTGGGGGATCGGCCCGAAGAGCGCGGAGCGATTCGCGGCGCGCGGTATCCATACGTGTGCGGATCTCCAGAAACTCTCACTCCCAGAGATGGTGTCGCAGTTCGGCAAGTGGGGGGAGGAGCTCCATCATCTCTGCCGTGGGGAGGACGACAGGGAGGTGCGCCCCCACCGCATCAGCAAATCGCTGAGCAATGAGACCACTTTCAACGACAATCTCGTCTCCCTGGAGGAATGCGCGGCGGCTATCACCGGGCTCTCCGAGGAGCTGCTCGCAGAGCTGCGCCAGAAGGCCCCCGATCGAAAGATCCGCAAGGCCTTCGTGAAGGTGAAGTTCGCCGACTTCACCCGGACGACCAAGGAATGTCTCTGCACCGAACCCTCGACAGCCATTTACAAGACCCTGCTTGCCGAGGCGTATCAGAGAAAGGAGATGCCGGTTCGTCTGCTGGGGACGGGCGTGAGATTCGAGGAAGCAGAGGAGGTGCTGCAACCACAGCAGTCCGATCAACCCGAGCTCTTTGGATGGGACGGGTGATCGCAATGTGAAGTTGGGGATTTCATCATCTCTGGATACGCTTGTTGGGAAAGAAGGAGAGAGAATTTTCCCGCAGAGTACGCAGAGACCGCGGAGGGGAAAGTGGATAAAATAACTCTTTTGATCAGTCTGGATTTCCTCCGCGATCCTCGCGTATTGCTTGCCCGGCGGTTGCTGCGCATCCGTTACGGCTGCGCGAGACCTTTTCTTCCTCATATCCAATCGGGGCATCATTTCACAAGAGGCGAAAACTAACCGGATAAAGCTCTAAAGCGCTCTATAAAAAAATCCCCGGAGCAACCTCCGGGGATTCATAATTCTTCCTGAGATTTGGATAATTGGGATGACTACTTCCTGAGAGCAAAGTCAGCTTTCTTTTGATTGAAGTGTTTTCCGTAAAATGGGTCGGGCCGCTTGCCGATCTGCCATTTGCGGCGCACAAAGCGCTTCGCCTTCCAGAGGCTCAGAAAATCAGGGAACCGTCGGTTGATGCCCCTTGTCGCAAGCTCATGGTGGAGCAGGAGAGCGTGTGGCGTCCAGACCACCCGGCTTCCTCTTTCCCGAACGCGCAGGCAGTAATCGATGTCATTGTAGGCCACAGGGAGATTCGTTGCGTCGAGACCGCCGAGTTGCTGGTAGAGATTTTTCCATGTCATCAGGCAGGCCCCCGTGACCGCCGAGAGATCCTGGGCCACGATGGCCCGATCCCCGTACCCGGGGTCGGTGGCACCGACCCCTGAGTGCAGATGATCGGCCGCCCCGCGCGGCCCCACGGCATCACCCGCATGCTGAACTCTCCCGTCGGGAAACAGCAACTTCGCTCCCACCACTCCGATGCCGGGCTGGATCAGATGCCCCACCATGGTTTCGATCCAGTCCGGAGAAATCACCTCCGTGTCATCGTTGAGAAGACAAAGGATCCCGCCCCTCGCCTCCTTGGCTGCATGATTATTGATTGCCGAGAAGTTGTATGGCGACTCATGGCGTAGTAGTCGGATTTTTTTCTGCTCTTGGAGGGATTCCAGAAAGTGGAGCGTCTCCGGCTGCACGCTTCCATTATCGACCACAAGAATCTCAAAATTCGGATAGGTCGATCGGGCGAGGATGCTCTCCAGGCACCGTCGCAGTAGATCCGGCTGGTCCCGAGTCGGAATGATGATGCTCACCATGGGCGGATCCTCTAGAAGCTGATACCTGACCCGGCAAAGGCCTCCCGGTTGCTCTTCCGCAGTGGCAGCGACTCCCATGCGATTCAGGTGCTCCTGAATCGCCTTTACGGAAGTTGCGATTTTTGTGGATACACCGTTTTTCCACTCCTTGGGGAAATGGAAGATCACCTCGTCGAGATGATGAATCTGCTTCGCATCAAGCCCCTCCGTCAGGCGCAGGATGAGATCATGCCATCCTCGCTTGACGATGTTCTCTTCCAGGACAGGTTCTAGAGAGGCGTCCCCTACCCCAAAAGCTACCCCAAGAACTTTGTCCGCATGATCGACGCGAACGGCAAAAGCCGGGCCGAAATAATTTTTGGATCTCAGGTGCTCGGCAGACCAGTCCGGCTGGCGCATCGTTAAATGAACCGTGCCCTTCTCATCGATCACATCATGATCCGCGTAGAGAAAACAGACTTCGGGATTTTCCAGGAACCTTTCGGATATCAGCCGACTTCCGCGTTCCTCTACACGAATCCCCCTCGCCCAGAGCAGCAACCATCCTGTGGATTCCTCCGAGGATCCATGAGTGTCGAGCTCTATCACGCGATCCATGGAGGTTTCTGGTGAGTACGCGAAACCTTCATTCAGAAAGTGGATTCACGAAATGCGCTTCAACGGATCAACCGAAGCGTCTCCAGATGCGCGATGATTTTGTCCGCCATCTCCTCCGGCGGATTGAATCCCGATAACAGATGGATCTCAGGTGACTCGGGGGGTTCATAGGGAGAGTCAATACCGGTAAAGTTTTTGAGATCCCCCCGTCGTGCCTTCTTATACAAACCTTTCGGATCCCTCTGTTCCGCGATCTCGAGAGGTGCATCGACAAAGACCTCAAGAAACTCTCCCTGATCCACGAGACTCCGGGCCAGCAGACGCTCCGATCGAAAGGGGGAAATAAAGGCCGCCAGTACGATCAACCCGGCATCCGCCATGAGCTTCGCGACTTCCCCGACACGACGGATGTTCTCCACGCGGTCCTCGTCTCGGAATCCAAGATCCTTGTTGAGCCCGTGGCGCAAATTGTCACCATCCAGCAGGTAGGTGTGCAGGCCACGCAGAAGCAGTTTTTGCTCAACAAGATTGGCAATCGTTGATTTGCCTGCTCCGGAAAGTCCGGTAAACCAAAGAATAAAGGGTTTCTGACCTTTTATCTCCGAACGCAGATTTTTATTCACATAAAAATGTTGGGGATAAATCATCCTTGGGTCTGCTGTATTTTTATTGAAATGAGTCGTGGAGTTGACCCCGCCTGCCCCAGCATGTTACTGAGTCAATAGAGAGGCTTTCTATAGCTACCAACACCATGAGAAGCGACTCTCACTATTCCACTCCTAAAAAGCAAATTCCAGCAGCGCAATCAGCTTTAGGGGTAACGGCGTACTAGAAAACTATTTTTTCTCGGCGACGTTGGTCTTTGTGGAATCAGTAGGTTGGTTCGATTGAACCAAAGAGACGTTTGAGTCATGTACAGAGTCCTGAACAACTTTCCCGATTGTGGCAGCCTCTTGCGGAAAGATATGGGCCACCACTGCAATGATGAAGATCAACCCGGTCAATCCGAACGCCGTACCTGCCATGACATCAACAACTCCAAGAAGGAGCGGTACCAAGGCCCCGAGCAATGCCGCGGAACCGTTTAAACACAGTCCTCTCAAAGAAAAAAACATGATGGCGGCAAGCGCAAATGATCTGACGATTCGGAAAAGAAAGGGATCCATGATTTTTTATGTTGGTTTTAATTTTTCGGCCTTTCTATAAGATTTTCTAATCACATGCAAGGCATTTCCTCTCAGTAAATCCCAAACTTTGAAATAGCTCACGGTTCCGATTTCTCCCGTAAAAATTCCAAGGCTTTTCTGTACAATTTCCTGTCGGCAACAACCAAATCCTCCATCAAGCCTAGAACCTTCTCTGTCACAGGCTCCTTAACAATGGCCTGGAGTCCGGGATCTTCCCTCACAATGGTATCCAGAACCATTTTGGGCTCAATCTGCTCGGGTCGAGGCAATCCAAGCCTGGAAAAAATGAACCTGACCGATTCATCATACATCTCAGTGATTCCAAAGGCATCCAATGATTGCAAGGCTTCGATTGCCTGATCCACATCGAGAGATTGCTCCTCAGAGCCGATATCCGCCCTATATTGCCAGCGCCAGGCGTAAAGTCTTTGAGTCAGCGCCCTCGTCATGGCATTGTTGATGGAAGGGTGGGCACGAACCTCGGCCGCACCGAAAAATTCGGCTAGAGAATATTTGTTCGCAAGTCTTGCGAGTTCCAGATCATTGGTTTCAATGCGTTTCGAACCATGTGCTCTCTGAAAATAATAGAGTGATACAAGCCGCCGCACCGGATCACGAAACATCGTGATGATTGCCTTGCGACCGGGAATCAGTTGCGTTGAAGCAAGATCAAAGTGGCCCGAGAAGAGGCGGTATCGCGCCAGTTCGCCCGCCGGATGGGTGTGAAGACAATTGAGGCGTTCCGGACAGACGAGAGTTGGGTTTACCTGCTGAATTAAAAGATGGTGCAGGGTGGTTCCTCCTGTTTTAGGAAGATGCAAAAAAACGATCTTCCTCTCCTCCAGGTCGCCAAGATCAAAACCACTGTTATTTTGTTGCTGGCGTTGCCTTGCCTTGAACTCTTCCGATCCCACGATGATCTGGATCAAACGGCTTATTCCATTTTTTTCACCAATAATCGGGGAATATTTTTCAAGAGTCGTGGTCTCGGGATTCCCCTCAAGCAATGCCTTGTAGATCCCCCTGACAAATTCTTCCGAGCGGTTTGCAAGGAGTCGGAACCAATGCTCTTCCGAGGCGCCGATGGCCGCAATGATTTTTGCGAAATCCTCTGACTGACACAAGCGGGATGTATAATAGCGAAGACCTTCATCATCAGGCTCTCTGCCAAGAAGCCCCTGGTAGAACCGGGCAACGAATTCCTCTCTCTTTGTTTGAATAAATTTATTGAAGAATTCTTCCGATTCAATGATTTCACGAACCAGTTGCCCTAAATCCTCCCCACTTTTCAACCGCAATTCCCAGCTTTCCAAAGTCTTTTGATCAGCCTTGCTACCAAGTAATCCGGAATAGATGTTGTTAACCAGCTCTGTCGAAAAGCCCTCGGGGATCTTGTGATTGATCTTTGGGAGGGGAGAACTCATTTGATGATTTAACAAGGATTTGGCTGAAAAAGACTGACGCACTTATAAATCCGACCGGCTTGCCCTTTCCATTTTTTCCCGTAAAATCACCGTTGCGTTTTTGTATAATTGCCTGTCGGCATCAACCAAATCCTCCATCAAACCCAACACCTCCTCGGTAACCGGTTCTTTCACGATCGCCTGAAGCCCGGGATCTTCCTGCACTATCGTATCCAGAACCATTTTGGGTTGGATTTCCTCAGGTTGAGACAATCCAAGGTTGGAGAACATGAATTTTACAGATTCATCATACATTTCCACGATTCCAAAAGCATCGAGAGATTTTAAATTCTCCAATGCCAGTTCCAAATCAGGCAATTGCTCCTCCGGGCTGATTTTCACTCCATATTCCCAACGCCAGGAAGGGAACTGCTGAGTCAATATCCTTGTCATGGCATTGTTGATCGAAGGATGGCAGCGGACTTCATCCACCCTGAAAAAATCGGCCATCGAATATTGATTTGCCAGGCGCGCCAGTTCGAGACCACTGCTTTCAATGGTTTCCTTCCGGTGAGCCCTCTGGAAATTATAGACCGAAACAAGTCTCTGGACAGGATCGCGGAACATCGTGATGACCGCCTTGCGCCCCGGAATCAGGCGCGTGGAAACCAGGTCGAAGTGACCTGAAAAGAGTCGATAGTGAGCCAGTTCTCCAGAGGGATAGGCGTGCAGTCCGTTGAATCGTTCAGGGCAGACACAATCTGGTTCCGTCTGTTGAATCAACAGATGGTGCAGGGTGGTTCCACCGGTCTTGGGAAGATGGAGAAAAACGATCTTTCTTTGCTCGAGATCGTTTGGATTAAAACCCGCATTTATTTGCTTGAGGCGTTGCTTAGTGCTGAATTCCTCTGATCCCAAAACATTTTCAATTACCTCACCTAATCCGTTTTTCTTTGCAACGAGTGCCGAATATCTCTTGAGCCCTGCTTCATCAGGATTTCTTTTGAGCAGCGCCGTGTAGATCTCCCCAACGAATTCCTCAGAATGGTTTCCAAGAATTCGCTGCCAATGCTCTTCCGAATTGCCAAGTTCCCGCAGGGTGGATTTGAGATCTTCCCATTCAAGAATTTGAGACGCATAAGTCTCGAGTCCGACATCATCAGGATGCCTCCCAAGAATCACCTGATAGAAAAGTGTGATGAAATCTTTACTATTTGCTTGAAGCGTTCGTTTACGAAACTCTTCGGAATTTGAAATTTCCCGAATCAGATCAACGAGGCTCCCTCCATTTTCCAAATTGAGCTTCCAACTGATGAGTGCTTCCTGATCAGCCTCCCTGCCAAGAAGTCCGGAATAGATCCCTTGGATCAGCCGCGTCGAGTAATGTCGAAGAACTTTTTTATCGAAAAATGTCGATAGAGAATTCATTTATACACTCATATTGACTGAGCTCACGGCGTTTCATTCAGGCCGATCTGAGCTTTACCACCGATCTCATTCTGAACCTGCAACCCACCCTCTTGAAGATTCCCCATGATGATGGCAGCACGTACATCTTTTTTAAGAATCACTGCAGTTCCTGGCTTGTCAAAGGCACATCCTTGAATGATCAGCTTCCCATGTTCAGCAAGAATTTCACCGGATATTGGTGCATTCATGAGATGACAGCTTGACAGAATAACAGTAGTATCTCCTTGCATCCATACGGCATGGTTGGGAGTTGCCCAAAAATTGCAGTTAACGAATTGGGCGGCTCCGATTGTGCCAGGCGAAGTCACAACGGCAGAGTTGGGGGCACCGGAAAACGCAGTAAAATCTCCATTGGATACCTGAATGCCATATTTTGTGATATAATCGATCTGAACGCAGCTGCGGCAATTGTCCGCACCAATTCCCTGAAACTGACCGCTGCAGCCCCCTTTCGCGGTCTTGATAAAGTGATACCCGTATTTGGCGCCCAAAACAAAACTATTGAAAACATACTCCCAATCAGTGCGGCCAAAGATAAAGCCCTCAAGGTTTTCACTCATAAACTTCCTCACATTCTGAATATTTGCCGGTTGTTCAGGTTTTTTCCCGGGCAACGGTGGCATCGCTGGAAGGACACCCAAATTGCTGGATGGATGGCCGCTTGCCAGCCAGTAATGGGGATTAAAATGGACATTCTCTATCCTGCCTATATCACCACAGTCATCAACGAACAGCCCCTTTCTTAAGACACATCCAAAGATATTTCTGATAAGATGGAGATGTCCTGGAGAACCAACCCAAATGCCTTGATAAGCATTCATGAGGGTCACATTTTCAACCGTCACATGCTGACCCAACCCATGTATTGCCCAAGGATAGGGCTGGATGTCATTCCATCGTTGTTCGGGCCAAATCAGTGTCACACCTTGTAATGAAGTACTTGCCTCCATCTCGATTGCTGCTCTGGCATTTTCCTGCCCCTTACCTCCCGTGATCAGAAAGGTGGTCCCTTTTTGCCAGACATCTCCATGATGGGGGGCACTCCAACTCCCCTGCAGCGCGACTCCTTTGGGAATCCTCAGTGTCCCGGTGATCAGGTATTGACCCGCTGGAAGAACAAGGGTTCCTCCAGCAGCAGCAAGAGAGGACAATCTGGATTGGATGGCTACCGTTGCATCATTCTTTCCATCCGAAGGGAGCGGTTCCGTGCTTTGGGCGGGAAGATGTTGGAGAGAGATAACCGGAACAAGAAATAATAAAATTGGGATATTTTTTAGCATGGAAAAAATCTGATTCGTCGTTTTAGCAGACTTCGAATTCATTCAATTCCGACTCGGTGATATCAGAATCAGATAATGAATCATAGACGTCGCAATGACGCTTTAAAAGATCGAAAGTAAAGCTCTCGATCACTTCTTGATTCAAGTGAGTTACGGCAAATTTTTTACCGTTTTCAGCAATTGATTCAAACTCGCCTGGAGCGATTTTTTCCAATTGGATGATCTTCTCAACCTCCTGATCATGAGAAACGGGTATATAATGAAGCCAGGGAATCAGAGAATTAAAATAAAAGAGTACACGTTCTGATTCGTATTTCATGAGTACGCTGTTGCTGCGTAATGCGATTGCTACCCTGGAGCAGGTGGCCCCATTCCCATCCATTGAGATAATGAACTTGTGATCGAATTGCTCGCTCCATTCCCGGATTGCACCTCCCAAATCCAGTCTCCTGATCTCTTCTTCGACTTCAGCAGATTTGGCATGAACAACTTTTGGCAGTTCAAAAATCACGTCGGGATGATCTTTGAAAAACAGGGCTGATTTGATTCGTGGAAGATTTTTTATTTTCTCCTTTAAAATAACCCTAATTCCATCAATTCGTTCAGCCCCTGTTGTGGCTCCCACAAAAACCGCAGTCGTTGATTTTTCACAGAACTGTTTTTTGTCTGCATACTTCTCACTTATGTAAAAATCGGAGCTTAGGAAATCAATATCGGGAAGAAGGATGAGATTGCTTCCTCGACTTTTCTCAAAAGAAAACAAAGGATAATCCAAGACTTCCATTTTCGGTTCATCACGGACACAAACGGCAAAAATTGTTTCGAGAGGAATTTGACTGGAATTCAGAATTCGCTGGAAAAAACCTCTGTAAACTAAAGCCCGCTCATGATGATGCTTTAACAATTCATTTTTGTGATCCTTTCTTAAAATTCTTACTTCTCCATCTTTGATCTTATAGAGATAGATATCAGGATCGTTTTCGTTCCATTCTTTGAATTTCAGAATAGTCTTTTTAAAAGAAACTCTTTCCTTTGTAATCCAGGGAATCAGTTGCTGATGACACCATTGATCAATGATATTTTTCGGAGTTTGAAATTTTCCAGCAAAGATAGCTCTGACCGAATCGGTAATTCCGTTTTGAATAATATGATCACTAATTTTTCGGAGTGTTTTATCATTTGGTTGTTCTGAAAATGCTGCATTATAAAGCTCCCGGGCAAACTTTTCTGAATTTCCTCTAATAAAATTGCGCCTGCCTTCCGTGCTGTTTAGCAAGGATTTAATCGTTCCAGCAATCCCTTGTTCATCAAATTTTTCTCCATAGTGTAACAAACCCGACTCGTCAGGATCTCTCTGTAGTATGCCATGATAAACATCAGCTATGAGTTTGTTTTTATATAAAGAAGAATATAATTCGTAATTATTTTTAGTCTTCATTTTCAATGATGATATTTATGGTACTCTCTATAATTTGAATATCTATTTGAGAGTGCCTCAGGGTGTTTGGTAAGGAGCATTAAAGTCACATTAACCTTACCCAACGCGCACTAATCCCCAGAAGCCTATACCCATTTTTAACTTTCTGGAGTAGTGCGTCTTTTGCGGTTTGATCAGATGTCGAGGGATCAGTTATCGAATCTCTAGTAATTCGCCTCTCAGGGATTTTTCGGACAGCGTCTAGGAATCGATTGCTTCTTCATCACAGATAATGGCATTGATTCGATCAATCGTATTTTTCTGTTCCAGTTGATGGACTCCTTCCTTGGCCGGAATAATGACTGCCTCACTTGTGTAATGTCGTAAAAATACTCTCATGACATGATCGACTCCATCCTGCCGAACAGAACGCAGATCATCTTCTAGATACTTATTCCCAATATGCTGTCCGGTAATGATTTCATAAGAAGGAAAATAATCGCAGTGCTCATATTTCCTAATAATTTCATCAGCAACCGTGCGAAGTACTGATTTGCTATAAGTATTTGAGACTAGCACGTGGCGGTCTTCATAGGTTGCGATAAGAGGCACGGGGGAGACTGTGAGTAAAACACGAGCCTTGGGATTCACTCCTTGGAACTTCGTAAGAAATAACTCCATATCATCACGAATCTCTTCCATTGTAAGATTTTTAAAACCATGACGTTTCAGATCCAGTTTGCCGCCGGCTACTCCAGGAGCCAATGGAAAAACCGCGCCATCGATCCGACTCTCCCAGCACTCCGTCAAACCCAAGGTGAACACAAAAACATCAAGATTTTCAAACATCTCTCTGACATGCGCGAAGTGTTCCTGACGATACCATTCCATATCATACGGAGTCATGAATCCGGTGGGTTCAACCTGCGGACGAAAAGGATCCACGACACTCCCGTCGCTCCTGTGCCATGCCTCCTCAGCTGGTAAAAATTTACCATATGCACGGTCAAAAAGCTGATGGAGCTGTCGCGCGGTATAGATATTTCCATAGCGTGCGGAAAATACTCCATAATTCCTTTCCTGCTGCTCCTCTTTGGAGAGTGATGGATCAAACTCCGGAATGTAGTAATTGAACCCCTCGGTCTCCAGTCTTCTGGATATATGTTGAGCAAAGCAGCTTCCGGCTGTGGCAACTTTATCGTCACGAGTAATCGTAAATCTTGGGGACAGTACAGGATCTATCTCAGCACTTTGACACGAGCCTACCGATCTTTTCCAAAAACTCGTTCCAGGCAACTTGCGGTAAGGATTTGTTTGGGCATAGGGCGGATTCTCGCCTCGTCGCTCTGGTAAGGAGTTTGCATGAAGACCCGTTGCCATTTTTGATTCCTTGGCCAACAAATATTGTTTTAGAGTCTTAAATTCTTTTGCCTCAAGACGGGACGACTTCAAATTATCAGTGCCATATTTTTTATAAACTTCAAATGACGTTTTTATAAATTCTTCCAAACTTAACATCTGTGGAATAGAACCTGGTTTTTTAAAATAATAGCTTCCGGGAATTCCAAGTTCTCGGCCTATCTCTGGATAAACAGGCCAGCAGCCATAATTCATTAGATTATCTGGAAGATAGTGTTCGACATCTGGCAGCGCATCTATATTTTCGTTTTTTAACAAAGCTCGTGCAATATCAGCCAACACAAAAGATTTTGGGTGATTAATCGTATGCATAAACGATCCCAGCTTTTTCCATTTTAAAAACATCTCCTCGAGTGGAATCCCTGATTGAACACCCTGACTAAGAAGTGATTTCTGCGCCGATTCAAAATAGTTATAATACCCCAAATGGGAATATATATCAGCGGTGAAAAGCGCTAATGTCTCTTCAGTATCAAATCCATTTTTCCAACCCCAAAACGCTAGGTTAGAATGATATGCTCCAAGCGATCCACCCACTGCTTTATTATCAATATTGTGAACATAGTCGCAATCCGGATGATACCCTAAAAATGAGACCCGTGGAATATATTTTACTTTTTCTGAATATTTATCATTTTTAGCTATAAAATCTTTGTAGAATTGTTCGTTTTGTAGTGTGTGAGTAAAAATAATGTCGGCATCCTTAATTGCTTCAATGTACTCATTTTTATTAATTCTCTCTACATTTTCTTTTGTAAGTTCAACCTGTATCGTGTGCAGGTCAGGTACCATTGCTTCAAAAAATTTACCTAGATCAAATATTTGGCAATTACCAAAAAACAAAATTTTAATTTTTGAAGTTTTCTTAAATGCTATTTGGCTGAAGTTTTCCTGATGAATATCTCTTTTTTCTTTTATAGATAAAAGATGGTCATATCTCTTTTTTAATTTGAATTCGCGAGAGCAAATAAGAATTTCCGCAAGAGTATTCTCATCAGAAAGTTTCATATGTGCCTGAATTACCTCATGAGAATCTTTTTCCAGTAAAAGATCTCTTGCGAGAAAAAACTTAAACCCCCAAATTACTGCGTCTTTTGAAATTGCCATGTTACAAATTTATCTAAAAGAGTCCTTAGATCATGTCGGAGCGTTTTCCTGTAACGTTCAAAATTCTTCCTTCCAGAAATTAAATAATATTGTTGAATAATATTTTAATAAAATCCTTGAATTGTTATTGGCTAAATAATTAGCACTAGGTTCTATTTCTTTTATTTTACTGATGGTTTGATACGCCCTACGGTACTTCCCGATTTTTTCACAAAGCGTTGTCTTGAGTTCCAGATAACCGACTTGCTCTCCATTCTTGGCAATCAGATCTTCGATTTGTTTCAAGGCAGCACGATGATCCCCTGCCCTTGCTAACAAATTGGCCAATTGAAACAGGTCCTCCGCAGAATCGGGTTCGCGTTTCATAATCTCTTGTGCCAGAGCGAGTGCGATTTGTACATCTCCTTCCTGATCCCGCCGCGCTTTCAGGGATTTTGTAACGGCCGCGCCAATTCTCTCTCGATCAGACAGAACACCTTTTCCCTCTGGATTCAATTTCATGGCCCTCAGAATGATGGCTTCTGCTTCATTTAATTTTCCCATCCGCTCCAGCACACTTGCTTGAAACTTTAAATAATCCACCTTTTCACCATCCAAGATGATAACTTGCTTAATCTGCTCCAATGCATCCCCAAGTTTTTCTCCCTTGGACAACAGGTGGGCCAATGCAAGATGATCCCCAAATTCCCCCCTATTGAAAATGCAGATTTTACGACCTGATTCAATTGCCTCAGAAATGGGAGTTAAGTCATCGTCGCGATGTTTGCGATATTTGAAAACCAGAAGTCTTCCAACACTGGCTTCCAAAAGTGGCATTGCAAACTCTGGGTTTTCAACAAGTTGCGATGCTGCCAATGCAAGTACCGGGGCCTGCTCCTTTAAGAATTCCCTGTTCATTTAGATTTTATTTCTGTCAGTAAGATGCATCCGCAAACTACGCAGGGTTTGTGGATGCAGGGATAAGGTCCAAGAGAACAGGCTCGATCAAAAATGAATCATCAACCACAAACTCAGCCATACGTCCGATTTTCTTAACCGGCTTGAGATGCTTTTCAACACCATGGTAAATGTCCCGATTACAATAGTCATCAAAGAGAATCACACTTCCCTTTTTGGCGAATACCAAACTCGCAAGAAAGGAGGCAACACGAAATCTACCGTCGATCAGTATCAGATCAGGTTTGATGCCACCTCGAAGAATTTCTTTCCATGGTGCGATACAATAATTTGGCCATTTCGTGGCGGATGTCGTGTCCATGGGTTGGCCCCACTCTTTTGTAACACCTATGTCAGCATGAAAAGCATTGACCTTGACAGCCTTATTATTAAAGGCCGATATTTTCCCCACGACGGCCTTGAGAAATTGAGCGTCAGAGTCGACCGTAAAGATCTGCGGAATCCCCATCTCCATTGCCATTACCGTGCTGCCCCCGGATCCGTATTCCAAGTACGAAGTTGCCTTGCGAAGGTGACTTTCAAGTAAAGCTACACCTTCGCTTTCCATGGATGGACGATTTGGGATTGTGTATGATTTTGAAACGGCTGCAGGCATATTATTTTGTGTTATTTTGCTACTCTCCGGAATTATTTTCGATGCTGTAAATTCCCCGTTTTTTAACTTTTCTTGGAAGAAAGGAATATTCGTAGCTATGTTTTTGCTAAAATTTTCACCCACTTCTGCGGCATCTTTCATATAAATATCCTTCCATTGTGTGTCATCAAGTTCTCCTAATGAAGTAAGCACTTCATTGAAAACAACAACCCTATCCAAGCGGTATTTTTCAAATTGCTCGGGACTAAAATGAAGTCCCGTCCGTCCGATAGGAAGGCCATAATTCGCGAACGTAGCAACGCGAGCTGAGCCAAGGGCTAATGTGGCGCATTTTTTAATGTAGTCCTGACTTGAGGCATCAGGCCGAAATCCCATTTTTTCAAGCCATTCGAGGACTTTTCCCGTTGGTCTTTTTCGATAGGGAAATCCGCGGATGATATCCAGATAGATATCGACCATGGGTTGTCGGCGCTGCCAAAAGGCATTTGTCATTCCAAAGGCCCAGTTATGACCCATTTGAAGGTATCGGCTTTGATTTGCCTTCTGATCTGCAATGGATCTCAACGGATTGTTTGGATAAGCTGACATGAGACCTACCCGGTGATCGTTTCGGAATTTCTGTTCCATCAGATCGAGTACTTGCATATACCCCGGTGCAAGAATGAGATCATCTTCACAGAATACACCGAAATCATATTTTTTCTCTTTGAAGAAAAGCCTCTCTATGAAATCAAAGTGTAAAGCAACACCTATATTTTCGGCCTGCCGGATTACACTAATATTATCTGGCAATCGATCAAGATATTTAGCTATTTTTTTGTGCCCTATTTGATTTTCTTCGGTTTCGCCAGCCCAAAGCCCATCCTGAAAAACATAAAGATCATAGACCTCATAAATTGATTTTCCGTGAACTTTTTGGTTAAGAATCGAGGGCAACACCAATTCAAGATAGGAAAATCTTGAATAGGTGATGATTGCCAAGGCCTTATTCATTAATTATTTTTTTTCACTATCCGTTTTAAGAACTTATCCCACTGCGGAAGTATTTTTTCGGGAAGGTAGCGCTTTGAAATCTCCTCTCCCCTCTCCTGAAGGTGCGTGCGAATCGATGGAGAGTCCGAGTCATAGAGAATCCGCTTGAGGCATTCGGTCGTACTTTTTGTCGAGTAGGGGTCGAAATACAGAGATGCATCTTCATAAATTTCACGATGGACTGGGATGTCGGAAGATACCGTGACCCCTCCACTACGCATTGACTCAATTCCTGAAAAGTCAAACCCCTCAGAAACACTAGGGCAGACTGTCACGGCTGCATGGCGGTAAAGAACTCTGAGATCCGGCGCGGGAACTTCGCTCAGCATGAAGAGTTCACCCCGATCAATCCATGCTTTCAGCGATTGAGCCAGCGATTGAACACCCCAGCCAAGGCTTCCCACCAGGACAAGTTTAAGGTTAGGATCAACTTCCTCCTTTAAAATCTCCCAAGCTCCCAATGCTCTTGCATGGTTTTTTCTCGGCTCAATGGTTGAAACCACAAGCAGATACTTGAATTCTTTTTCGGAGATGTGTTTCTTAAAGAAGCCCTCCTGTTCTCGCAGGGTCAGAAACTTTTGGGCCACTCCCTTTGCTTTGGCATTTTCATCATTAGAGATGCGTGATCGGATGATTCCCTTTACCCGTTCAAAGGAAGTCTCTTCTTTAAAATAATGAGGAGAAACGATGTTATGGATTGTTACCGCACGATCTTCCACCTCCGGATGAAGTTTTATTAACTCTTGCCTTGTGGCCTCTGAAACACAGGAAAACCAAGCCCCTGATTTGACGTTTCCCTCGAGTGCAAATAGATGAGACGCTTGGTGCTCAGCGACATCATTGATGGTATGAGGTAAAAAGACCGGTATGGCGTCATGATATCGAATCACGAGTTTCGTCTGTTTCGATACTCTGGCAGGGTAGGGGGTCTGACCGATGAAGATATCTGTATCTCCCAGGTCAAGCCTTGGAAAAACAGCATGAAACCACCAACTGAGAGTCGACAGGCCTGCCTTGTGCAAGCCATGCCATGAGGTCGATAAGACTTGATAGTTTTTTTTGACAACAGTTTGAAAGTCGGAAGCAGGCAGTGTCTTTGAAAAAAGGGTTCTCCAAACAAAATCCTCAAATGATTCGGTCTTAAACTCAGTTGTTCTGATCTTGGAATTCGTCAGAATGGCTCCCCTCAAGGCAATCGCCTCTGATCTGCTTCTGAAAAATTCCAGAATCTTATCCAACAATCCACTGTAGGGTTTTTCCTTCAACGAGATGATCGTCTTGGAGTAAATCCCATAACGCCGAGAGGGGTGTAATTTTTTCCAAAAAAGCGAGCGCCGTTTCTTCTTTTGGGTTCCTCGACTCAGTCTGATATGTGCCTGTCCTGCCTGTAAGAGCCCCTCCAATTCGTAGTCCGGAAGTTTGGCGATCATCGAAAAGAGGAGACGCGTCTCCTGCGGAATACCGGCATACCCCTCTAAAGCAGGTCGCATCTCGATGAGAACCTTGGTTTTATTGTTTTTTAGTAGATCTTTTTCCGTTTTGCTATCTTCATTCATAAAAAATCAGAGTTTCATATGTTCCTGATAGAAAGCGTATCCTTCATCAAGAGACTGAAATCTGTGTAATCGGCCATTCACGAGAACTGCCAGGTGATCACAGTGAGCTCTCACATAGTCCTCCTCATGGGAGACAATAATCATGGATCGATCTCTCCGTTTCTCAAAGAGTTCACGTTTGCATTTTTCAGTAAACCGGCGATCACCTACGGACATCACTTCATCGATTAAATAGCAATCAAACTCCACGATCATCGAAAGTGCGAATGCAAGTCGGGCTCTCATGCCGGAGGAGTAATTGAGAACCGGCTCTTTGAAATATTGCCCCAACTCGGAGAATTCCTGGACATAGGGTATCTTATCTTCCGATGTCTTGTTATAAATACGGCAAACAAACCGCATATTATCAAGTCCCGTGAGCTGCTCTTGAAAAGTTCCTGAGAATGCCAATGGCCAGGATACACTCATCCCCCTAATAATGGATCCGGAATCTGGCAACTCGACTCCACTGAGCAATCTGATCAGTGTTGATTTTCCTGCACCATTTCGTCCCAAAATCCCGAGTTTTTCCCCAGGTTGTACTTTCAAAGAGACATCATCTAGGACGACTCGCTCACCGCGTCGAACCGGATAATATTTCGTTACATTTTTAAGATCTAACATTTAGTGAACGACTTTTTTACCCGCTTTTTCTACCTCAATAAATCCCAGGATAAATAAAACAAGCGTAAAAATTCCCATATACTCCAAATTATAATCTGCTTTGAAAAGGCTTCCGAAATATCCATCGCGGATACATTCGCAACCATGAACCATCGGAATCAACAGGAGATATTGTCGCTCAGGATTGGGAATAATTTCCACAAGAAATCCGGCACCTGATAGTGGCATTAGTATGTAGGACAGGGGATGCCAGATTTGTGCTACAGGGTGATACTGATGGGCCAAAGAACCCACAAAAAGGGCAAGAGACATGCCAAAAAGCGCCATCATGATCCATCCCACAAATACTTTCAATGGATCCTCCGGTGGTTGAATCCATCCTATCCAGGTAAAAAATATGCCCAGAATCACGAAGGACATCGTGGCTCCCCCTGCCTGGAGAAGAAGCCGTCCAAAAAAAATATCGACCGCCCTGACATTGCGGTGATGCATCAGGGGAGAATTCATCTTGATTGCCGATTCCGCCAATGAAGGCATCGTACGCCACAGCAGAACACAAGAGTATCCTGTCAATGCAAAAGCCGTTATGGGAATTGCGGAGTTTTTGTGCATGCCAACGATTGTCCAAAGACATGTCACACCAATTGTAAACATCATCGGCTCAACAAACATCCAAAAGAACCCAATGTTTTTTCTCCCGAACTTTGTGATCATCTCACGCAGTATAAGCGCCCAAATCACACGCCGCTGAATAGCGAAAGACTCCCAAATTGTGCATGGAGTGGTGGATAAGGGCATAAATTCCGAATATAATTAAGTCTTGAATATAATAATTAAACTTACATTCTAAAATGTGTTTAGGTTAAGAAACCGAAAACCAAGGTGATTGGAAACTGCCATTGTATTGCTGAGGTTTTCGGAAATGTCGCCACTTTTCAAGCAGAAAATGATTTGGGGATGCGAGCATGAAGCGAGGGTTTCCTAACTTTTCCACATCATTATCTTAGAGGGCCTCAGCGAGTACCTTGGGAATGTACCATGTATAAATTTCATGTAATCTCTTGAAGTAGCGTTCACCAATTTTTTTTGGACTAAAACAAGTAATCTTCTCTGATGAATCTCTCGGATGTGCACGCACCTCACGCATCAGTTCTGATGCATGATCCAAGTCGGGTTCGGCCCAATATTGTCCTTCAGAAAGCATATATTCCCGTTTTTTAATGGGACGAGAACACGACCGGACAAGGGCAACCCTGGGTTCGTGACAGAAATCCATATTGCCT
>Ga0302277_1001430_pt1 | contig 17714 bp, 14 predicted proteins | sample III_Bog_N3_1_FD_198759 | JGI IMG/M metagenome (GOLD analysis project Ga0302277, IMG submission 198759) | Peat permafrost microbial communities from Stordalen Mire near Abisko, Sweden - III_Bog_N3_1 | ecosystem: Environmental > Terrestrial > Soil > Wetlands > Peat | place: Sweden: Abisko... | reverse complement strand
CGTCTTTTATATGCAATTCAGAAGCCAAGTCAGGGGTGTAAATCTCGACGTTGATAACGTAGCCATTGTCGTTGGAAAATTCGCGTTCAATAAAACCACGTACGGCACTTTCCCCGGCCAGACTTAATCTTTCCGCCGGAATCAATCCATTATTAGTGTATTGGGCATTGCCAACCAGACGATATTGCCAATTGCGAGGTAATTCCCCCGCGAGGCTGCCATTCAAACGCAGGATGCTGTAATCAGATCCGGCACCGGGGCGAGTTTCATTGAATATATCGGAGCCGCTCGAACCACTAGGCAAATTGTGCACGCCGGAAACGGAGTAATCTACAATCTGGGTAGGCTTGGTCAACGTACCGCCATAGGTGAGAGTGGCGGGGAGCACGTTGATGTCAGGCGTGCCGGGGCAAGTTGAGTTGGCAAGCAGGCAGTTGTTGACAGCGGTACGGTAGTCGAGTCCGGCAATAATCTTTGAGGTGTAATCCCCCTGGCGCGGCAGGTAGTGGTTGTAGTGTGCACCGAACACGTCACCCGTGCCGCTGAAAGTCAGCAGGGAGCCGCCCTGTCCGCCTATGCTGGTGGTGCCTGCATTGGTGTCGGAATAGGCGGCCAGCAGATCGACGCTATCACCCAGCGAATAAACAGGAATGCGGTAGCTGGCTGCAATCTGGGTGACATCGCTGATATGATCGGGTGAGGTAATGTAACTGAGGGTTAGCGCCTGATCCCGATTGAACATGTTGTTGTTCTGGTAGCCGACCCCGACCCGGTACATGCCGGTGCTTGGATTGCCGGTATTGTCCAAGGTAACGAAAAATTTGTGGGGCGAACTATCCTGCACGTTAACCTTGGCATCCACCGTATTATCTTCCTCACCCAATGCGAGTACGACGTCAATCTGGCGGGTAGGATTTTGATTGGCGAGCTGGATGTTTTCAGACAGCACGCGTGCGCTCGGTGTCACGCCTTCGACCAGCGCAGGCAGTGCATTCCTGATGTTGGTTGTGTCGTAATACTGATTGCCTTTCAGGATGACTTTGCCCACTTTGGTTTCGATAACCTGAAGAGTGACCGTGCCCTCGGTAATTTCCTGTTCCGGAGTGACGACGTGTACCGCGCTGTAACCGGCGCTACGGTAAGCACCTTCGAGCGCCTCCAGTGCAAGCTGGATGTCTGCGTAGCTGCGGGCATCGCCTTTGTAAGGATTCAGCAGGCGTTCAATCAGTCCGGGATCGAGCAGGGTGTTGCCTTTGACCTGGAAGCGTTCGATGCGTACCAATGCGGTGTTGCCGTTAGTGGCAGCTTGGGAGTCAGGAGCAGATATTGGGGGGGCCGGAGTCAAGCGCTGCTCTTGAGCAACGTTACTATCCTCCTTTACAACTTGCGCCTGAGACGGTAACGCACCCATGGCGAACAACGCCAGCAGGAGATACTGCATCGGGTAGTTTCTCATTATTTTCATCCCTGATACACAGCGTTACGTTAACTAAAAATGATAGCCCCTCATGTATGGCATGTTCAATATACAGAATAGCCTGGTCATGGCGGATACCTGCTGTCGAGCAGATTCTAGAACGATTGGTATCGGTATGGTATAGTCCATTCGGACTAATCCTGTATTCAGCAAGCATTCGATCAGTCTGGGATAGCAAGGTGTTGCCTTCTTTACGACTTGCGCCCGAGACGGTAACGCACCCATGGCAAGCAACGCCAGCAGGAGATACTGCATCGAGTAGTTTTTCATTAATTCTCATCCCTAGATACACAGCGTTACACTGTGAAAAATGATAGTCCTTATACATGGCATGGTCAATGCCTAATTATCAGGATGATGAAATTAATCCGTTTTAGATTACCAAATTGAATCCGTCGTCAATGCATGCATGTTATGCATTCTCTGCGGAACGATGAAAGACTGGAAAAAGGTCGCTCTAATCTATACGGTATAATTCACACCATGACTTCCATCCAACTGCTTCCCGACTTGCTTATCAACCAGATCGCCGCCGGCGAGGTGATCGAACGCCCGGCTTCCGCATTGAAGGAACTGCTGGAGAACAGCCTGGACGCAGGCGCGACTGAGATCGTGGTGCAACTGGAGGGCGGCGGCATCAAGTTATTACGAGTACGCGATAACGGCGGCGGCATCGCGCCGGATGAATTGCCGTTCGCGCTGATGCGCCACGCCACCAGCAAAATCATTACACTCGACGACTTACAGCGCGTCGCCAGCATGGGATTTCGCGGCGAAGCATTGGCAAGCATGGCCTCGGTCGCGCAAGTAACACTCACCAGCCGCAACGCGGAAGCTACCCACGCCTGGCAGATTCAGGCGGTGGATGGTACGCAGAGCGATGCCTCGCCTGCCGCCCACGCGCATGGCACCAGCGTGGAAATGCGCGAACTGTATTTCAACACCCCGGCACGGCGTAAATTTCTCAAGTCCGAAGGCACCGAATTCGCCTATTGCGAAGAAGTTTTCAAGCGCATCGCGCTGTCGCGTCCGGAGGTTGCCTTCTCGCTGCAACACAACAATCGCATGGTATGGCAACTGTCCACACAAACCCTGCAACAACGCATCGCTTCCCTGCTCGGCGACGAATTTTCCCAGAGCGCCGTAAACGTGGATCGCCAAGCGGCAAATCTGCGGCTATATGGCATGGCCTCCCTGCCCGCCTACTCGCGCGCCACGCGCGATGCGCAATATTTTTTCGTGAACGGACGCTTTGTGCGCGACAAGGTACTGGCCCATGCTCTGCGCCAAGCCTATCAGGACATTCTGCACCACCAACGTCATCCTGCTTTCGTGCTGTTCCTCGACATGCCACCGGAGCAGGTGGACGTGAACGTGCATCCGGCCAAGAGCGAAGTGCGCTTCCGTGAAAGTCAGTCCATTCACCAGTTCGTGTTTCACACTTTGCAGCAGGCGTTGAGTGCGCCGATGGCAGAAAGCAGCGCAGCAGTTCCGGCATCTCCGCAAGCAGCGGAAAGAAGCTTCTCCGGGAACCCCCCCACTCCATATTTTCAGCAACAGAATATTCCATTGGGTGCCGCGCAACAGCAGGCAGCCTATCGCCTGTGGGAAGTGCAAACAGGTATCAATAATCGGGAACCAGAAACCAGAAACACGGAATTCTCAACCGAAAAAAACCAACCGGAAACCGAAAACCCCTTAGGCTACGCCCTCGCCCAACTCTCCGGCATCTACATCCTCGCTCAGAACGAACTAGGCTTGATCGTGGTGGACATGCATGCCGCGCACGAGCGCATCGTCTATGAAAGGCTCAAGACCGCGTTCGATGAACAGATCATGCCCACCCAACCGCTGTTGATCCCGGTGAGTTTTGTCGCCGATGCACTTGATGTAGCCACTGCCGAAGAAGAACAGGAAGCGTTGATGCAACTCGGTTTCGATATCGCCCCGCTCTCGCCCACCACGCTTGCTGTGCGCACCATGCCCGCCATGCTCAAGCAAGCACACGCCGAGTCCGCCGCGCGCGACGTACTGCAGGAGCTGCGCGAATATGGCGCCAGCCGCGCGCTAACCGAGCGACGCAACGAACTACTCTCCACCCTCGCCTGTCATTCTGCCGTGCGCGCCAACCAGCAACTGACTCTGCCCGAGATGAATAATATCCTGCGCGAAATGGAACGCACCGAACGCTCCGGTCAATGCAATCATGGCCGCCCAACCTGGTTCCAGATTTCGATTGGTGAACTCGACGCGATGTTCATGCGCGGAAAATAGTCTATCGCATGACGCCCTCCACTGCGCGCATCGCTTTCGCCAGTTTCATCGGTAATGCTATCGAATTTTACGATTTCTACATCTATGGCCTCGCCGTGGCGATGGTGATCGGCCCGGTGTTTTTCCCCGGCAGCGATCCCGCCGCACAGGCATTGAATGCATATCTCACCTTTGGCATCGCGTTTCTTGCGCGCCCGCTCGGCGCACTATTATTCGGGCATTTCGGCGACCGGATCGGCAGAAAAACAACACTGGTCGCTTCACTGCTGGTGATGGGCGTTTCCACTACGCTGATCGGCGTGCTACCCGGCTACGGTCTTATCGGCTGGGCCGCGCCCGCCCTGCTATGCCTGCTGCGCTTCGGCCAGGGAATCGGCTTGGGTGGTGAATGGGGCGGTGCGGCATTGCTGGCTGCTGAATATGCGCCTGCAGGTAAACGTGGCTGGTTCGGCATGTTTCCGCAACTGGGACCACCCGTCGGATTCCTGTTTGCCACCGGCGGTTTTCTGTTGCTGTCGCACTTTCTCGACGATGCGCAATTCCGCGCATGGGGATGGCGCATTCCCTTCCTTGCCAGTGCAGCGTTGGTAATCGTCGGCCTCTACGTGCGCTTAAAACTCACAGAGACGCCGGTGTTTCTTAAGGCCTTAAAGGACAAGGCCGTTCGCCCTGAGCCCTTCGACCCCGTTCGTCCTGAGCTTGTCGAAGGAACGAACGGAACTCAGGACAGGCTTGTCGAAGGGCATGCCTGCAAATTCCCTCTGGTTGAGTTGTTGTCCCATCATGCTGCATCCTTACTGCTCGGCGCATTGGCAATGGTCGTGTGTTACGCATTGTTCTACATTTCCACGGTATTTTCTTTGAGCTACGGCACCACCACGCTCGGCATTCCGCGCCCGCAATTCCTTGGCATGCTGTGCGTTGCTGTCATTTTCATGGCGGCTGCAACACCGCTTGCGGCTTGGGCGGGTGACCGCTATGGTCGCCGCCCAGTGTTGCTCGTCGCGGGCAGCGCGGCATTCCTGTCCGGTTTTCTGCTCGCCCCCATGCTGGATAGCGGTTCGCCGTGGCAAATCACCGTCTTCCTCTCCATTGAACTATTTCTGATGGGCACCACCTTTGCCCCGATGGGGGCGCTGTTGCCGGAACTGTTCCCGACTGCTATGCGTTATACCGGCGCAGGCGCGGCTTACAATCTGGGCGGCATACTCGGCGCTTCGCTGGCTCCTTACCTCGCACAGCAACTGGTACTGCACGGAGGCCTAACCTGGGTGGGCGGCTATGTTTCTGCTGCGGCGACAATCAGCGTGCTGGCCGTGTTCATGATGCGCGAAACACGCGACCGGGAACTGGCATGACCACCAAAAATCTTTTAACCCGTCATTCCCGTGCAGGCGGGAATCCAGGTGATGAAAAAATTCCCGCGAAGCGGAACAACACCCGGGTTTTGTCCGCGTTGCGGAGTATTTATCTTTGCTGGATTCCCGCCTGCGCGGGAATGACGAAGTTTTGCGCTAAAGAATATTCGGTATGAGTACCTTGCCCCCAGCGATTTTCCTGATGGGCCCCACCGCCAGCGGCAAGACCAATGTCGCAGTGGAGTTAGCGCAGCGCCTGCCGGTGGAACTCATCAGCGTGGATTCGGCGCTGGTGTTCCGCGACATGGACATCGGCACCGCCAAACCGGACGCTGCCATTCTCGCCCGCGCTCCGCACCACCTGATAGATATCATCGATCCCACCGAGGCCTATTCCGCCGCTGCCTTTCGCCGCGATGCGTTACACCTGATGCACGACATCACTCTGCGCGGCAAAATTCCACTACTCGTCGGCGGCACCATGCTGTACTTCAAAGCGCTGCGCGAAGGCCTCAGCGACCTGCCGCAATCCAACCCAGAAATGCGCGCTGCGCTCGATGCAGAAATCGCACAATACGGCATCCAGCACCTGCACCAGCAACTCGCGCTGATTGATACAGAAACCGCTGCACGCCTGCATCCGACCGACACGCAACGCATCCAGCGTGCAATGGAAATTTACCGCATTACCGGACGCCCCATGTCCGCGTTGATCGGCCAACAAGAAAATGCTGCGCTGCCTTACCGCATTATTTCCATCGCCCTCGTCCCAAGCGACCGCGCCCAACTCCACGCCCGCATTGCCACGCGCTTCAAGGCCATGCTCGAACAAGGCCTGCTGGATGAACTGCGCGCCCTGCGCAAAAAATATTCACTGCACATGAATATGACATCGATGCGCTGCGTCGGCTACCGCCAGGCTTGGCAATTCATGGAGGGTGAAATCAATGAAACACAACTGCTGGAAACCGGCCTCGCCGCTACGCGGCAATTAGCGAAACGCCAACTTACCTGGCTGCGCTCCATGCCGGAGAATATTGAACTGGATTGTCTAGCTCCTGACTTGTGGCAAAGGGTACTTGATAAGATCGGCCAATTGGTAATAACGTGATACGAAGATATACGCTAAAAGTTAAGGATAGGTGAGAGGTAGATTCCTGATATTGGATTGTAGTTACTCCGGTTTGATGTTGACTGGCCACATTTTGAGGGTTTACACCAACTTGAACCGGGCTGCTGCATTCTGTAGATGCAATGACAACTGCTCCAGGCTTCCCGCAGCACCTGCGCTCTCTTTTGCGGCAAGGGCGCTTTCCTCGACCATTTGTGCAATCTGTTCCATGTTCTTTGCAATTTCGTTGTTGGCTACAGTCTGCTCCTTTGCTGCGGCGGCGATGGTATCCATATCCTGGCTTGCCTGCGTTACTGATTTCGTTGCACCTATCAGCATCTCTGCTACTATTTTCACCAAATCCTGGCTAACCACGAGCGACTTTTGACCGTGCTGGATAGATTCCTCCACCAAGTCAGATTGAGCATTCAATATCTTCGTGATCTTGTCGATTTCACTAACCGACTCGCTAGACTTTTCAGCAAGCTTGCGAACCTCATCGGCAACCACCGCGAAGCCTCGCCCCTGCTCACCAGCGCGCGCAGCTTCGATTGCGGCATTGAGCGCGAGCAAGTTGGTCTGTTCGGCAATTTCGCGCACTTGATGTGTCATCCCTGTAATGGCTTGGGTGCTTTTTACGAACTCATCTATAGAAGCTGAAATTTTACCGACAGCTTTATCTACCTGACCAATACACGTCACTAGTTCGATTAGTTTCTGGTTACCCTGTTGGGTATCTTCAAGCGCTTTTGCTGCAAGGTGTCGGCCTTGCTCTGCTGAATCGGCCACAGAGGAACTGCTGACCGCCATTTCTTCTACCGCCGCCGCTGTTGCTTCTGTTGCATTGCTTTGTCGCTGACTATTCTCGGCTGTTTGTTCCGAGGTTGAAGACAATTCAGTGGAAGCGGCAGACAGAGTAACTGAGGTATGGTTAACATCTTCCAGAATACTGCCCAAGCTGGTTCGCACTTGTTCTGCACTTGCTGCAATATCGCCGATTTCATCCTGTGAGCTACGTATCACTGAGATGGAAAAATCGCCTTGTGACAAGCGTTCAAGATCTTTCCTCAATTGCTGGGCGGGATTGAGAATGGCATGCTGAATCATCCAAAGAAAAACTCCAAACGCGACAGCCAATGCGGCTAATATCGCCGTTAAGCTGATAATAATCGCATGATGGCTTTGAGCTACCGCCTCCTTGGCTGCGTCATCAGCAACCTGTTGCATCAGTGTTGCCGCGTCATCTAACAATTCGCTTGGCGCCCGATCCATTCCCTTTACAGCAACGTCTCCGGCTTTGCTGTCAAACTTGCTAATCTTGAACGCTTCCAGTCCCTGATTGTATTTCTCCCCCATTTCCTTGTGCGCAGCGGAGAACCTGTCCAGCAAATCGCGCACCTTCGGATCTTCAGTGCGGGCACGCAACGCATCTGTTTGTTCCTGCACGGCGAGTTCCATCTTTTCAAAGCCAGACCAGTGTTTATCCAGTGCGGTGGGATCGCTACCGCGCAACAAAACATCTTTCCATTCTTGCACCTGTTTTTTGAAACTGCCCTGCACCCTTAAAATGGATTCCGCATCGGCATGGCGCCCCACGACATTTACCCCGAAGGTCTGAATGCTTCCCCATAACATCCAGAAGCCAACTCCAGCTGCCAGCAAAACCAGCAAGGTGCCACCACCACAAATTAATAACAGTTTGTTACGTATAGTGAATTTCATGGCTACCTCGACGATGATCGTAAATGGGTTGACCTAAGTTAAGTTAATCGGCTTAACTCTATAAAACTTAATAGCACGATGGTTATCTTATCGAGGTTGCGTCGGGGAATGTGCAATCCCGCAAAATAAAGATGGAATTACTATATGCGGTGTTTTGCAACCGGTATTTTAACTACATCTTGTGTCATTTAAAATAATATGAAAGAATCAGAACTTCTTGTGGTGAGGAAGTGAATTGGGTATGTTTCATTCCATAATTCAAAAGGAGAAGCAATGAGTCAGCATCAGGAACATCATAATGGTTTACATCATCAGGATCATTCTGAAAACCATGCACAAATGGATATTAACGATGCGGCCACTGGCGAAACAAATGACCGTGAATCAGTGTTGGATGAACTTGAAAAAATGATGTTTGAGCGGGCAAGGTAGACACGGCTTCATTCGCCCTTTTTATACATTTGGCCTACCGGTCAAAAATATCAAAGAAACTATCCGTTACTCCTTGCGACTTCTCGCCAAAATACCTTCTGCGCGGAAAACTTCTTCCACGCCTTGTTTAGCTTGACGCTCTGATCCATGTAGTCGTGTTCGATCCAGCCACGAATCAGGATGGTTGATTCGTGTTGGGCTCCTGCGTCCATCTCATCCAGCAGGCGGTGTGCTACCGCAATATCGTTCAGCGTGCCCAAGATGTCTTGTAACGTAGTCAACGCGGACAAATAGCTGCTTTTGGCCTTGGCCCTAGCAAACAACGAGGCAAATATTTCTGCGCTATAACGCAACTTCTTGCAGGCGATGCGCAGCATATGCAACTGGCTGGGATTGGCAGTGGCGATATTCTTTCCGCGCTTGCCCACCTGTCGGCTGCGCTTATCCAGAATTTGAGTGGCAAAGCACGGCAGGGTTAAACCGTCCACCGCCGGTTTACGCCAGTAGTCTCCATGTATCCATGCGCCGAAGCGCAGTAAAAAGCGCTGATAGTCCTGCGATTGCAGCCTGTTTTCCATTTCAGTATGGCACTGTGCGCGTAGTTTTTCGCTGATGTTTAACAAGCGTAATGCATCTTGTTCCGGCAGGCACGAACGGATCGGGGCCAGAGTTTGCGTCACAAACACATCCCATTCGCGCAGGCGACCCAGCTCCACACATAACTCCGCCACTTGCTCGTGCAGTTTGCCAAGTTCGTCATCGGCTCGAAAGGTCTCTGTAATAGACAGCACTACGCGCAGGCGACGAAGCGCAACGCGCACTTGGTGCAGATACTCCTCATCCAGTTTTTGTATGGCACCGAAAATGTTCGCTTGCAGATGCAGCAGGCAAGAGCCGATCATGCTTTGCAGGGCGGCGGCAACGTCTGTGGATTTATCCAAGCGGGGAAAACTCGTCTTGCTAACTGCCGGTTGGGGCGTGCCGTGCAGCAGATAACCATATTCCGCTTTGCTGATGTACTCCACTTCCAGGGGCACGATGTCGAGTAAGGCCAGCGCAAATTTGAATAACTGCACAGATTCGCCGGACTTCAGTTCGAGTTCCAACTCGGAAATCGGGCGGATGCTCTCCCCTGCCCTGATCTCCCCACTATCCAGGCTTAGCTCGATTTCTGCGCCCCTGAAAACCACCATGCGGGCGGTGCGGGAAAAATCCGTTACGAATAGCGGCTGTAATTTTTTGCGCAATGCGAGGGGCAGACGCTTGCCGCCGCTGGCTTTCAGCACTTCGAAATCGAGGGCTTCACCAGCGACAGGCACTTCCCACTCGTTGCGCTGATGCAGCCCCGCCTGTATCTCGCCGCCGCCTTTCAAAGTTTGCACCCATTGCTTGCCGACACGGCGCAAGCGCAAGGCCATCGCGCGCTGATATAGTTCGAGATCGGGCGTATCGTAGTAAACGCTATACAGCTTGCGCGTGGCGGCGCGTGCAGTGGAAAGTTTTTTGAGCAACGGATGACGCTTGAGCCGGTTCAGGTGCTCAGGTGCGATGCGCAGCTTGAGTTCGGTTTCAACGGACATGTCTGCTCCGGCGATAGCAGGAACAACATACTATACACCCAGTCCATATTTCAGGCTGACTCTCCATCATGGCGCGATCCTGGCCTTCGATTTATTGGGAAAATACCGATCAAATTCTATAGGAGGAATGTTTCCACAATAAGACGGGGTGCGAGGAACCGAAGTCGATTCAAATATATTATACAAATCAAATGGGCATACTATTCACCCACTTCTGACTCAAATCGCCAGTCCTGCTGCATAGCCGGACGCCCATGCCCACTGGAAGTTAAAACCGCCTAACTGTCCGGTAACATCGACCACTTCGCCGATGAAATATAAGCCAGGCACGTCATTAGCCTGCATGGTTTTGGAGGACAGCGCGTGCGTGTCCACGCCGCCGCAGGTGACTTCTGCCTTGCTGTAACCCAGCGTACCGGTCGGAGTAATCTGCCAGCCATGCAACTTGGCGGCAAATGCGTCCAACGCTTTCTCTGAATATTGGTTGAGCGGTTGATTCTCGGTCAACTGAGCGCACCAAACATCGGCGAAGCGCTTGGGCAAATACTGTGCAAGAAAATTTCTTAACAAGAGGCGGCTGCCGCGCTGCTGTGCAAGCAGATCATGCATGTCGTGGTCTGGCAACAGGTTGATGTGCAGTGGTTGAGCATGTTCCCAATAAGATGAAATTTGGAGGATAGCCGGGCCGCTCAGTCCGCGATGGGTGAAGAGTAAGTTTTCGCGAAATGATTGCTTGCCATAACTCACCACGGCATCCACGGAGATGCCCGCCAATTCTGAATATGCCAGCCACTCCTCAGGATGAAAACTGAGCGGCACGAGACCGGGTTTAAGTTTGGTGACGGGGATGTCAAACTGCTGGGCGATCTTGTAGCCGAATGGAGTGGCGCCGATTTTGGGGATGGATAGGCCACCGCTGGCAATTACCAATGATTGCGACTCGAACGTACCGCGACTGGTCATAATATAAAATGTATCATCCTTGGCTATATGCTGCACGCTGCAAGGCATGCCCCAGCGCACGCCTGCCGCATCGCATTCGCTCTTCAGCATCGTGATGACAGCTCCCGAACCTTCGTCGCAGAATAATTGTCCGAGCGTTTTTTCGTGGTAACCGATGCCATGCTTCTCCAGCAGCGCAATGAAATGTTGCGGGGTGTAGCGTGCCAATGCAGAGCGGCAGAAATGCGGATTGCCAGAGATATAGTTTTCCGGTTTGGCATTGAGGTTGGTGAAGTTGCAGCGTCCACCGCCGGAGATGCGGATTTTTTCTGCCAGTTTTTCGGAGTGGTCGAGCAGCAGCACCGAGCGTCCGCGTTGCGCGGCTGTCAGGGCGCACATCATGCCCGCCGCGCCAGCACCGATGATCAGCACATCTACGAGGTCAGCCATCAGCGCGCATATTTCTGCACAAACGCGCTCACGGTATCACGATACTCCACCCATCCTATGCTGCTGCTGTTGATGTGCTCTCCCCCTTCGATAAATTTTAGGGATTTTGGCTGCGGTGCCTGATTGAAAAGCTGTTGGCTCATCTGCCAGGGAACGACCCTGTCCCACGTGCCGTGGATGAACAACACCGGAATTTTCAACTTGCCTACTTTATCCAGCGAGTCGAAGTGCTGATTCAACAACCAATCTACCGGCAAGTAACTGTAGTAGATCTTGCCCATGTCGGACATGGAAGTGAAAGTACCTTCGGTTATGAGCCCTGCCGCCGCCGGATGGTGTATGGCGAGATCAATCGCAATCGCTCCACCCAGCGAAAAACCGTAAATGAAAGTGTGCCGTGGTGGACTGGCACGCTGCTTGAGCAAGTAATTCCAAGCGGCCTCTGCATCCTCATACACTTTGGCTTCGCTGGGCTCGCCTCCCGTGCTTTTGCCATATCCACGATAATCCGCCACCAGCACGTTGTAGCCAAGATTGTGCAACCGTAGCGTATTTTCCAAATGATTACTGAGATTGCGATCATTGCCATGCAGATAAAGAAAGGTCGGCGCATCTGATTTATCCGCCGGAACCCACCATGCATACAGCTCACCTTGGTCTGCGCCACTCCCCACCGGAATGTGCAATTCATCGAACTTCAACCCAAAACGATCCGGTGTGGTTTGCAACAGAGGACTAGGCTCAAAAATATGTTGCCGTTGGGTAGCCCACATATAAGTACAAACGGCGAAGTACAGCAGCACCGCTGCAATGAGCAACAACAGAACGACGCGTTTTGTCGTTCTGGACACTAGGTCTGTAGATCCATCTGTTTCCACAGGCAAGCCCCCTTGCTGGCTTTATCTATGTCGGTCAACTGCTGTGCGTGTTGCGCCAGTTCCTCGTCGCTTGCAAGCATCACCCGCACTGCCAGTCGCGGCATATCAGCAGAAAATGCAGCCGCCTGCTCTTCCTGTTCATCACCGCCATCGCCTAGCAGGCTGTCCTGTCCGCGCGTCATTGCCAAGTAGACTTCGCCCAGTAGTTCGGTATCGAGCAGCGCACCGTGCAGGGTACGGTGCGAGTTATCGATCTGGTAGCGATCACATAAAGCATTCAGGTTATTTTTCTTGCCGGGATGCAGCTCCTTCGCCTGCTTCAACGTATCTATCACATTGGAGCAATAGTTACTCAATGCTGGCAATCCGGCCAGTTCCAACTCTTTATTGAGGAAGCCGATATCGAACGGGGCGTTGTGGATGATGAGTTCCGCACCACTGATGAACTCAAGCAGCGCCGGTGCAATTTCCGCAAACTTCGGTTCGTCCTGCAAGCGCTCCAATGTCAGGCCATGCACTTCCGCCGCGCCTGCATCAATCTCGCGTTCCGGGTTAAGGTAGCGATGGAAGCTGCGATCAGAAACCTTGCGATTGATCAGTTCAATGGCCGCCACCTCAACGATGCGATGCCCCTGTTTCGGGTCAAGCCCGGTGGTTTCGGTGTCAAGTACGATTTGTCTCATAATCTGATTGTCCATTTCAATTCAGAAAAACAATTAGCCACAGATGAACACGGACAAGCACGGATAAAATCTAATCCAACCAGAAAAGCCACAATGCTTTTATCCGTGAACATCTGTGTCAATCCGTGGCTAAGTTGCCCTTATTATTTAATACTTGCTCAACCCCGCGATTGGCCAATTGATCCGCGCGCTCGTTGCCATCATGCCCGGCATGTCCCTTGATCCATACCCACTGCACATGATGTTTGCCTGCCAGTTCATCCAGCACGCGCCACAAGTCTTCGTTTTTCACCGGCTTCTTGTCGGCAGTTTTCCAGCCGCGCAGCTTCCAGTTATGCACCCATGCGGTGATACCCTGCTGCACGTATTTCGAGTCAGTGTGCAGGATCACCCGGCACGGGCGTTTCAATGCCTCCAGTGCGCGGATTGCACCCAGCAGCTCCATGCGATTGTTGGTGGTATGTGCCTCGCCGCCAAAAAGCTCACGCTCTTTGCCCATGGTGCGCAACAGCGCGCCCCAGCCGCCGACACCGGGATTACCCTTGCAAGCGCCGTCGGTAAAAATCTCTACTGCGTCTTCACTCGTTGTCATTGCGATTCCGATTTGGTTTTCTGCGACACTTCCCTATTCAGCTTGGGTGTTGCCGGTAGCAGCTTGCCCACCAGTCCTTCGTTCCAACTAGGCTTGATCGGGCGCATACCCGGCACGCGTTTGATTGCCTGCAAAAAATACACGCCACCGCACACGGCCCACCAGCGGTCACCCGCAGGCTCCAAGAAATCCAAGCGTTGAATCAGTTTCGGATTAAGCAACGGCGGCGCATAGCAGGCAAAACGTCCCGCCACCACCTCGAACCCGAGCAGCGCCAGCCAGTCTTTCATGCGCGGCAAGGATAGAAAATTACCACGCCAAGGGTAGCCCATCTTCGAACCCAATGCGCGCCGCACACCCCACAGGCTACGAGGGTTGAAGCCCGCAATGATGACATGTCCTTCCGGCATCAGCACCCGTTCAACCTCGCGTAAAATCTGGTGCGGGTTTTCATTGAATTCCAGCACATGTGGCATCACCACCATGTCGAGGCTGCCGCTGTCGAACGGCAATTCATCCATAATTAGCCTGACTTTCTCATACTCTGCGGATTTGTCACCGGCGGCCGACTTGCACGCTTGCAGCCCGGCTCTGTTCCCCGCCACAGTGCGCAACGGCATGCGGCTCGCGCGTAAAAACTCGTATTCCGTCAATCCCAATTGCACGGCATTGAAACCAAAAATGTCGGCTACGGTCTGATCAAAGAAGGCCTGTTCGCGTGCCAGCAGGTATTGTCCCTGTGGAGAGGCAAACCAATCGGTTAACGAATTAGCAGTTGACATGCATTGCCATTTCAATCAAATTTGATGTCATGATCAATATTATTCCCATTCCCGCATTCAAAGACAATTACATTTGGGCGCTGCATGACCGGCAGCACGCCGTGGTAGTTGATCCGGGTGATGCCGCGCCGGTACGCGCCTGGCTGGATGCCCACAAACTCAAACTCGCCGCCATCTTGTGCACCCACCATCACCACGACCACGTCGGTGGAATCTGCGAACTGGCGCAATTATACAACGTGCCTGTGTATGGGCCACTGCATGAAAATATTCCCTGCATCAGCCACGCTGTCGGGCAAGATGATGAGGTCGAAATCGCGGAATTAGACCTCCAGCTCAGCGTATTGGACATCCCCGGCCATACGCACGGGCATATCGCCTACCTGATTTGGGGGGTCAATGGAAATGCAGGGGCCGTATTTTGCGGCGATACGCTGTTCGGCTGCGGCTGCGGCAGATTGTTCGAAGGCACGGCCACACAACTACACCACTCCTTGCAACGCTTGGCACAATTGCCGGACGACACGCTGATTTATTGTGCGCACGAATACACCGAGGCCAATATCCGCTTTGCCCTGGCCTGCGAGCCGGGCAACGCACAACTCAAACAGCGCCAAGCGAATGCACACGCGCTCCGCACTGCCGGGCAACCCACCTTGCCCTCTACTATCGCGCTGGAAAAAGCAACCAATCCATTTCTACGATGCGCTGAGCCGGAAATTATCCGCGCCCTGCACTTGCACGGCCTGACCGACAACACCGAACTCGCCGTATTTACTGCCATGCGCGAGTGGAAAAATCACTTTTAGATTGCAGCCATGCCCATTCTGGTTTATCCTGCGCGGCCTTTCGGAGAGGTGGATGAGCGGCTTAAGTCGCACGCCTGGAAAGCGTGTTTCGGGTAATACCTGAACGCGGGTTCGAATCCCGCCCTCTCCGCCACTCAGTCAGTAATATCATAGCTTTCAGGCTGTCTGTTTCAAATACCCATCATTGCACCCATCAGCCAGCTAGGTCATTACCCTGACGTTCCGCTTTCAGGCAACCCATTTACAAATCTGACCTGCGGCTTTCGATCCAAAAAAGCTATATCGTTCGCCCTCATCCATACCAGGCATCACTCACCACGCCACCACGAACCACTGATTGGGCCGAACGGTCTATGCAATTTGCTGGATGCCTACGTAGTTCTACTTAGACCGAATGGACTATTGCAAAATTGACCAACATGGAATAGCTTATTTTCTACTAATTTAGGAGGTTAATGTAATCACTAAAAGAGGGGGAAATCATGAAATTCAACAAATTTGTTTGTCTTGCAGCAGGGGTGTTATTGAGTGGTACTTTTGCGTTGTCTGCCAATGCTGGCGTAACCGTTTCCACTGGCTACTATGATCTGCCGCCACCTGATTCTGGTAATCCCAGTGCATTGCCAAATCCTTGGTATGGCAGCCCGAACACAATCTTCGATGGCGACGCCGGATATGCCACATCGTCTGACCCAGATGAGGCAGGGGTTCTTTTCCACAATGCCACGTCACAAGCTGTAACCCTTACCGCGTTCAGCATCGTCTCCTCGACTGACACATGGACAATCTGGAACTCTAACATCGGAACTGGTCAGAAAATTGCAGCCGGAGGGAACCTGATTTTCTCGGGAAATAACCTATTCTCTATGGACGGCAGCGATGGCAGGCTGAACAACTCCACCGTCTACTGGACGATCAATGGCGTTTCCGCTTCGGCAGCAGACGTTACAGTCAACAATGGCACAGATCATAGCCTAAGCACTGGTGTTCTGACTGGCTCTGTCTACGGCTCTGGTAATGAGACTCTTCCATGGATTCAAATCGCAAACGTCTCCGCAGTTCCCGAACCCGAATCTTGCGCCCTCATGCTGATTGGTCTTGGACTAATTGGACTCGTTGCGTATCGTCGCAACAACGACTCTTCGGGCATGCCAATGTCAGCATAATTTGTACTTCACATCACACAAAGCCACAGAGGGATGATTCCCTATGTGGCCTTTTCTTTTTGTTGGTCACGAAAAAAGGGGAACCGTGGTCCCCCTTTTTAGTTTCCCATCTTGATTACTTACACTACAGCAAACAGATTACGCCTCATTCCGATTGCGGCGAGCGGCAATGAAGCCCAACAAGCCAAAGCCGGAAAGCAGCAGTACACCTTCAGTTGGTTCAGGAACTGGAGCTGCAACTGCAGTCAACTGGTAAGCAGCATAGCCAGATTTGTTAGTTGTTGTAGCTAAAACGTCGAGTATGTAGGAACCTGCTGCAATACCTGAGAAAGAAGCTCCAGATCCACTAAAGCCTGTTGTCGCAGTAAAACTGTTATTAGAAGAGTACAAGTTTCCAACGAGGAGGCTTATCGTCGAGCTTGGAGTAATCGGAAACGGAAGGCTTGTTGGACTTAATGTAATGTTGGATGTTGAAGACAGGGTAATGTCATAAATTTCACTGAACCCACCTGATCCAAAGGCAGTCCACGAAGCACCGGAACCAATAGTTGCACCGTTCAATGATGAAAATACAGTTGCCGAGTCTCCTGCGAAAGCCTGCCCTGAACATGCGAGTACTGCAGTTAGCCCAAGAGCTAATTTTGATAATTTGTATTTCATGATTTTCTCCTGATAAGACATTAAAGTAACAAATTTTGGAAACAATAAAAATTTATGAGCCACAGCTAGCAATCTTTATAAGAAAATCTTTAACATCCTCCAATTTCGATTATACCTAATATCTTATGTTAATCAATAGTCCGAATGGACTAATCACCTAATCCGATGCTATGGCAATTCTTGATAGTCCATGCGGACTAATTTAAATAAAAAAATGGGAACCTCAGTTCCCATTTTTGTTTTGAATCTTAATTACTCAATTTCAACAAACAGCTTATGCTTCATTCCGATTACGGCGAGCGGCGATAAAACCAAGCAGGCCAAGACCGGACAGCAGAAGCGCACCTTCAGTTGGCTCTGGAACTGGACTTACAGTAATACCAACTGAGTAACCGTTAGAATTAAGTGCTGTGCCTTTTATCTCCAAGCCATAGGTACCTGCGGCCAAGTTTCCCGTGTAGCTCAGGTTGACATTGTCGGTAGATGTAGAGAGCGCTGTGCTACCAGAGTTAAGCAAGCTGAAGCTAGTAACTGAAACGTCTGTGGTGTTGTAAGCAAGACCCGCGTTTAGACCATTGTTACCCGCTGTGCTAAGACCACCCGCTCCTATGGAGAATGTGTAGAGTTCGTCGAAAGACTGTCCAGCTGTATAGTTAGTGGGGGAGAAAGCATAGCTATCACCAAATCCATCGTTGTTAGCATTCAGCGATGTTGTGTCTGTATAGGTGTAAGCATTCGCGGCTCCGGCTACAAAACCAAGAGTCATGACTAATGCCATGGCGGTGATTTGTTTAACGT
>Ga0302277_1001418_pt1 | contig 17799 bp, 19 predicted proteins | sample III_Bog_N3_1_FD_198759 | JGI IMG/M metagenome (GOLD analysis project Ga0302277, IMG submission 198759) | Peat permafrost microbial communities from Stordalen Mire near Abisko, Sweden - III_Bog_N3_1 | ecosystem: Environmental > Terrestrial > Soil > Wetlands > Peat | place: Sweden: Abisko... | reverse complement strand
TAGACCAACATTTTTTTCTTTATAAGATCAATAAAAGGCAGAAAACGCTCACGCTGTAAGCCATTTTTATAAAGTTCACTCGGGGGCCAATTTGATGTGGCTACAATAATAACACCGGCCGAGAACAAGGCCTCAAATAATCGACCTAAAATCATCGCATCAACAATATTGCTAACATGAAATTCGTCAAAACAAAGGAGCCTTGTATCTCGGGCAAGATCGCGCGCCAGACGTCTCATGACATCCCCCTCATGCTCTTTTTGCAATTGATGGAGGCGCTCATGAATTTCAAGCATAAATTGATGAAAATGAACGCGTCGCTTTTTGGTTAAACTTACGGTTGTATAAAAAAGATCCATCAACATGCTTTTGCCACGCCCAACATCGCCATAAAGATAAAGACCGGCAAAAGGCAGGGTCGACAACGAATATTTTGGGAAGCAAAGAAGGCGCCAAAAACTCAGTTTTTGAGAAGTATAACGGTCCATTTGGCCCGCAAAATCAGCAATAAAGCTAACAGCGGCGTCCTGCGCCGGGTCCGGCGCTAAGGATGCATCCGCTATCCGGTCTTGATAGGCCTGTCTTAGTTTGGGCAACACCCCAAGGCTCGATTCGCGATCAACGTGTGACATGTTCAACAGTTACAGGATTGCATGAAAAGCGTGAAGGGGCTATTTGACGCTTAAAGTCAATCGTGTAGATTGATGGTGATGATGACAAAAATGAGGCAATAATGAGTTCCCCTTCGGCTCCTTTGACTTCCCCAATAGCTCCCTTGATGGCAGGTAAGCGCGGCCTGATTATGGGCGTCGCCAATGATCGATCCATAGCTTGGGGTATTGCAAGCGTTGCAGCCACCCATGGAGCTGAGCTTGCCTTTACTTATCAAGGAGAAGCTCTCCAAAAACGCGTCATCCCCCTAGCCCAATCCGTCAATTCTCAAATCGTTCTTCCATGCGATGTAACCGATGAAGCCAGTCTTGATGCTGTTTTCACAACTCTCAAAGAAAAATGGGGCACAATTGATTTCATCGTTCATTGTATTGCGTTTTCAGACAAAAATGAATTGGATGGTCTTTACCTCGACACGACGCGTGCCAATTTTCTTCGCACTTTGGATATCTCATGTTTTTCCTTCACCGCTCTTTGCAAGAGAGCGCTACCACTTATGCCCAACGGTGGGAGTCTTTTGACACTCAGTTATCTAGGCGCTGAGCGCGTCATGCCCCACTATAATGTCATGGGTGTTGCCAAAGCGGCTCTTGAAGCCAGCGTTAAATATCTGTCTGTTGACTTGGGTAGCAAAAATATTCGCGTCAACGCTATTTCAGCAGGCCCCATCAAAACATTGGCGGCCAGTGGAATCGGTGATTTTCGATATATTTTAAAATGGAATGAGATCAATGCTCCACTGAAACGCAATGTAACAACGCAAGAAGTTGGCAACAGCGCCCTCTATCTTCTGAGTGACTTGGGAACAGGCGTTACAGGAGAAGTTCTTCATGTTGATTCCGGCTACCACAATGTAGGTATGATTGCCGTTGATGAAACCAAGCAATTGACAGAACTCATCGGCAATATGCACGCGACATCAGGTGGTTCATAAACCATGGCCAGCAATAGTTTTGGAACACAATTTCGTTTTACGACATGGGGGGAAAGTCATGGGCCCGCTATTGGTGTTGTTGTTGATGGATGTCCTCCCCTTCTCCCAATGAGCGAGGCTATAATACAGCCCTGGCTTGACCGCCGCCGACCAGGACAATCCCGCTTTACAACACAGCGCCAAGAAGCCGATCGCGTAAAAATTATGTCAGGTCTTTTCGAAGGAATGACGACAGGGACACCTATTAGCCTTTTAATTGAGAACACAGACGCTCGTTCCAAAGATTATGCCGCAACACAAGATAAATTTCGTCCCGGCCATGCTGATTATACATACCTCGCCAAATATGGTATTCGGGATCATCGAGGGGGTGGCCGCGCTTCGGCGCGCGAAACCGCTAGTCGTGTTGCAGCTGGCGCTATCGCGCGTGCCATTCTTGGCAAAAATATTTTAATCCGCGGGGCCGTCATTCAGATTGGCACGCAGAAAATTGATAAAAGTCGTTGGGATTGGAACGCTGTTGATGCCAATCCTTTTTTCTGTCCGGATGCTCAAGCGGCAGCAAGCTGGGAACCCTATCTTGATGGTGTGCGCAAGAATGGCTCCTCCGTAGGAGCTCTTGTCGAAATAACCGCATCGGGTGTTCCAGCCGGATGGGGCGAACCCATTTATGATAAATTAGATAGTGATCTGGCCCGTGCTATGATGTCGATCAATGCGGTGAAGGCTGTCGAAATTGGCGACGGTTTTGCGACCGCAGGCTTGTCGGGTGAAAGTAATGCCGATGAAATTCGAGAAGGTTTCAACGGACAGCCTACGTTTCTTTCTAATCATGCAGGAGGTATTTTAGGAGGTATATCGAGTGGCCAAGACATTGTGGTTCGTTTTGCCGTTAAGCCCACAAGCTCAATCTTAACCTCACGTCAAACGATTGATATCCATGGTCATAATACCGATATCAGCACGCATGGGCGCCATGATCCGTGTGTCGGCATTCGTGCTGTTCCTGTAGGTGAAGCAATGATGGCCTGCGTGCTCGCGGACCACATGCTTCGACAGAAAATTTTGAAGCAAAATTAAGGCGTTATATTGGTGAAACCACCCCTGTGATTTGCTTGCTAAAAGGTTAATTTTACTATATAATTTAGCCACTAAGGAAAAGGGCTATGGATACAAACAAGATACAAAAACCTTCTGCCGAGGAATGGATCAAATGGGCTCAAATCGTTATCGAACGGTTGAGCACATGCGTTCATGTCTACAGCAAGCCTCCTTATGAAGATGTCTTTATTCCCGATAGTGAACGGCAAGAGAAAAATGCGCTCACACTCTTCTTGTTGCATCGCATTCATAAAGTAGTGGATGAAGCCGAAGCTCCCTGGGAATCGCTGGTTGATAAGCATGCGGCCGATGAAAAATCAGTGGCGGCTCTTGTACCGCTTTTAACCGAAGCTCTTAAGCTCTTGCCCACACTTTCAACAGACATGCAAAAGATGCTTAAAACGCCTTGGCATAATCACTGTAGTGGCCGCTTGGCCAATGAGCTCTTCCGCGGGAAAAATACCGAAAATGAGGGTATTGGCACAGGACACCCTGAACACGGACGCCTTCCCGAAGAATTACAAATTCTTTTGGAAAAAGAAAATATTGGAGAAACACGTTTACTACGTGAAAAAATTCTTCGAGATGGTCCAAGTCGCCATGAAAACGACCTCCAACGCTGGGCCGAAACGAACAGTCGTATCCTAAGGTCGGCGGGTCGTATTGAGTAAAAATGGACCGGTGACAAAAGGGGATGATGCGCTTACAATCTCTTTTTCATTTATTAACGTCACACCCCTGCTATAAGAACCCTTATGTCCAGCTATACGCAACGCGCTCCTTTTAACGATTGGTGGTATTGGTCCGAATGTCTTGTCAAAAGACTTCGTACCATGAGCGAACTCTATAAAGAAAATGGCGAACTTGAACGCTCGAATGTCGCTGCCGATTGGGCCAAGCGTCTTAAGGATAATTGCATGGCTCCTGTCATGGAAGCTCGCAAAGGTCACAAAACCGATGAAGAAAAAGCGCGTTTAAAGACATTGGAAGAATCTGCCATTTTTGCAGCAGCAGAGATGTTTCGTGAACTTCTCGTCAATTTTCCCTTTATGTCCAGCGCGATCCAAGATTTCTTAAATGTAAATTGGGAAGAATGTGATTGGGAAGATCCTAATAAACCCATCGAAGTCGATGAGCTCACAGGACTCCCCATAAAAAAGAAGAAAAAGAAGGGCTCGGGTGATCTTCGTATCACAGAATTATTTTGGGGCCCTAAAGCGCGCCAAGATGAAGGTATAAGGAGTGGCAAAGTTGCGGATGGCGGGTTACCTGGTATTCTTGCCAATCTCCTAACAGCTGAAAAAGCTGCGTCTAGTCGTCAACCAACCGATTATGGTCAATCCATGATGAATGCCGCCGCCCAACAAAACCTTGCTACAAGTATGCAAGGCATGGAAAAGATCGGTATTCAAGTTAACTTTAAACCCGGCGGATCGATCTGATCCCTTTCTGTAGGACTCCATGCAAGATTCGATCGATCCCGAAACCCATCAAGCGATCACGATTCACGGACCTGAGGCTTTTGCCGCCATGCACCGTGCAGGACGCCTCGCCGCTGAAGTTCTTGACTACATAACACCCTACGTTGTTCCAGGTGCCCGTACAGGAGACCTTGATGAGATGTGTGATAAATTCACACGCGCACGTGGGGCTACCTCGGCGCCCCTTGGATATCGGGGCTTCCCAAAAGCAACATGTATTTCAACGAACCACGTCGTCTGTCACGGTATTCCAGGGGATAAAAAACTCGAAAATGGCGATATCACGAATATTGATATTACTGTTATTCTTGATGGATGGTATGGCGACACCAGTCGCATGTTCTTTGTAGGCGATAAAATAGCGCTAAAGGCACGACGCCTTGTCGATATTACCTATGAATGCCTCATGCTCGGCATTAACGCTGTTAAACCTGGAGCAACCCTTGGCGATATAGGTCACGCCATTCAGGTGCATGCTGAGGCCGCACGCTTTTCGGTAGTTCGTGATTTCTGTGGTCACGGCGTCGGCCGTATTTTTCATACAGCCCCATCAGTTCTCCATTATGGTCAAGCAGGCGAAGGACTTATCTTAAAGCCAGGTATGATTTTTACAATCGAACCCATGATAAATGCTGGGAAATATGATATTAAAGTTTTAGGCGATGGATGGACGGCCGTAACAAAAGATAAGTCGCTTTCGGCTCAATTTGAACATTCGATTGGTGTCACGGACACAGGCGTCGATATTTTTACACTTTCACCGCAAGGCCTCCATCGTCCTCCTTATACCTTGAAAGAAGCCTCCTAGAACAAACGCAGAGGAATTAGGGAGACCTGAATTGGGCTGCCAAGAAATTAAGTTTTACGCCTCTCCATACTTTGGACGTTAACACTCTCTTGTTCTTTTTCTTGATATGAACGGAGGGTTGCCTAATATTATGAAATCGCCAATGATACGAGCGATTCTTTACCAGGAGTATTCGATGCGTTCAGGATGGCCTAATTTTGTTGGCATGTGTCTTTTTATTGTGGCCCTCAGCGCCTGTTATTATGGGCCGGATCGGATCGCTGAATTTTGGCGCCCTATTAGTGAGCCGAATATTGAAATGCCTCTTCAAAAAGCTCAAGCAAAACTCGATTTTGACTTAAGCCAATGTCATTGTGGTATTTACCCTGAGAACACCCCCCATAGTGATGTGATCGAATTCCAAAGAGATCATCAACGCATGGCCGAAACAAGCTTGGTTATAACGCCCGATGAACAACATTCGTGTCGCATTCAACCCAGCCTTGTTGTCTCTGAATGTATGCGCAACCGTGGTTGGGAAGTAACGAATTGCTCAGGCCGTATGCCTTTGGCTGGTGGCGGCGCTTTATGTGCCAACTACACACCTGCGGATCAACTTCCGATCGATAAATGACTCTCAAACCAAGGCTTCTAATGGTGGGATGCGGCAATATGGGAGCCGCCTTGATGCAGCAATGGCTGAAAACAGAAGCTCTTGAGCACGCTCACATTGTCAAACCCTCCCCACTACCGTCGCACTTCGTCCAAACGCCGAAGGTAAGTTGGAGCTCTTCACCTGATCAGATTTCCCTTAATTATAATCCCGATATTGTCGTGTTGGCCGTACGTCCTAAAGATGTGCATCATGTTGCGCCCCTTTATACCCGCTTCCAATCAAGTCTTTTTATATCCATTGTCGCCGGGAAAACTTTGGAGACACTAAGCTTGCTCCTAAGTCCATCTCACGCTCTCTTACGGATTATGCCGAATATAGCCTGCGCCATTGGCCAAGGCACAAGCTTCGCTATCTATAATTCTCACGTTAGCCCGGCTCAAAAACAAAGTGCCTTTTCTTTGTTCAAGGTAACGGGGGCTACCTTTTGGATCGAGGATGAGGCCCTTTTTGACAAGGCAACAACGCTCTCTGGGTGTGGCCCGGGATATGTGCTCGCTCTCGTTGAAAGTATGGCCTTGGCAGGAGAGAAGCTGGGATTATCGGCTGAGCTTTCTTTAAACCTTGCCTGGAATACGGTGACAGGCAGCGCGGCTTTACTCCAACAAAGAGAAATCGACCTTATCTCGTTGCGACAAACCATGCATAGTATTGGCCCCATGACAGAAGCGGCACTTCAAGTGCTTCAGTCTCCTGAAACAGGATTATACGATCTTATGCTGAATGCCATGAAGGCCGCTTTAAATCTCGCTCAAAAACATTGATTAAAATATTGGAACATAGGCGAAGGCAAAGATGGCAACCAAGGTATACAAAGAAAAACGACAAAAAATATTCAAGGCGACACTTAAGCTCGCAAGCTCTCACGAATGGGGTGCGCTACGACTCGATCAGATTGCACGTCAAGCGAAGGTCTCTGTGTCTGAGATCACCTATCAGTATAAGACTCCCTTCGATATTCTCCCTGAAATAATCGAGGATTTTAGCCATAGCGTTGCTAAAGTTGCTGGAAAATCAACTGAAAATACTTCTCCCAGAGATCGTCTCTTCGAAATACTCATGGCACGTTTTGATCTATTACAACAAAATCGTCAGGCTATTCTCAACATTTTGACTTACATCAAGAAAAATCCTTCTTTGGTTCCAAAGCTTTTATGTGCGCAACATCAGGCCATGAAATATATGTTGGAGATCGCTCATATAAAATCCAAAAGCTTTCAACCCCTTATTACAGCTGGCTTATTGGCAACCTACGCCATGGCTTTGAAAACCTGGCAACATGATTCCACGCACGATATGTCAAAAACCATGGTCGTCCTTGACCGCTCGCTGCGTTACTCCAGCAAAGTTGCTGAAATTATATTGCGTTCAAAATAACCCGAGAAATGGTTAAAAAAAACGTGACAAATGGGTGCCCGTTAGGGTAAATTAACCATATGAGGTTGGCATTACCCTCAGCGATATGTAGTGCAAGAGAGTTAAAATCTTAAACAAACATTGAGGATTACAAATGTCAAAGCCAGCCAACAACCCATTTTTTGAAGCTGATTTTTCAAAGTTTATGGATGTTTCAAAGTTCCTCGGTGATTTCAAAGTGCCAGGATTTAATTATGAAGCGCTTTTATCAGCTCAACGTAAAAACATTGAAGCCTTCACCTCTGTGAACCAAGCAGCCATCGAAAGTTTTCAATCGATTGCACGCCGTCAAGCTGAACTTCTGCGCCAAGGACTCGAAGAAAGCACAAGCTTGTTAAACGCGGTTATGTCGTCTCCCACACCTGAAGAAAAAGTTATTCGCCAAGCGGAAGCGTCAAAAGCAGCTGTTGACAAATATCTAGCCAACGCACGCGATATCGGCGAGACCATTAGCAAATACAACTATCAAGCCATGGAAACGGTCAGCACTCGTTTAAACGAAGGCCTTGAGGAGTTGCGCGATATCATCAAAACCAACAAAGCAGCCTAATTCTTTTTCTGCTAAATAAAAAGGGCGCGACTAACAGTGCGCCCTTTTTTATGCGCGAAGCTTTTTGCCTAAACGGGCAACCAAATACGTGCACGCAATCCGCCAAGAGGACTACTTTCTAAAATGACATCGCCTCCATGAAACCGCGCAATATCGCGAGCAATAGTCAAGCCAAGTCCGACCCCTCCTGTGGTAGAATTACGTGACTGTTCAAGACGCGTAAAAGGTCGAAAAACCTCTTCACGCTTCGAAGGATCAATACCAGGTCCATCATCATCAATGACAATATCAATCGCATGGTCACGCACAGCTATATTCACGACAGCTGATTTGCCATATCTCAAGGCATTACCAATTAAATTTGATAAACATCTTTTCATGGCATTTCGTCGCAATGTTAACATTGCGCCTTGAGGAACATTAAGTTGGATGTTCTCGTTATGCCGGCGCACGGACGTAATAATTTCTTCTAACAATTCTTTAAGATCAACAACCATAGCCGGCTCGGCTTCTTCGCCTCGCGCAAAAGCCAGATATGCCTCCAACATCACCTCCATCTCGGCAATATCATCAAGCAATTCTTGTTTATCTTGGCTTGCTGCCATCATCGCTAATTGCAAGCGCATACGCGTCAATGGTGTTCGCAAATCATGTGATACACCCGCTAACATCGCCGTACGTTGCGTAATCTGGCGCTTCAAACGATCACGCATAACCATCAACGCCGCCGCGGCTTGGCGCACCTCAGCAGCACCTTCCAACTTAAACCATGGAACTTCGCGTCCTTTACCAATGGCCTCAGCTGCTTCAGCTAAGCGTCGAATAGGTCGTATTTGATTGCGCATAAAGAGAAGAGCAATCGCCGATAATAAAATGGAACTCCCCGTCATCCAGGCTATAAACACTTCCGTCGTAGGAGTATAAATGCGGCGCTCTGGAGACAAAACAGTATAGACGCCCTCCGGCGTTCCTACACGGATAACAATAATTTCTTGATTATGGCGCATATCAATATCAAAGGGATAAGATAAGCGATCGTTCAAGGCATGCCACAAGATATGTTCATATGGATTATGAGTTTCATGGGATATATCGGATAAAACATCGCCTGGAGAAAAGCTAAGAGTTAAGTCCATCTTTTGGCGTGCAAGCTCTTTAACAGCAACAACACTGGCGCTATTTTGACTGCTTTGCATCAAATCGACAATAACAGCAACATCTCCAGCAACCGCATACGATAATCTATTCGTGACTGTATACCAGTGTCGATCAAAAAAGACATATGTCGCTGCGGATAGCGTAATTAAAGTCGGCACAACGATAATAAGCAAGGTACGTCCAAAAAGACTTCGTGGCAAAAGATGCTTAAACCGAAGCGCAAAAGGAATTTTACGATGCACGAAGGGAGGAGAACTATTGTTCATAAAGCAACATCCGGCATCAGCATATAACCCTCCCCACGTACCGTAACTATATAGCGTGGATTCTTAGCATCCGTTTCAATCTTACGGCGCAAACGTGTCACCTGCACATCAATGGTGCGGTCATTCACAGCACCCTTTGTTCGCTCCGCCAACATTTCACGCGTCATCGCCACTCCGGGTTCTGCTGCCAACACCTTCATAAGTTTTGCTTCCATGTCCGTAAGTCGTACGATCTCATGATCTGATTTTAATTCATCGCGTTGCGGATCATACCGCCACGCCCCCAGCAAAATTTCAGGCATAGCGACCGCAGGCTTCGGCATACGTCGTAAAATGGCATGTATACGCAGTAAAAGCTCCCGCGGCTCAAACGGCTTCGCGAGATAGTCATCGGCCCCTACCTCAAAGCCCTCAATACGATCACGAATATCCCCGCGCGCCGTCAGAAGCAAGATAGGCAACTGCTTGGTGAGAGAAGATGCGCTCCCAAAGGCTGTCTGGCGTAAAGATTTTGTTAATTCTATACCCGTTTCACCTGGCATCATGATATCCAATACCATTAGATCATAACTAAGGGTTTTGAGCTTGGCCCGTGCGTCTTCAGCATTACTCGCCGTCGACACAATAAACCCCTGCTCCACCAAATAACGACGAATAAGAGACCGCAACCGATCGTCATCATCGACGACCAGAACATGGGGAGCAAAAGCAGGAGAAAGGGTTTTATCCATATGTGATAGGTATCAGGCTTCTGCGACAACGCCAAGCCTGTACAAGGTGAAGAGCTCCAGCATCTTAACAATCAATCAACAGTCTTTAAGTACAAGTAATAATAGCTTAATAACCCCTATACCAAAGATTAACCATATAGTAGTTATAGAAAATGGAGTAGGGATGTTTTCGTCAACCTTCCGTAGATAATCGTATAACTAGGACCATAAAGTAGCGCCCCAATGACAATAGAATTTTTTCCACCAATGCTTGACGTCGGATCGCCGCGTGTTTTTAACTGTTGTGTCTTAACACAACGCATTTTTGAAAAAGATCCCAATGCTGTTCCTTTCTTTCGTACAAAGGGGTTAAATAAAGTCATTCTTATTAAGGACAATATACCCGACACAGATGAGCGCTTTAAAGTTACCGCCATCGGAACAAAACTCTATTTTCCTTTTAATGAGCAAAATATTTATGGCGGCGGTCGAACCATATTTGCTCATGATCCTCGTTTAGAAGACGCTCTTGCTGAAGTTCTTGGCAAAGGAGCGCTTATTAAAGAAAATCTAATCGAGGACAAACGCGCCATTGCTCTGTTTGATCGTTTACCTTCGCTTGATCCTTTCTTACTTAAAGACATTTTTCTTGATCAAAGCTTGAAAGTTAACGATGCATATTTTGAAGTAGGCCCTGAAATATGGAATGAAATTGAAGGGTTTATTCTTGAGCGATTTGAACCCGTTGCTTCTGCTGCATTTCCAGATGCCGCCACCAACGATGAACGCGCCCATCAATTGATTGAAAAGATCTGGGAAGCCCGTGATCTTCAAGCCCTTAAGCCCCTTGTTGATGCTTTTCGTTTACCTGAAAACGAAGCCATTGAAATCTTCTCGGCCTGGAAGGGTATTAATTTCTATTTGTTTCAACGTGAAAAAAGCAAGCCACTTTTACTTGAAATGTTTGCTTGGCTTAAAGAAGTTCGTCTTCCTATTATTGCCATGGCCTCCGTGGAGCGCGATGAATATAAAGCCATGATTGAGTCAACCCGCGTACAGTTACGTGCTGAATATCAGAAAGTTGATGGCATTCTTAAAGATTACCAAACCAGTTATGACAAAATGTTTCGTTATAAGACAAGCACAAGTGAGTTTGTGAGCTTCCTAAAAACAGCCAACAAGCTCTACTACGATCTGGGCTACAGTCTCGGTAAAATGGGACAAGCCACCTATGGTTGGGATCTGATTTCAAAGCGTCACCCCGATCGTCGCTTGCCTTGGGACCAACTACGTCAAATGATCCCTATGCTAGCCCAAATATTCAAGCAACAACAAAAGCCAGCAACAGGCGTTAGCTGGACGTAATTCAAGCACGCACACTTCATTATTGCAAAGCGCGGAAGAAACGTTGGCAGCACATGGCGCTATGAAAATGGCGATTTAGAACGCCTCTAAATTATTAACAAATCCTCTCCACCCTTCACAGATGGTTGTTAAGGATATTGTGCGGATTGATCTTTTCTTTCAGCCGCTGTTTTTTTTCCATTTTAAGGATATCTCAAGATTCGCTGTTTATAGTGAAAATTGTCACCACGTTTTCCAAGTAATCTATTTATCAACTGTGTTTTTTTGGGAGTTTATTATGAATCCTTTTTTACGTGCCTCGGCGTTGACCTGTGCTGCGCTCTGTCTGTCCTTCACCCTCTCCACAACAGCTCCCGCTCATGCCGATGAACCCATGGTTCAAGAGGCCCAAATGCGTTTAGCCAGCCTTGGCTATTATGTTGGTCGCTTCGACGGTGAAATGGGTCCCACAACCGCCGGCGCTCTTATCGACTTCCAACGCGTTAATGGTCTACCTGTTACAGGTCAATTAACAACTCAGACCTATGCCGTGCTCATGAACGACTCCCTTCTCCGTCATGTCGCCGTTTATCCCGATCCTTACCTCTACCAACATGGTCTTTATGAGACCCCTTATATCCGTACCTCATCTATCGAGCCTTTAGAAGTCTCCGATAATCCCGTGATTTGGGCCGATCGTTGGCACTATTCTCATACCCAACAGCTCCCTATTCGTTTTGGTCGCCTCGACGTTCATGAAGATGATCAAGGCAGTGTTCGTCATTACGCGGTAACCCTCAACGGTCGCCCGGTTCTGTTTGCCAATAACCAGCCCGGCCTCCTCCGTGTCTCTCATACCTATGCTATGGCCCATGAAGACGCCGTTATCTTTACGGCCTATCAAGCGGATGGTGTCTGTGCCTACAAGAGCTATCTCTTGACCATCCACAGCGATGGTACTTCTTCCAATCCTAAGGAAGTTGGTAATTGCGGCAGTAGCTATGAAGCTCATGTCGCTGATAACGCTCTTTTTCTCAGCTTTGAGAGAACCGCTCTGGGCAGTGCCTGGGGTACTTGGGATGTTTGGCGCTACGAAAACGAAGCTCTCGTTCGTATCTAATTACCTCCCCTTTCCTACTCAACCCGCAGGCGTCCCCTGCGGGTTTTTTAGTTCGCAGCGACAGGTGTTCCATATTGTGAGAGATAGACTATGCTATGCCACGTAGCTGCCGCTTGCTTAATCCAATTTTGACAGCTGTTAGAATCAGCTAATACATCCTTTGCTGCCTTATCAAAAGCTTGTTCAACTGCAACTCGTTCGGTTGGCGAGCCATTGTAACCACGAAATGTTTCCATTTGCCAATTTGCAAGTGTACCGCCTATTACATCACGTTCAGCAACGGTACCACAATGCGCATAAAGAGCCCCAAACTGTCCTTGTTGATAGGCGATCTTTTTTTCAAGATCGATGGTTGGGGCAATCGCTAAGGCCCTGTCAGACAAGACTGTCAAAAATAAGAAGGCGAAAAGCCCGTACACAACAAACTTCATTTTAAAATCTCCACGAAAATACTTTCAAATGTACAATCGACATAGCAAAAAACAACCTGATTTGCCTAGAACAAAATGAAATATTAACGTTCATTATTTTTTGAATTACTTTCAAGCTGCTGTTCACGAAAGCGACGCGCCCAATCATCGATATTTGCTTGCCTTCCACGAGCCACCGCGAGCGTATGCGCAGGCACCTCCATGGTTATAACACTTCCAGCGCCTACATAAGCACCATCTCCGATTTTAACAGGAGCAACAAGAGATGAATTGGAGCCAATAAATGTCTCAGCGCCGACATGAGTATGAAATTTACGAAATCCATCATAATTACAGGTTATTGTACCTGCACCAATATTCGCTTTAGTTCCAATATAAGCATCCCCTATATAAGATAAATGATTAATTTTTGCTCCCTTATCAATATCAGCGTTTTTAAGCTCAACAAAATTGCCAATATGAGCATCAGCTCCAACCCTTGTACCAGGTCGCAATCGAGCAAAAGGACCTATGATTGCCCCATCTTGTATCTCAGCACGTTCTAAATGACAGAATGCACGAATCTCAACATTATTTGCAATAATAACACCCGGTCCAATAAAAACATTGGGACCAATAATGGTGTCGCGTCCAATCTTAGTATCGGCCGCCATGTAGACTGTATCCGGATCAATAAAGGTTGCCCCGTTAAGCATGGCTTCGTGACGAAGTCGTTCTTGCATGAGTTTTTCGGCTTTCGCAAGCTCAACCCTGGTATTTATACCTAACACCTCATTCGCGGGCATATGAGCCACAGCACAGGTTAAATGGGCACGCCGTGCATATTCAATACAGTCCGTTAAATAAAATTCTTTTTTACTATTGTTATTACTGATCTGTTCAAGAAGTAACCATAAATGCTCAGCGTCAAATAGCATAACCCCGCCATTACATAAGGTTATTTCTTTTTCTTCAGACGATGCCTCAGCATTTTCGACGATACGATTCAGATAACCCATTTCATCAATTAAGAGACGCCCATACGGCGTTGGATCCAGTGGCGTAAATCCTGCAACAACGATTGCAGCCTCTGTCTCTCTTTTCTTTGCTTGCAGCCCACTTAATGCCTTGGCTGTAATCAAGGGAGCATCGCCAAACAAAACAATAATATCCCCTTTAAACCCCTCCAACTCTTTACGTGCTGCTTTAACAGCGTCCCCAGTTCCTAATGGCTCCTTTTGAACAACGCATCGGTGCGGCGATACAGCCTTCTCGATTTGTTCGCCCTTGGGCGGTATAACAACCAGAATGCGTTGAGGAAATAACTCTGTACAGGCATGCAAGACATGGTTGATCATAGGCACTGATGCAACGGCATGCATAACCTTTGGCAATCGTGACTTCATTCGTGTGCCTTGGCCGGCAGCCAAGATTACACATGCGAGCGGAGACGGAGAAGATGAAGATATATTTGTCATGCTTCATTTCTGCCATAAAGCTTTAGGATCGGAAAGAGGAACTATTCTATGTTAACACTCCAAGGACTTATCTTTGATTTAGATGGCACCCTCCTTGATAGCGCCTCGGATATTCGTCAATCCATTAATGCTACGTTGAATCTCTACGGGCGACGACCGCTCGACCTCGTTGAAGTAAAGAAGATGATGGGCGACGGAATGATGGCTATGATAACACGCGCTTTTCGAAGCACAGGAGACGCATTAAAGCCCGACTTACTCGATCAAACGTTTAATCAATTTATTGATTTCTATTCCCACCTAAAACCCGATCGCGACCAACTTTATCCCTATGTCATTGAAACACTCGAGCATTATCAGCACGCCGGCATTAAACTGAGTTTATGCACCAATAAGCAAGAAATGGCCACCCGCCGCCTTATGGACGATCTCGGCTTAAGCGCATTTTTTGATTTCATTGCAGGCGGCGATACTTTTAAAATTCGGAAGCCACACGCCGGTCACGTAAGAGGTGTTTTGGATACCCTTCAAATCCCCGCCAAATCATGTGTCATGATTGGTGATAGTTTAAATGATGTTCTGGCAGCTCATGGTGCCGACGTATTGTGTATCGCTGTTGCACATGGCTATGGTTCAACAGTAGAAGATTTAAATCCTGATACAGTCATATCTCACTTTCGTGAACTCCCTTTGGCTCTTAAAAAGCTTGGGTTCAGTTAGGTCACTTCGTCTCAAAAATAGATTTATTTAACATATGACCATTTTGTTAAATGCATAACAATTAACCCCCAAACACTTCCTCCTCTCAGACGGACGGGGAGTTCTGGCAGTTCAGGTGAGATATGCGCAAGCCAAATATCAAATGGTTCACGACCTAAATCCTTATCGTTGCGCTGCCAGAAACCATTTTGAATGTGGTCTTTTTCCTTCCATTCACCTGCAACCATTTTAAATCCAGCTCCACAAATGTGAGTAGGCCCTTTATAAATACTATATTCTCCATCATCAATGTCTTCTCCCCCCTTATCGCTTCCGGTTATGTCGAAAAGCCTTTTTCCATCAAATATAGCAACCGTAATATTACAGTTATTATAGTTAGATACTTGCGCAAGCATTTGTAATAATCCGGTAATAGGGTCTAAAGAATGACGCCGTTGATCGGAGGTAACAAATTCTCGATTTACGTCTTTATTCGGTGGATCAAATGTTGGCACAACATCGCCAGCTGGAGTAAAGGTTAGTTTTGTACCCTTGGGATGATGATTCCAATCATCAACTGTATTAAATTCCTTAGGAATAAACCGATCTTTTTTGATCTCTCCGACAGTATCTAAGACACTTTTCCAGGGAAATATTCTACTCCAAAATCCATACGTTGTGTGAGCCTCAATATGCGTATGATATTTGCCATTACGCTCTTCAAAAAAAATATCCGCGGTGACAAGGTGTAGGCCACCGACATAAACATCATAAGTAGCTACCAATGGTCGTATTACAGGAATGAGAGGCTCTTGATATAGAGTTCGTGATTGGGCTACATGAGAGATTTTTGCTTGAGCAAAAGTCAAAGGGATGCCCATAAGTAACAAACTGAGAACTGTTAAATGTAAATATTTCAAAAAAAACTCCGTTCACATCATTCTAGCCATTAATATGGTGTTCTATCCACGTTAAAAAACCAAGGCCTTACCATAACGCAATATATCTTCTGCTGCTTGAGTATATTTGCCATTTTCCTGATGCATGACAAGAGGAGGAAGCACAACATTTTCATTTACACTCGCTTTCTGGGCACGCACGATTATGCGCTTAGCATGATCTTTGTGTTTAGTCATGATCGGGACGGCCTTCAGACTATTAAAATGGCAATGAAGTAAGGCTTGAATCTCGTCATACCGATCATAGCGATGAATCAGAGTTAAAACCCCCATTGACTTCAGTGCCTTTGCAGCACTTTCAATCCATTGCTTAAGCATATCTATAGGCTCAGCATTTGCTAACTTCTTATTTAAGCATGGTGAAACATCATGAGTATTCATCGCATGATAAGGCGGATTCATCATGACATGATCAAACATATTGTCCCAAGCATGAGGCAACGAGGCCACGGCTCCTAACGTAACACTCAAATTTTGCTCCATTTTGTTAAGCAGAATATTTCTTTGGCATAGCACGACCATTTCTTCTTGGATTTCAAGCCCTTTAATTTTAACCATAGGCACACGATGACAAAGGGCCAACATCGCTCCACCCACACCACAACCTATATCAAGTGTGTATTCTTGGGCACATGCAGGAACAGCCGACGCAAGCAAAAGCGTGTCAACAGCAATACGAAACCCTATTTTCGGCTGTTCAATTATTATTTGCTTATTGAGGAAGCCATCAAACGTTGTGTCCATAAATAAAACCGTTATAATCCCCTTCTCTCGTTAAACAGGCATACTTTTCATGGCAACTATTATCCCTCTTGATATCAATCGTCGCAAGTCAATCGCAACCGCTCTTAGCAATTTAACAGCACTTGTTGCAGATGATATGAATGCTGTTAATCAGCTCATCATACAACGCATGAATAGCCAAGTAGCGCTTATACCTCACCTTGCAGGTCACATTATTGCTGCCGGGGGTAAACGTCTACGCCCCATCCTTACTTTAGCTTGTTCTCAGTTATGTGGCTATGCTGGTAAACGTCACCACAAATTAGCTGCTTGCGTTGAATTTATTCATACGGCTACCCTTCTTCATGATGATGTCGTGGATGCCAGCGATTTGCGTCGAGGAGGCCCTTCGGCAAACGCTCTCTTTGGCAACCAAGCCAGCGTTCTTGTTGGAGATTTCCTCTTTAGTCGATCATTTGAGTTAATGGTTGAAGATGGCTCTATTGATGTCTTACGCATACTGTCACACGCCTCATCCGTTATTGCGGAAGGTGAAGTCCTACAACTAACGACGACGAATGACAGTACAACAAGTGAACAAGCTTACCTTGAGGTAGTGCGCGCCAAAACAGCCGAACTGTTTGCTGCCGCTTGCCGTATAGGCGCTGTGGTGGCGAGTAGGCCCGCGTCCGAAGAAGAGGCCTTGCGTACATTTGGCCTTAATTTGGGCATAGCCTTCCAAATTATTGATGATGTTCTCGACTATTCAGCCGAACAAGCACGTTTAGGAAAAACTATTGGTGATGATTTTCGTGAAGGCAAAGTAAGCTTACCTGTCATATTGGCTATTCACCGCGGTTCAGAGGCCGAAAGAGGGTTTTGGCATCGCACTCTCGATGATGCTGATCAGCGTGAAGGAGATCTACGGCATGCACAAGACATTATGCATAGGCACAATACTTTGCGCGATTCCATAGATCGCGCACGTCATTACGGCGCCATAGCACGTGATGCCCTAGGTTTCTTTCCTGACGTGCCTGTTAAACAAGCTTTACTTGATATTATCGACTTCACAATTGAAAGAGAATTTTAGATTTATAATCTCCATAAAATTCGTTAGATAGTATAATATATCCAATAGAATAGAGCTTTTAACCTGTTTTAAAGGTGATGCTTGCCTATGTCTATGGATTTCGCGTAACCTCAAAGGCCCCTTACTGGAGAAATTTACATGTTGCGCGATCAAATTAATGAAGCTTTAAAAAACGCGATGCGCCAAAAGGATGAGCGTGTTGTGTCGACTGTTCGTCTCGTGATT
>Ga0302277_1001411_pt1 | contig 17838 bp, 20 predicted proteins | sample III_Bog_N3_1_FD_198759 | JGI IMG/M metagenome (GOLD analysis project Ga0302277, IMG submission 198759) | Peat permafrost microbial communities from Stordalen Mire near Abisko, Sweden - III_Bog_N3_1 | ecosystem: Environmental > Terrestrial > Soil > Wetlands > Peat | place: Sweden: Abisko... | reverse complement strand
GTCGGCGCTGGCGAGGTACACGTCGTGAGCGAGGTTGTTACGGAAGTAGAAGATGCGCGTGTGTTCGAGGAAACGGCCAATCACCGAGTACACGCGGATGTTGTCGGATAGCCCCGGAACACCCGGACGCAGCGCGCACACGCCGCGCACGATAAGGTCCACCTTTACCCCAGCCTGCGAAGCTTCGTACAGAGCCATGATAGTTTCCGGTTCCAGCAGGGCATTCATCTTGGCGATGATGTGCGCGGGCTTGCCTGCCTGGGCGATTTTGGTCTCGTTGCGGATGGCGCTTAGAACCTGGTTGTGTAGCGAGAACGGCGATTGCCACAAATGGCGCAGCTTGCCCGCCTTGCCCAGGCTGGTGAGCTGTCCGAATACTTCGTTAACATCTGCGCAGATTTCCTCGTTGGCGGTAAACAAGCCGAAGTCGGTATAGAGCCGCGCGGTGCGCGGGTGATAGTTACCGGTGCCGAGGTGTACGTAGCGGCGCAACTTGCCGTCCTCGCGCCGCACTACCATCAACATCTTGGCGTGGGTCTTGTGGCCGACCACGCCATAAACCACGTGCGCACCGACCTCTTCCAATCTGCTGGCCCAGTTGATATTGGCTTCCTCGTCAAAGCGCGCGAGCAGTTCCACCACCACGGTTACTTCCTTGCCGAGCTGAGTTGCCCTGATCAAGGCTTCCATCAGTTCTGAATCCACGCCAGTACGGTACACCGTCTGTTTGATGGCAACCACCTTGGGGTCGGTAGAGGCTTGATTGATAAAATCAATAACCGGTTTGAACGACTGGAAGGGATGGTGCAGCAATACATCCCCCTTGCGGATGACCTTGAACAAGTCCGCACCTTTTTTTTGCAATACGTTGGGCACACCGGGCGAGAACTCCGGAAACTTCAGGTCGTTGCGCGCCACCTGACCCGGAATGTCCATTAATCGCACCAGATTGACCGGGCCATCCACGCGATACAAATCGTCCTGTCCCAAGTCGAATTGCTGCAACAGGTAATCTGCCACCTGCGGCGCGCAGTTGTCGGTCACCTCCAGCCGCACTGCGTTGCCAAAATGGCGCTGCGGCAATTCACCCTGCAAGCTGGTGCGCAGATTCTTTACTTCCTCGTCATCCACGAACAGGTTGCTGTTGCGCGTGACACGGAACTGATGACAACTGAGCACTTCCATACCGCCGAACAATTCACCGACATGGGCATGCAGGATGGAAGACAGAAACACAAAACCGTGTGCGCAACCGGCTATTCCTGGGGGCAACAGGATAGTGCGCGGCAACACGCGCGGCGCCTGCACGATCGCCTTGGTGGAATTGCGCCCGAATGCATCCTTGCCTTGCAGGTCAACCGCAAAGTTTAAACTCTTGTTGAGGACGCGCGGAAAAGGATGCGACGGATCGAGCCCGATTGGAGTCAATACCGGCATCACTTCATTGAAAAAAAATTCGCGCACCCAAGCTCGTTGCGCGTCGTTCCACTTGGTTCGGCGCAAGAAGCGAACGCCTTCCTGATCGAGGGTGGGCAGTATTTCTTCGTTGAGTACCTGGTATTGCCGTGTGATGATCTGATGCGCCTGTTCGCGCACCAGCTTCAGGGTTTGCCGCGCATCCATGCCATCCGCTCCGGCGGGAACCCCGACGAGACTGATCTGCTCCTTCAGCCCGGCGACGCGAATCTCGAAAAATTCATCCAGATTGCTGCTGACAATGCACAAGTATTTCAGCCGCTCCAGCAGTGGAACGCTGGCATCCTCTGCCTGTGCTAATACACGCCGGTTGAATTCCAGTTGACCCAGTTCGCGGTTGAGAAAATGTTGTGCAGGAAATTTTTTGGCCACTATGACGAATGCCCTGATTATATTTTTGGTGGCACGTAGCCTTCGGGCATTTGTGTTCCATCGCCGAAAAAGTAATTTTCCATCTGTCCGGCTAAATATTTGCGTGCCTGTGCATCAGCGAGATTGAGGCGATTCTCGTTCACCAGCATAGTCTGAAAACGTATCCAGCCCTGCCATGCTTCCTTCGAAATACTGTCGAAAACACGTTGACCCAACGGGCCGGGGTAGGGCAAACGATCCAAGCCTTCCGCTTCACGTCCGAGTTTTACGCAGTTCACCATTCTTGCCATAACGAATTCTCCAGTATCCAGTTTAAAGTTTGATTGTTACAAAGCCTTTACAAACACCTTGGATCGCCGCTGGTAGTTGTATAAAGATTTTTTTTGCGCAGGCAATTGCCCAATATCAGCTTCCTTGAAGCCACGCTCGATGAACCAGTGTGCGGTGCGTGTGGTCAACACGAATAGCTTGCGCAAGCCCTGCGCTTGCGCCTCCGCAGTAATGTGCTTGAGCAGGGCATCGCCGTAGCCGTGTCGGCGGTTACCGGGCTGCACCGCGAGGCAAGCCAGTTCGGCAGCCTTTTCGTCGTTAAACGGATACAGTGCGGCACAGCCGATGATGCGACGGTCATGCTCCAGCACCACGAAACGGTCTATCTCGCGCTCCAGCAATTCGCGGTTGCGCCGCACCAGTATCCCCTCTTCTTCCAACGGCTGCAGCAACTGCAGGATGCCGCCGACATCGTTGATGGTAGCATCGCGCAGGGTATTAAGCGTGCTTTCCACCACCATGCTGCCGATGCCCACATCAGAAAATAATTCCTGCAATATCGCCCCATCAACGTGGCGACTAATCAGATGCGAACGCGCCACACCTTCTTCGCAGGCGCGTATCGCGCAAGGGAGAAACAAGCTGACATCGTCCGGCAGTGTACGCTTCCCAGCCAGGAGTTTGCTGGCATCGGCTACAGTCAGCTCGCTCAGTAACACGCCCTTTTTGTCATGCACTCCGTCGTGATCCATCAGGAAGATAAGCTTATCTGCATCCAGCGCGATAGCCGTCTGCGTCGCCACATCTTCCAGCGTGAGATTGAACACCTCGCCGGTGGGCGAATAACCCAGCGACGACAGCAGTACCACTTCGTTGAAGGCGAGTCGGTCTTTGATCGCGGCTACATCTACCTTGCGCACTTTGCCGGTGTGCAGCAGATCCACACCGTTAATCACCCCGATCGGCTGAGCGGTGATAAAGTTACCTCCCGCCACGCGGATGTCGGCGTTGGCCATCGGCGAATTCGCCAGCCCCATGGACAGTAGCGCCTCGATTTCCACACGTACCCGACCCACAGCCTCCTTTACGCATTGCATGGTTTCCGTATCGGTCAGGCGGATGTTCTGGTGGTAGCGATCCTCGATATTGTTGTGCGCAAGGTGTTGCTCAATCTGCGGGCGGGCGCCATGCACCAACACCAATCGCACGCCCAAGCTGGCGAGCAGGTTGAGATCGTGGGTCAATTCGACGAACTTACCGTCCGCCACCACCTCTCCGCCGAAAGCCACCACGAAGGTGCGACCACGGAACGCGTTGATGTATGGCGCGACCGAACGGAACCAGGCGACAAATTCGGCAGGGGCAAGGGAAGGCAGTTGTGGCATAAATTTACCTTATGTAAAGCCGATGTTTCGTTGTTACAGAAATTTTGGCACACCCCGCATTCCTTAATCTGGGTTTGCCAATATTGCGCCACTCACAATCACCAGGCCGCGCACAATCAGCAGCGCCTTGCCCTGCGAGTGATGGTCATCGCGGGCGGTAAGGTCGCCTTTAAATATTTTGCGAGCGGTGTGTATTTGTGCGCCATCCAGTGCGTACATCGTGATGAGCAGGATGAAGTGCATCCACACCAGAGAAGAAAATATGTCCTGTTGTTCGATCAGACGGTGCCACCAGTGGCGGTGCAGGTACAGAAAAACTGGCATTCCCGCATCGAAAACCATGATGGCGATCATCACCGGAATATGAAAAAAACGTTTACGCGGCAGAAAGTACGCTGCCAACATAAGCAGATAAGAAAAAAAGGCGGCGAGGGAGGTTGTGAGCAACATGAAGCGCTATTATAAAGCTCTTTGCTTTGCCTATGGCTCAGAAGCGTGTAGCCAAGCCAACGCTCCCATACCTGCGCTATGTCCGCTTGCGAAACAGGCGGTGAGCAGATAACCCCCGGTGGGCGCTTCCCAATCGAGCATCTCGCCCGCACAGAACATACCAGGCATGGCGCGCACCATCAGGCATTCATCCAGCGCCTCGAAAGTTACACCACCTGCGCTGCTGATGGCCTCATCCAGCGGACGCGGTGCGATGAGCCGTAGCGGCAATGATTTGATCGCAGCTGCCAGGCGTTCAGGATAATCGAAATCTGCTGGGGGCAATAGTTCGCGCATCAGCCCAGCCTTCACTCCTTTGATGTTGGCCCGGCTCTGCAAATGGCTAGACATTGAGCGGGAGCCGCGTGGATGCGCAATCTCAGCGATGACGCGCGCCAAGTCTTTTCCGGGTGCCAAGTCCAGGTAAATGACAGCTGCGCCCGTGGCGGCGATCTCATCGCGCAGGAGAGCCGACAAGGCGTAGATCAGGCCGCCTTCAACACCGTTCGCCGTCACCATGAGATCGCCCTGCCGACGATGGGAGTTTCCCGCCGCATCGGTAAAAGTCGCTGTCACCGACTTCGCCGGATGCCCGGCGAATTTTTTGCTGAAGTGCTCGCTCCAACCGACATCGAAACCGCAATTCGCGGGCCGCAATGGCTCAACTGGAATGCCGAGTTGCGTGAGCAACGGCACCCATGCGCCATCGGAACCGAGTCGCCCCCAACTCCCGCCACCCAGTGCCAGCACCACCGCATCGGCATGCACAATGCGCTCGCCCTGCGCGGTAGCAAAACACAGCGCACCCATTTTTTTATCATCCCCACTTGTCTCAACCCAACCGCACCAGCGATGGCGCATGTGAAAACTCACCCCGGCGTTGCGCAAACGGTGCAGCCAAGCACGCAATAGAGGAGCAGCCTTCATGTCAGCCGGGAACACGCGCCCGGAAGTACCAACGAATGTGGTTATGCCGAGGCCATGCACCCACTCCCGCAACGCCTCCGGCCCGAAGGCATCAAGCAGCGGCTGGATCTGCGCGCGACGTGCGCCGTAGCGTGAGAGAAAAGATTCCGCAGGTTCGGCGTGCGTAATATTCATGCCGCCCTTGCCCGCCATCAGAAATTTGCGCCCCACGGATGGCATGGCATCGTAAATATCAACCTGCGCACCACCCTGAATCAACACCTCTGCCGCCATCAGCCCGGCAGGCCCGCCACCGATTATGGCAACCGACTCAAGCTTATTCCTCATCCAGCAATCGCCCCGCAATCGCCCAGTTTTCATCCGGCAATTCGTCAAAGGCTATGTAGGTATAGGACTTCGGTTTGTGCGCAATACGCTCCAGCGTATCAGTGATTTCCAGCGCAATCTGGGCTTTCTGTTCGCGGCTAAGAGTGCCAGCGATGCGGATATTGACATAAGGCATGGTGTCTCCCTGAGAGATGAAATTAAAACGAGTAATCAGAATTCAGCGTGTGGAGAGGAGATCAGCGATACACCTCCATTTTATGACTTGCCCTGCTTCGACTTTTTGTTTTTGCTGTCTCGCGTACTGATACGCCACACAAACCAGACAAGCACAATAGCGGTGACCAACGTTACAAATTCAAGTACCCAAACAATCGTTTGAACATCTTCTTTCACTTTTCCACTCCGTTCGCTTTTTATTCTTTATGTAATTTTGTACGCCGGATGCTGCGACTGTCAGCGACATTTTTACGTGTCAGCCCCTACCCATTGCGATTATCCAGTGTCGTTAAAAGCAGTCGTTAGGAATGCGCTGTTCGCCTAAAAATAATATTCAATCAAGTTCTCAACCAGCTCAAAGAGTCCAATTGCGATTAAAGCCCCCAACAATATAAAGCCAGCTATTTTCCACCTGCCGGTTTTATTGACATGAATCATCACATCGCTTTGAGCAATAAAAGAGTGCCGATCAAGATTTCCTTTGGATTGCAGCAACATCATGCGACATGAACGCAAATCATCCGCCAATTCTTTGGCGCTCTGGCAACGATCTTCCAGTTTCTTTTCAAGGCACTTGGCGACAATCATGTCCAGCATGGCTGGAACATCAGAGTTCAATGAGCTAGGCTTAGGCGGAATTTCATTAACAATCTGATACATGACCGAATTAACATTTTCACCAGAGAATGGCCGTCTGCCTGTTAGAAGTTCATATAGCACGATGCCAAGTGAAAAAATATCCGATTGAGAGGTAATTGAAGCGCCCTTAACTTGTTCAGGTGACATGTACAAAGGCGACCCCACAATCATGCCAACCTGAGTTAGCAATAAAGAGGAATAGGAATCCATTTGCGCGATGCCGAAATCAGCGATTTTGACATGATTATCGTTCAATACCATTATGTTTGAAGGCTTGATGTCGCGGTGCACAATGCCATGCTGATGGGCAAAGGCCAAGGCATCCGCCACTTGAATTACAATGTTCAGAACCTCATCAATTGGCAAGCGCTTTTCACCAATAACGTTATGTAGCTCGCGTCCTTCCATGAGCTCCATCGCGATGTAGGCCACATCGTTACTTTCACCCAGGTCGTGGATTGTGACTATGTTAGGATGATTCAAGCGCCCTGCCGCTTTAGCCTCCTGATAGAACCTTGCTTCGTATTCTTCTCTTTGCTTCTTATCCAAACTTTGAAGGTCAATAGCTTTGATTGCGACAAGGCGTTCAATTAGAGGGTCGTTGGCTTTGTAAACGACTCCCATGGCGCCTCGCCCCAACTCTTCAATAATTTCATAGCGTCCGAGATGGCTGATCATTGCTTTCCCTTATTAGTCGATTTGCCTGCCTTTCTGCAACTCCAAGGCTAAGCGCGTGCGTGCTACCAAGTCAATCCGTATGCAATGTAGCTGGAATATTTGTGCTGTGCGGAATAGTCTGTTAACTCACGTCCGACGGACAAGAGCAACCGATTATGCAAGTCCAAGTTATAAACGCCCCCCAAACTGAAGCCCATAGTAGCGGTATCAGTTGGAAACTGGATGGTTTCGTGGAATATCTCACCACCAAGAGTCACACGGTCAGATATGTTTTTTTGCAATTCCCACCCAAAGTACCAATTATTGTGGGCGTCAGGAGCCTTGTTGATCCAGTAACCGCCACCGCCGTAACTTTGCCAATCCCCCCATGTTTTTTGAATCCAGACGGGTAAAAATATCTGCGTTCCGCCGTTGCCCAACCCCTTATTCGCATCTCCGTTAGGGGTGACGACAATGGGGAAAACAGCCATCATTGGATGGGAGTCGGTTTCCTGCAAAAAGCGGTATTTCGCACCCAGCATAAGATCGCCAAATCCTTGTTGCCCTCCCTGACCTGCGGGGTTACTAAAAACATAGGGGACGGTTATGCTCAATTGCAAATCGGGAAGCGCACCGTAATTATATTCAACCTCGGGAGTAACAGTACTGCCGCTTTGGGAGTTTGTCTGTGATGAGGCAATATACATTTCACTATGTTGGTATTCCACTGGCTCTGGATCGTCGGTAACAAATGGAGGGCCGCACCATGCTGGCGATGTCGTAAAAAGCGATCCGCTTAATGCGATAGACAACAATCCTGTTTTATATATTCGATGCAGCATGATAAGTTGAAGAGTACCAGATTGTGTATTTGGCATCAGAGTTTTTGTTTATGGAGAAGTTCCGGAAGGCTTAATGACTAACCACGCCCCCTTTGCCATTTGCTTTGGCCGCATACATCGCCTTGTCTGCCTTAATAAAAACTTCCAACAATTCAGCTGTTCACCAAAAACTGCTTGTAGCGGTAAGTGGTCAAATTGCGCTTGCGTTGATTGCATCATGGAGATTCCACTCTTGCTTCTTTCACTGCGAAACGATAACCAATCCTCTCGCTTTATTGCTGGTGGCGTCGATGGTCGAAATTGCCTGCCGCAGGGTGCTGATACTAACCCACACCGGGGGATATTTGTACTTTGCCACATCGAGGATCAGCACGCTGTCTGTCTGCGCGTCATAGGCCGCTAAAACCGACCAATGTCCGCCACCCACTTGCCCCAATGTTGCGCGCAAATAATTCACCAGCACAAATTGCCCATCATCACCCAGCGCCTTTTGCAACAAGGTGCGTAGCTCCTCATCGTTCAGGCTGTCGCCAGCGATGGATTTCACTTTGACACCGTGAACAACCAGTGTTTCGACCATCTGTTCCCGTGTCATTCCCATAGCCAGCACTGTCTGCGGGCTAATAATTTTCGTGACTTCGGGCGTGAAATAGTTACTCTGTAAAGTAGCCGTAGGGCGCATAAGCCGGATCAACGGGCTTCTTTATCGGCATGGCATTAAGCACGGTTATAGCGCTGGCTACGGAACAATACGTCTGGGTGTTCTGCACAGCGAATGTCGGACTCAGTTGCCAGAAATCCGCATCGGCCGGGATGCGAGCATGCAATATTTTGCCTGCTTCCGAATTCCAATAAACCACAGATGGTTCGTCGCCCGCGCAGACGGAATTCGCCGACACCACAAAAAATAGTATGATCAAAAACAATATCTTGTTCATAAGTGACCTTCCTGATTGTTGGCAATTCACGACTTTACGAAGCCGCAGAAAAAATATTCGCATCTTGCTCGCAGTATTGGCATAATTTTTAAAGTTGAATTCGACAAGGATTGAGAGTATAAAATAATCGTGGTTGAGAAAACCACAGGGCTTGAGAAGGTTAACCATTACAGGGAGACGCTTATCGAGAATTCAACGACTGATTATTTGTAGATTCTATCCCATCAGCATTCGTGCTGACCAAGTTGGCATCCCATATGCCGACACGTAACGCCGCCACATGCGGCGTTATTAGTTTCCGGATAAGTTACTCAATTTTTTCTCTTGAGGAGTACGGCAGCTTTAGCTGCCTCATTGCAATTGTACGTATTGTTGCCAAGTTGTTTGCACTCAGCCAAGTCAGCAGCCAGCTCATCCGGATGAGTCGTGTAGTAATCCTGAGTCTTGGTTTGCCCGCAGGCTGACAGGGCAACCACCACCGCCAACATAATTTTCTTATTCATTTTTTCTCTTTCGTTTCTCTGCCAACTTTGCAATATTTTTACTGGATGATAAACGAGTCAAAAAGCACATCGGTTACGCCTTCCTTATCAGAGAGTCCCAAGGCCTGATTAACGGCGACTTTGGATTCCTGAACCAATTTCTGTTTGCCTTCGGTTGAACCTAACTGAGCTGCATCCTTGCTGCTGAGCAAAAGAATCATTTTGTGGCGAATGACAGGCATATACAGCTTAACTCTGTCGCCCACATCGGGTTTGGCGAGTTTGAGCGTCATCTCGACCTGAATGTATTGTTGAGTCGGCCCCATAAGATTGACCACGATAGCATCAACCTTTGCAAACAGATCATTACCACCTCCTTCTGCTTTGCCGCCGCCTTCTTCTGCGTTAGCGACGTTTGCCATCAAAAGGAAAACTCCCAAAAACAAGGGAATTGCAAGAGCTTTGAAGAGGTTCATTGAGCAGTACGGATTGAAAATACAAGGGCAATTCTACCAGTGACAACAAATACCCGCATCAGATCGTCACTCGTTCCCAGTAACATTCACGAATTAACTGAAATCTCCCCACAATGTTTGCAATGCAGCAATACCGGCCAAAGCGGCAGTCTCGGTGCGCAATACGCGAGGGCCGAGCAGGATAGAGACGAAACCAACTTGATGAGCCATTATAATTTCGTCTGCGCTAAAGCCACCCTCCGGGCCGATCAACAGGATAATTTTCTCTTGTAGACGAGCTTGTTGATGCAGGGTGGTGGCGCCTTCGGGTTGCAAGATGAATTTTGCACTGGTGACATCGCGCATCTGCGCCAGCCAAGCGCTTAATTCCTGCGGCGCATGGACTTGCGGTAGCCTATTGCGCCCGCATTGCTCGCAGGCGGCGATAGTGACACTGCGCCAGTGCTCGGTGCGCTTTTCCGCACGTTCGCTGGACAACTTGGCAACACTACGCTGGGTCTGTACCGGTTGAACTTCTACCGCACCGAGTTCGGTAGCTTTCTGCACCACCCAATCCATTTTTTCGCTGCTACACATGGCCTGTGCCAGCACGATATGCAAGGATGGATTAAGTTCAGGGACGCATCGCTTCAGCTTGCCCAGCACCACTCGTTTGCCACTGATTTCGCTAATAGTGGCGTCAAGCGCATTGCCTACACCGTCGAATACCTGCACTGGGTCGTTCACGCGCAGGCGCAGTACGCGATTAGCGTGATGGGCTGCTTCCGGAGGCAATTCAAGGGTGGCTCCGAATAACAAGGGCGAGGGGCAATAGAAGCGCGGTACGGACATGATCAGGTTATAGGGTAGGTGGGTAGACAGTTTGGCGTGATAATATAACGACCCAAGTAAAAAATGTGGTTTAGGAGAATAGAATCATGGTCAGTCTACAACCGCCAATCTGTGATTTCGGTTGGAAAGCGCGCGAGTTCGACTTGCCAGGCGTGGATGGCAAGCGTTACACGCTGGAAAACATACGCGGCAAGAACGGTTTGCTAGTGATGTTTATCTGCAACCACTGTCCCTATGTGAAATCCATCCGTGACCGCATTGTGCGCGATACGCGCGAGTTGTTGCAACATGGCATCAACAGTATCGCCATCATGTCGAACGATCCTGCCGAGTATACGGAGGATTCATTCGAAAACATGCAAGCGGTGGCGCACGAATTTAATTTCCCTTTTCCTTATGTGTGGGACGCAACGCAGCAGATCGCCAAGGATTATGGCGCGGTGTGTACCCCGGACTTTTTCGGTTTCAATGCAAATCTCGAACTGCAATATCGTGGCCGCTTGGACGCCTCGCGCAAGGATGCGGTTGCAGATGCCCCGCGCAACTTGTTCAATGCTATGGTTCAGGTGGCACAGACCGGGCAAGGGCCGCGCGAGCAGATCGCCAGCATGGGCTGTTCCATCAAATGGAAGGATGCGGCGTGATACAGCATGTTGAAAAACGCACCACGCCGCGTTCCAAAACCATGGGGGCGATGCTGAAAGCGGTGGTCGCGGCGGTCAAACTGGTCGCGGCGGAGGAAATCATGCCGCTCTATATGAAGGTGGCGCACCAGCGCAAGAGCGATGGCAGCCTGTGCACCGAGGCAGATCTGGCGGCACAGCGCGCATTGACCAAGAAACTGCAAGCCATTCTCAACGTGCCGGTGCTGGGCGAAGAGATGCCCGCCGAGGAGCAACATGCAATATGGCAAGCCAGCAACGAAGGCCTGTGGTGCATAGATCCGATAGACGGCACCTCCAACTTTGTGCGCGGCCTGCCGTATTTTGCAGTATCCGTTGCGCTGCTGCGCGAGGGCAAGAGCGTGCTGGGTGTGGTGTACGACCCGGTGGCGGACGAAGCATTTGCCGCCGAAAAAGGAAAAGGTGCATTCCTGAACAGCGAACGGCTGATTGTGCGCGAAGCGGCCGAATCGCTGGGTCATGCATTGGCGAATGTGGATATGAAACGGTTAAACCCCAAGCTGGTCGCACAACTGGCGGCCAATCCGCCATATAGTTCGCAGCGCAATTTCGGCGCCAGTGCGCTGGACTGGTGTTATACCGCTGCCGGACGCTACGACGTGTACCTGCATGGTGGACAAAAGCTGTGGGATTATGCTGCCGGTACGCTGATTTTATGGGAGGCCGGCGGCCATGCCTGTTGTATCGAAAATGATGATTTTTCCCAAGGCGATATCTGGCAGCGTTCGGTGATCGCGGCACGCGACAAGAAATTATTCGACGAATGGAAGAGCTGGATACGCGCACAGCAATGACTTAGAGGACAGGCGTGAAGATACTGATACTTGGGGCAGGACAAGTCGGTTCGACGGTGGCGGAAAGCCTGGTTAGCGAAGCCAACGACATCACCGTGGTGGACACCAACGCGGATAAACTCCGCTTGCTGCAAGACCGTTTTGACCTGCGCACTCTGGTGGGTAATGCTTCTCATCCTTCCACACTGGAGCAGGCCGGTATTGCCGACGCCGACATCCTGCTGGCAGTGACACAAAGCGACGAAGTCAACATGGTGGCGTGCAAACTGGCTGCAAGCCTGTACAACACACCAACTAAAATTGCGCGGATACGTGCAACCGGTTATCTGGAACATCCCGAAATTTTCAGCCCCGAAAATTTCTGCATAGATTTCTCCATCTGTCCCGAACAAATACTCACCGATTACATCCGCAAGCTGATCGAGTTTCCCGAAGCGTTGCAAGTGCTGGAATTTGCCAATGGTCTCGTGTCGCTGGTGGCGGTGAAGGTGTTCGAGGGCGGCCCGCTGGTGGACAAACCGCTGAGCTTCTTGCGCAGCCACATGCCGCATGTCGATGCGCGTGTCGCCGCGATTTTCAGACAAGACGGGCCGCTCATCCCGGAAGGCGATACGGTGGTCGAGGCGGGCGACGAGATTTTCTTCATCGCCGCCACCGGGAATATCCGCAGTGTGATGAAAGAGTTGCGCCGCATGGATAAACCGACCAAGCGCGTGATGATCGTCGGCGGTGGCAATATCGGACGGCGCCTGGCGCGCGCTCTGGAGCAAGACTATCAGGTCAAGCTGATCGAGTACAACAAAAAAACCTGTGAAAATCTGGCGGGTGAGTTGAAGCACACACTGGTGTTAAACGGCGACGGTACTGACGAGAACTTGCTGGCTACCGAACATGTGTCGGAGGTGGATGTGTTCTGCGCACTGACCAACGACGACGAGAACAACATCATGTCTACGTTGCTGGCCAAACGCGACGGTGCACGCAAGGTGATTGCACTGATCAACCGCAATGCTTATGTTGGCTTGGTGCAGGGCGGCAAGATAGACATTGCTCTGTCGCCCGCGCACGTGACCATCGGCTCGCTGTTGGCATATGTGCGTCAGGGCGATGTGGCCGTGGTGCATTCGCTACGGCGCGGTGCGGCAGAGGCACTGGAACTGGTGGCGCACGGTGACCGCCAGTCCTCCCGAGTAGTGGGGCGGCGCATAGACGAGATTGATCTGCCCAAGGGCGCCACCATAGGCGCCCTCGTGCGTGGCGACGAGGTACTCATGGGACATCGCGATCAAGTGATCGAAGCGGATGATCACGTCATTGTATTCGTGATCAACAAAAGAATGATTCACAAGGTCGAAAAACTGTTTCAGGTAGGGATCGGGTTCTTTTAGATGCAGCGCATATTCACTGTTTTTCACGCGTTGGGCCTGATGCTGGTAGTTTTCAGCGCGGCTTACCTGATGCCGATTGCGGCCTCATGGATTTACGCTGACGGAACATGGGTTAATTTCGTCTTGGCGATGGTAATGACTTTCGCCACGGGCATGCTGATGTGGCTGTTGACGCGCCGCTATAAGGGCGAACTATCTATTCGGCATGGCTATCTATTGGTAGTCGGCATGTGGACAGCGATGCCCGCCGTGGCAACGCTGCCATTGCTCATGGTAATAAATGGTCTGTCTTTTACTCATGCCTATTTTGAAACCATGTCCGGGATCACTACTACCGGCGCGACGGTGCTGAGCGGGCTGGACAATCTGCCCCCCGCCATCAATATCTGGCGGCACGAACTAAGCTGGCTGGGCGGCATGGGTATCATCGTGCTGGCGGTGGCCGTTCTGCCTTTGTTGGGTGTCGGCGGACGCCAATTGTTCAGGGCGGAAACACCGGGGCCGATGAAAGATTCCGCGCTGACCCCGCGCATCACCGAGACGGCACGCAATTTGTGGCTGGTATATTTCGGCATCACGGTCGCCTGCATCGCATCGCTGAAATTGGTTGGAATGAACTGGCTGGACGCTATCTGCCATGCCTTTGCGACGATGGCGCTGGGCGGATTTTCCACGCATGACGCCAATATCGGCTTTTTCAATTCTCCCGCCATCGAATTCGTGCTCATCCTATTTATGCTGTTGGCGGCGATGAATTTTTCTACACATTTTTTGGCATGGCGCGCAAAAAGCCTGAAGGTATACCTGCGCGATACCGAGGCTATAGGCACCATTTCGCTGATATTGGCAAGTTGCCTGGGCATCGCCCTGTTCCTGTGGTGGAAGGGTGTGTATCCGACTTTCTGGACTTCCTTGCGCTACGCCAGCTTCAATCTGGTGTCCATAGCGACCGACTGCGGTTTTTCCAGCACGAATTACAACCAGTGGCCGATCTTCGCGCCGATGTGGATGTTGTTTCTCAGTTGCATCACGGCCAGTTCCGGCTCCACCGGCGGCGGCATCAAGATGATACGCACACTGATCTTGTTTAAGCAGGCCGGGCGCGAGTTTGTAAAGCTATTACATCCGGCGGCTATAAACCCGATGAAAGTCGGAGGCCATGTAGTGCCCAACAATATCGTGTTTGCGGTGCTCGGATTCATTTTTCTGTATTTCATGACGGTAGCCACATTGGCTTTTGCACTGATGATCAGCGGACTGGATTTTATCTCCTCGCTTTCTGCCATAATTGCCTGTATTAATAACGCGGGGCCGGGATTGGGCGCGGTAGGTCCGGCCAGTAATTTTAGCGTACTCACAGATTTTCAGACTTGGGTATGTACCTTGGCAATGCTGGCGGGCCGCTTGGAAATTTTCACCCTACTGATTATTTTTACACCGCATTTCTGGCGGCGATAAATTATGGAAACAGTACAAGACGATATAGATCAGGAGTTACTGCCCGTTTTTCTGGAAGAGGCTGACGAACTGTATCCGCAAATTGGCAACATCTTGCAAGCTTGGCGCGAACAATCCGCTGATGCATTACTGGCGCGCAAATTACAGCGTAGCCTGCACACATTCAAAGGTAGCGCACGCATGGCTGGCGCCATGCGTGTGGGTGAGCTGGTGCATCGGATGGAGGAACATGCAGCGGCGACCAAGAAACATCGATCAACTGCATTCTGGGATGAGTTACAGAGCCAGTTCGAGGGTATAGGCAAGTTGGTAGAGATGTTGCGCACTGATGTTGCGGCGGGGGGTGTTACCGCTACTACAAAAGAAAGCACGGGGAAGCTGGTGCCGTTTTCCAGTATCGGCAAACGGCTGTACCGTATCATGCGACAGACCGGCAAGGAGTTGGGCAAGAAAGCCAATCTGGAATTGAGCGGCACGGAAGTGGAACTTGAACGCAACGTGCTGGAAAAAATAACGGCGCCATTCGAGCACTTGTTGCGCAATGCTATCGCGCACGGACTGGAAAGCCCGCAACAGCGCGAATCTGCGGGCAAGCCGCCTATCGGTGACATCCGCCTATCGTTGCGCCGGGAAAATAATGAGGCGGTATTTGAATTCATGGATGATGGCGCGGGCCTTGATATTGATAAACTCCGCAGCAAGGCCGTGGAAATGACCTTGGTGCGGACCGATGAGGTGTTCAGGGACGGGCAGGTCATGCAACTGATTTTTGCTCCGGGGCTTTCTACCGCAACGAAAGTCACCGCAATCGCTGGGCGCGGCGTAGGCATGGATGTGGTGCGCAGCGAAATCACCGCCTTGGGCGGGCGTATAGCCGTAATATCGAAACGTGGTGAAGGCACCTGTTTTATTATCCGTTTGCCACTTGGCCTTACAAGCGATGCGAGTAAAGAATAGTGTTAACATAATAGGTGGACAAAATTGTGAAGGCTGCGCCTTGGGTTTACAATAATAGCTATGACACAACTCAATCTCAGCCATCAATTTCTCATCGCCATGCCCGCCATGGTGGAATCTACTTTCGCCAAATCGCTTATTTACATCTGTGAGCACAACGAGCAGGGAGCGCTTGGCATCATAGTCAATCGCCCGATCAGCCTTACGTTGGGCGAATTGTTCGCACAAATCAAGGTTCCACTGAACCAGCCAGAATTGAAAAACCTGCCTGTGCATTTCGGTGGTCCAGTGCAGACTGACCGTGGTTTCGTTTTGCATGATCCAGTAGGACAGTGGCAGTCGACCTTGACCATCAATGACAAAGTTGGCCTGACAACCTCCAAAGATATTCTGGAAGCAGTGGGAGACGGGCAAGGCCCGCACAGCTTGCTGGTGACCTTGGGCTATGCCGGCTGGGAGCCAGGACAACTGGAACACGAGTTGGCGGAAAATGCTTGGCTCAGCATGGCGGCCTCCGAACACATCATGTTCGAGTTGCCCGCAGAAGAGCGTTTATTTGCCGCAATGGCTCTGCTGGGTGTGGATTACGCTACGCTTTCAGAGGAAGCGGGACATGCCTGACGGCAGCGTCGCAACCACAATAAATGGCACTTTGCTGGCATTCGATTTTGGCACTAAACGTATAGGCGTGGCAGTCGGCAATTCCATTTCCGGCACGGCGCAACCACTTACTACCCTGCATGGCGAGCAGAATGAACAGCGCTTCGCAGCCATCGAGTCGCTGATCCGCGAATGGCAACCGGCGGCGCTGGTGGTGGGGCTGCCGTGCAATGACGACGGCACGCCACACGAGATGACGCGGTTGTGCCGTCGTTTCGCCAACCGCCTCAAGGGACGCTTCGATTTGCCAGCCATCCTGGTGGATGAGCGTTATACTTCCGCCGCCGCCAGTTCGCAACTGAATGCGGCAGGGATACGCGGCATCAAGCAGAAGCCACTGCTGGATCAGGTTGCCGCACAGCAGATATTGCAAGCCTATTTTGACGAACCCGTAGCGGGAATTTTTGCATGAACAATCCTCAGTTAAACAAGAACGGCGAGCTCCAGCATCTACTTTCCACCGACGGCCTACCCGCGCCCATTTTGCGCGGCATTCTGGATCGCGCCGCCTCTTTCGTGAATGTGGCAGAGGGAAAAGAAATCAAGAAAGTCCCGCTGCTGCACGGCAAAGCGGTGTTCAATATCTTCTTCGAGAACAGCACGCGCACACGCACCACCTTCGAGATCGCCGCCAAGCGCCTGTCCGCCGACGTGGTCAACCTCAATATCGGCTCGTCCTCCACCAGCAAGGGCGAGACCCTGCTCGACACCGTGGATAACCTGTGTGCGATGCATGCCGACATGTTCGTAGTGCGCCACTCGCAGTCGGGCGCGGTGCACCTCATCGCCCGCCACGTCGCGCCGGAGATCCACGTCATCAATGCCGGTGACGGACGCCATGCGCATCCCACGCAGGCGCTGCTGGATATGTTCACCATTCGTCACTACAAAAAAGAATTCCACAACCTGCGCGTCGCCATCGTCGGCGACATTCTGCACTCGCGCGTGGCGCGTTCGCAAATCCACGCGTTGACCACACTGGGCGTGCCGGAAGTGCGCGTGATCGCACCGAAGACGCTGCTACCCACCCTCGTCGAACACTTGGGCGTGCAGGTCTATCACGACATGGCGCTGGGTCTGCGCGACGTAGACGTGGTAATGATGCTACGCCTGCAAAACGAGCGCATGCAGGGTGCGCTGTTGCCCAGCGCGCAGGAATATTTCAAATACTACGGCCTGACCCAGGACAAACTGGCGCTGGCAAAAGCGGACGCCATCGTGATGCATCCGGGACCGATGAATCGCGGCGTGGAAATTGATTCCAGCGTGGCAGATGGATCACACTCGGTGATCCTGCCGCAGGTTACCTTCGGCATTGCGGTGCGTATGGCAGTGATGAGCATGCTGGCGGGGACAAAATGAATATTCAAATTAAGGGTGGTCGCCTGATAGACCCGAAGAACGGTATTGATACCCAGCAAGACTTATTCATCGTTGCAGGCAAGGTGGCCTCTGTCGGCAATGCACCCGCAAGTTTTGTCGCGGACAAAATTATTGATGCCGGCGGATTAGTGGTGGCGCCCGGCCTGATAGATCTCGCCGCACGCCTACGCGAGCCCGGCTACGAATAT
>Ga0302277_1001408_pt1 | contig 17850 bp, 16 predicted proteins | sample III_Bog_N3_1_FD_198759 | JGI IMG/M metagenome (GOLD analysis project Ga0302277, IMG submission 198759) | Peat permafrost microbial communities from Stordalen Mire near Abisko, Sweden - III_Bog_N3_1 | ecosystem: Environmental > Terrestrial > Soil > Wetlands > Peat | place: Sweden: Abisko... | reverse complement strand
TCAAGACTTCCTGACCTTCAGCGTACTGGAGACGGGCGAGCTGCGAATGCAGTACATCGAAGGCGACATGAACGCGTGCCTGTCGGAGGTATGCCGGCTGTGGTCGGCGCGTTTTCAGGAGCGGGGGCTGGCGCTATATTTTCTGGCCAACGACAAGCTCGCGCCTTTCGCCTTCGACGGTCCCAAGATCCAACGGGTGATTTCGAATCTGTTAGAGAACGCTTCGAAGTACACGCCGCAGGGCGGGACGGTCTGGCTGCACGCCGAGCCGCATATGTGGGAGCGGCGCGGAATCGGCAAGAGTGGGGTGAGTGGCGACCGTCGGCGGCAAGCGTTGAATGTTCCGAACGCTGTAAAGGTGAGTGTCGCGGATACGGGGCCGGGAATTCGGCCGGAGTTTCATCTGGAAATCTTCGATGATTTTTTTCGCCTGCCCGGAAGTGAATCCGCCGAGGGAATGGGCCTGGGCCTGGCGATCGCACGACGTCTTCTGCAGGGCATGAGCGGCAAGATCTGGGTCGAAAGCGAACCTGGCGGGGGATCGAAATTTTCACTTCTCATTCCCCTGAAACCAATTCTGAGTACGCCGACACGAGGCACGAAATGAGCGAAACCGCCAACATTTTGCTGGTGGATGACGAACCGGGAATGCTGCGCTACATCCGTACGCTGCTCGAAGTAGACGAGCACAAAGTTCAAACCGCCAGCACTGGCGAAGAAGCGGTCGCGCACGTTGAGAAGGGATTGCATCCCGACCTGGTATTGCTCGATCTGCTGATGCCGGGCATCGATGGATTGCAGACCCTGGAGAAACTGCGCCACCTGAAGCCGGGGCTGAAAGTAGTGATGTTGTCTTGCGTGAACGACACGCGAAAAGTTGTGCAAGCGATGCGCCTGGGCGCGGTCGACTATCTCACGAAGCCTTTCCAGAAAGCGGAACTCGACGCGGTGATCGGGCAGTGTGTGGGAACGGCCAAGGGTGAAAGCTACGCTGGCGAAGTCGAAGAACTTTGTGACGACGTGTTTTTCGTGGCGGCGAGTCCGGCGATGAAGAAGATCCGTTCGCAGGCGGCGCTGGTGGCGAATGTCGATATTCCCGTTCTGCTGCTGGGGGAGAGTGGAACCGGGAAGGAAGTGCTGGCGCGGTTGATCCACAAACTTTCTCCGCGATCGCATCGGACTTTTCTGAAGGTAAATTGTGCGGCGGTACCGGCGGATTTGCTGGAGAGCGAGTTGTTTGGGTACGAAGCGGGCGCTTTCACGGGCGCGAATCACGCGAAGCCGGGCAAGTTCGAACTTTGCAATAAGGGCACGATTCTGCTCGACGAAATCGGCGAAATGCCGCCGTTGTTGCAGGCCAAGCTGCTGCATGTGCTGCAGGATCAGACTTTCTCACGGCTGGGCAGCCGGACCATGGTTAAAGTGGATGTCCGGATACTGGCGGCGACGAACATTAATATTCCAGAGGCGCTGGCAACGAAGCGTCTACGCGAAGATCTTTATTACCGATTGAACGCTTTTACGATGTCGCTGCCGCCGCTGCGGGAGCGCAAGGAAGAGATTCCGATTCTGCTCAAGCATTTCATGTCGCGCATGTCGGAATCGTACGCGCGAGCGCCGCTGCCGCTTTCGCCTCCTCTGATGGAGGCGTGTCTGCGCCATTCGTGGCCGGGCAACTTGCGGGAATTGAGCAACTTCATCAAGCGCTATCTCGTGTTGGGAGACGAAACGCTGGCCGCGTCCGAGTTGCAACCGCGTCCGGATGGTGGAGCTGGAATGCATGCCGAGGCTGTCGGCCGCAATGCTGTCGCTGCGGGCGACTCGACGGGCGGATTGAAATCCTTGTCGCGCAACGCGAAAGACGGCGCCGAGGCGGAAGCGATTGCGCGAGCTCTGGAAGAAACGAACTGGAATCGCAAGCAGGCGGCCGCACTCTTGCAGATCAGCTATAAAGCGCTGCTCTATAAGATCCGGCAATATGGAATTGCGCAGGCGCGAAGCACGCACCGGCTATCCGCGGGCGCGTAAGGCCAATCGGGCAGGCCAACGGTTCCAGGCTAAGGGCTGAAATTTGGTGCGGATAAGAGGACTCGAACCTCCACGACCTTGCGATCACTAGGACCTGAACCTAGCGCGTCTGCCAGTTCCGCCATATCCGCATAAAAAGAAAAAAATCGGCAGGGCAACACCCCAAAAGGACGACTACACTAATATCTACTGGCTTGCGGTTGGTGTCAAACTGCGCGAACCGGCGAGTCGCTCGAAGGCTTATGCCAAGTGCATCTGAAAAAATTCCCCCGGAGCTATCCAAAGACCTGCGAAAGCTGGCTCACGATCTAAGCAATTCACTGGAAACGATCGTGCAAGCTACTTATCTGATTTCGCAGGCCGGTCCGCCCGAGGCGACACGCCGCTGGGTGGAGTTGATCGATCAAGCCTCGCAGGATGCGGTGAAGATCAATCAAAAGCTGCGCGAGATCTTGCGCTCCCAGAGTTGAGACGCGCCAAAAGGAAACGCCATCCCGAAAGGGGTGGGGATCTGCGTTTGGCCGCGGACTGCAGATCCCTCACTAGGTTCGGGAGGACAAATTTGATTCTAATTACGCGCCGAGTTCAGATGCACTGGCGGAAATCTAGCCGAGCTTCGCATCCATGGTGATGGTTGCGTTAAGAACTTTCGAGACGGGACATCCCGCCTTGGCGTTTGCCGCCGCGGTGTTGAACGCCTCAGCGCTGGCTCCGGGAACCTTCGCGACTACATCGAGGTGAACGGCGGTGATGGTCCAGCCGGCTTCGAGTTTTTCCATGGTCAGGGTCGCGGAGGTGCTGATGCTCTCAGGCGTCAGATTTGCGCCACCCAGTTGCGCGGAAAGCGCCATCGAGAAACAGGCCGCGTGGGCGGCCGCAATCAGTTCCTCGGGGTTTGTGCCGGGCGTATTTTCAAATCGCGTGGTAAAAGAATAGGGCGTATTCGAAAGCACGCCACTGGCGGACGAAACCGAACCCTTACCGTCCTTCAGACCACCCTTCCAAACTGCGCTCGCTTTGCGTTGCATTGCCATCTCCTGTCGTACGGATGTCGTTCAGATTAAAGAAGCCGAATTAAGAGAAGCGAAATAATCGTTGCCTGTCTATTGTAAGAGGTGGGAAGGGAAAGTGCTCGGTGGGGGAAGCACAGCTTTGATCAGGCCGTCCGCAAAGAGGCGGGCGTGCGATTCAGTTTTGCGCTAATAGAAATCAGAGCAACTCAAATAGAAGCCGCACTTTTTGCAGACTGCCTTGCAGCGGTGGCCGCTTAGTTCGGTCGAACAGTTGGGACAAAATGAGGACGCATCTTTTCTCGATCCGCTGGTTAACGCGCGGGAGGATGCGAGAACAGTGTCTCTTTTTAGAGTATCGAGCGTCCGGGCGGGGATTGCCGAGCTAGCGGAGTCCGGAAGTACATTGCGGAGCAAACTCATGTTGCCGTTTGTAGCACAGGTGAAAGAGCGAAATAAACAGGAAAAGTCGCTGGCGCACACTCATAGACAAACTTGGAAAGAGACTCTAATGTGAAACGTTGGGCGCGGTACCCAAGTGGTAAGGGAGAGGTCTGCAAAACCTTTATTCGCGAGTTCGATTCTCGCCCGCGCCTCCAGATTCTTCCCGTATTTGTCTGAGTAGGTTGGGTTTGGGTCCAGATCCCGATTGTGATGGTTTGGCGCGACTGTGGCAAAACAGGGGATTCTTGGGATCAGGGGCGGACAAAAAGCGGACAATCATTCCAAGGGCTGTCTGAAATCGTAGCGGTGCAAGCGGCATTTGACATTCTTCCTCCGGTAAATATGGGCCAATCTTTGGCCCTGTTTTCCTCTAGTCCGCCATATGGATTTGGTCTGGTCACCGATTTGCGGCGACCACGTTAGAGCAGGCTGGATATTCGCTCTCCTTCCTCAATACCTCCGGAATGGGCAATCCGCGGGCGCGATACTTCGGGATGGCATCCTGCACGGCCTGCGGCATCAGTTCACACAACGTTTGACACCCACGAAGCGAGGTAAAGCAAGAAAGGTCGAATGCGAGAGCGTGTTGTAGCTCAGACGGAGTCGCGTCGGGTGTCATTACAACTCGGAGGCCGAAATCAATCCCGCCCTCCCGAACTCCCCGCAAAATGGTTTCGAAGCTGCTGATGTCATAGTTTTCCCCGCCCTTAGCTGCCCGCAGGGTGGTTAGAGCGGAGAGCTCAGTCAATCGAGACGCCATCGAGCGGCTATCTCTAAACGGGTATCGTTTTGCCGGTAGCAGTGCGCTTGATCCGTAGCGAAATTCGCATAGACGGCCACTTTCGAAAGAAAGCACTGCTACCGCGCTCACGGGCCTCACGCCAGCTTCCAGCAGTAATGGGTAGTTCGTCCCAAGACCGTCGATCGTGTTATTCGAAATACTGATACCGTATGTGATCCCCAATGGACAGTCACTGCCCGGCGGAACCTTCTCCCCTTTATAGGCAACAAGTATCGGCTTCGCGTCGTCGAAGGTTGATTTGCCAACTTCCAGCTTTCGCAGCGAAGTCAGTAGTTGCTCTGCCCGGCTACGTGTCCGAATGTTAGCAATCAAGAGGGTTAGTTGTGCCAGCAGAACAACAGCGAGCACCATCATGGACAGTCGAAGGATCCGCTTTAATACTGTTTTCATTTCGTGCCGTTGGCTTGTATCGAGCTGCACCCCTGCGAACAGGTTGCGCCAGCCTGCATATTGGGGCTGTTTTGTTGGATAGTCGCCCAGTTGGTGGTTACAATTGCGTTCTGACTTAGCGCGCCATACCAAGTCTGTATCGGAAATCCTTGCGAGTTAAAACCGTCGGTTGGCCAGAATACCTGGGATTGGCAACGATCGATGGCGAATATCTGCTCGACCGTAAAGTTTCCTGTATTGCCAACGATGTAGTCGTCAGGGTACGTTCCTAGGCTCTGGCATTTTCCGAGGGGCGTCAACCAGTCGCATATTTTCGTATTAGGATTTGTGGAATTCTCTTCCGTCACAGTTATTTTGGTTTGAGAGTTACCCACGATGGGCGCCAAAGCTCCATTCTGGAGTGTAAAGAGTTCGTATATTACTTCTCTTGTTTGGACACCGGGAACGAATGGATTAGAAAACGTGCTATCGCTTTGGGGGGCGAGCACGCAATTAGAAGTCTGTCGGCGGCAGAAGGGGGATATGCTTTGACCCTGGGCATTGCCCTTTGCCATTGGATATACCGTCTGAGCCAGGAGTGTCGGAATGTTGTTTGAGCCGTTGGGACTCCAAATAAGACTGGCCGACCCACTAGCGGTAGATATCCAGTCGCTCAGGTCCAGAGGAACGGCACCTTGGAGCGCTGAAGACACGCCCGCGATAGCGATACTCCCGTGCACTTTCTGGCGACCCGCACGTCGGAGTTCAGGGCTACCGGTCGAGCTAAGTTGAATAACGCCGGTGTTGGAATCGTTGATTGTGACGCCACCGTCAACTGTGGCTTGGATGATTGATAGAGTGTCTCCCGCGGTGCCCTGGTAACTCCAGTTGACGGAACCTGAGGTAAGGCTGAAAGAAGCAACGACGGGTCCATTAACAGCATCCGTGCCATTGGTAGCAATCCCGTCACCGTTTTGCCCGAGGACAATTGTCGGAGATTGCCCAAAAACAACTGTTGTCGGACTGAACGGCAAGTTGTACGGCGTCCCTACCTGCATAGCGACCACGTCCGCCGCCTGTAGGGGTACTGAATCGCCGGCGGATTGGGCGGGCAACACGGAGAGATCGTCCAAGTCGCCAAAACTCCTCCTTGGCCATGGGGGATGATGGACCCAGGAAGCAAGGCTTGGTTCTGCGTGGTCGAGCTCAGCACCTTACTGGGCCAGGAATTGTCCACATTGATCTGCTGCAGGTAAAGGGTATCCGAGGTGATGACGTTGTTTACCGTGTTGCGCACCTCATATTCTACGTATATCGTTCCGTCCACATTCACCATGGGCGGCCCCATGCAGCACTGCACGTCGATCGCTTTTCCGTTCATCGTATTGGTCGAAGTGGGGATCGGATAGGATACTCCGGCTCCGTTCGGCGGAATATTCATCACGGATAGCGGCGGGAATCCGTTGTTTGTCGGTTCGGAAACAACCACGGCCCCGTCTCCGCGAACGGCGATCTGCGGCGCGTCGCCGCCCCCGTAACAGTAGAGGATCGAATTGCCCTGCTGAATACCTGCCGCCTGCAATGACCACATCGGTTGGCCGTACACGGGGTCCAAATCGACTACGGTCAAGGGCATGGTCTGTCCCGGAGTGCAGGTGTCGTATTGCGCAACGATCAATCCGCCGGCACCATCCGGGACGCTGTTCTTGTTGAGCGTTGGCGATGTGGTCTGCCACAGTTGTCGGCCATCCGCGGTTAGAGCTTGCACCACCGACTGCGTATCTAGTGAAGACGCAAGAGCTTGGCCAAGGTTTCATCTGCGTTCTTCTTGATTGTCGGGTCAGTAGTTTTCCCGCGCATTTCCAGCACGTATCGAATCGCCGTATTCACGGTTGTCCACGGGAGGCCTGGTGAGCCTTGAATTTGCCAGAAGCGATACCCTACAGGCTTTTTCTCAACCAACGTTTTCCCATCGGGGCCATACATCATCGAGTATGCAGGGACAGCAGCCAGGTGGTACAGAAACCCCGTTTTAACGAACTCCGTTTTCGGCGGAGGCGTGTATCGTAGCTCAGCATCGATTTTCCCCATATCAAAGTATCCGAGTTCCACGTCGGTACTGTCGCTTTTTGATCTATCTCCATAAGATGGGCCCCAATCGTTTGACATGACAAGGATTACCTTGTTCCCCGAAAACGGAGTCGGATTTGTGAAGAATCCGCAGGCCTGATGCCAGCCCTCAGGCGTCAGGAGTTCACCCCGAGTGGCCATGCGCCATAATTCGTCGACAACTTCTGTGCGTGACTTTCCTTTGATGGGTTCGTTTCCTGCTTCTGCAATTGATGCGGTGTCTTGAGCGGACAGCGCAACAACAAACAGCATCAAGGTGATTCCGACCGATGCGACCCGTTTCATTTTTCGTCTCCCGTGCAGAGCATCCAAATAAGATCACTCGTGCGCGTTCAGTTCGGACAGCTCCCAACAGCACAGAATGCCGTCGGTAGCTTTTTGTTTCCATGCGGTCCTTCCGGGATCAAGTACATAGGAAGGCTCGTCGGAAGGGGGTTTGGTTCTCCCGTCCAGTTATTGCTAGTGGCATTGGCGGCGCTGTTCAGACTGAAATAGGTGCCTACCATGTACGCAGTCACCTTTATGTTGAGTTGCCTTGCCAGAACTTTGGCGATTGGAGTGGAGGAAATGCCGGTGATATCACTCGGGTCGCCTGACACGGTAGCAGCGGCCCTACACCCATTCCGCCACTTCCGAGCTTCTGGAGAATCCGGTAGTGGGAGATGGTTTGCCCAATCATTTGTGGCGAATCTTACGTGGACGAAACCGGCAAGTCAACGAAAGGCCGGGGTAGTACACTTCGGGAAAAATTGTCGACCCCCCCTTGCCGCCCCAATTCTTTGTTGGAAAATCGGCAACAGGTAAACCGTATGACTTTCCGCTGCACTGCAGGATTGTAGGTGGAAAGCCCGAGTGCGTCAGAGTAGTCTATTGGCTGTGAAGAGCTTCGCGATTCGAACCATGTCGCTGTTGTTAATCCGAGAACTACAGATACGAGGTCTACGACAACCGGAATGCGCGTTGGATAAGAGAATTCGCCAGTGAAGTCTTCGGGTGCGAGTAGCGTAGTTCCAGTAGTCCTCAGGTGGCCTAACATCCCGTTACACTAAACAATCATCAGTCTTGGGTAAAGCTATGGATCGATGTCAATTGGCCGTGTTTTCGTCCTTAGTTCAGGCCGCGATTCGATTGACGCTACTAGTTTGTGGGATTGCTGCCCCCTTAGCGCTTGCCCAGACCGAACAAGTTCAGAATCGGGCACCGAGGGCTGGTGTGCACGTGGTCAGCGGTACCGTCACCAATTCCGTAACTGGGATGCCGATCGCGCGTGCTTTGGTCGAACTAGATGCCCAAACTGTTCGTCACGCGCTGACGGACGCCAGCGGTATGTTCCGATTTGAAGGAGTTCCGGAAGGGTTGGCACAACTCGAAGCGGAAAGACCCGGCTTTCTGCAACCTTCCGAGGTGGGAACAGAAATAAGACGTTCGGTGAGCGTACAAGTCATAGCCGATGTCGAAGGCGTTGTTTTGAAGCTTGTGCCACAGGGCGAGCTAGCCGGATATGTTCGCGACATCCAAGGAACACCGATAGAAAGTTTTCCTGTCCGTGTGTACTACCGAAACATTGTCGACGGCAAAGTGCAATGGCAGAAGGTGCCTTCCATGAGTTCGGGCGAAGACGGCCATTTCCGAGTCTTTGGGATGCCTGCAGAGTCGGTCGTCATTTCCGCTGGTCCGGAGCGATGGCGACCCCGCCCGCCCCGAGCAAAACACCTTGGATATCCATCCGTGTTTTATCCCAATGCACGGGGGCTCGCGGCTGCCAGTGTGATCACTGTGGCGCCAGGACAGCAGGTGCAGGCTGACTTTTCCTTGAGTCAGGAGCCGCTTTTCGAAGTCTCAGGAGAAGTTGCTGGCCTTCAGGAGACCATCGACACAAAGGTCGATTTGAGCAATAGTTCGGGAGAAGCTTTGCCGCTGGTGCAGCTCCACCCGGAACGGCACGACTTCTCCGCCTATGTTACCGAGGGTAGATATACTCTGCGGGCTTCGGCTGAGGTGGAGGGGCAGGTATGGCAAGCGACAGTGCCTCTAACAATCACGTCGAACATGGTCGGGATTCGCGTTGTGTTGGGGCGCCGACCGCCCATTGCGGTGAAAGTGCGCAACGAGACTGACGTCAACCACAATCAAAAGTCAAATCGGTTGAGCGCGGCAGTCAACCTGACAGGGGGAACACCTTCTCTCAATCCGCTCCAGTTCGTAGCCCGACAAATTGCAAATGGTGATCAGACCTCCATGGAAGTTGCTGGCGCGGAGCCGGGGAGTTATTCCGTTGAAATCAGCTCGTACGGTGCCTATGTAAAATCGGCCACCTCTGGTTCGACGGACCTCCTACATGACGACTTGCTGGTTCCGGAGGATGGGCATGTTGCGCCCATCGATATTGTAGTGAGCGATGATGGCGGTCAGGTCGCCGGAAGCGTCCAGTTGCCTGAGCATGACAGCTCGGCTACCGTACTGTTGGTGCCCGAATCCGGATCCTCCGAGGAAATCCGAACCGTGGTCACAGAGGCGACAGGCCAATTCAAATTCGAACAAGTGCGTCCCGGAAGTTTTATTCTGCTTGCCTTCGATCGCGTCGAAGGTCTGGAGTTCAGGAATATGGATGTGCTGAGCAGCTATCTGTCGCGCGGCGCGCTCGTCAGTGTGGCCGAGAGGCAGGTGGTAACAGCAAGCCCGCAACTGGTTCTGTTTGACAAATAAGTCTTATGTTCCGCAGAAGGATTCTGACAACGGTGCTCACGGTGGCTGCGGCAGCTGCTCAGCTACCGCCTCCGCAGGCCCCGATGAAGTTTCGAATTTCCGGGACGGTGGTAGATGCCGTTCGTGGCGAGGTCCTTCCTGACGTTGAGGTTTCGATCAGTGTGAACAGGGCGGACCACGCGCTGCAATCTGTGGTCACCGGGTCAGATGGCCGATTTGGATTTAGCGACTTGGCTCCAGCCAAGTACTCGCTCTCCGCTCGCGGGCACGGCTACCTGGCACAGGCATACCAGCAACACCGTGGGCTTGCTACCGCTATTGTCACTGGACCTGGGTTCGAATCGGACAATTTGATTTTCGGGTTGAAGCGCGACGCATCGATCTCGGGCACGGTGACGGATGAGGTTGGAGACCCAGTCAGTTTGGCCGAGGTCTTGCTCTTCAAGAGTTTGCCCGACTTGGCACAGATCGTTAGGCTCAGGTCAAAACAAAAAACCGATGATGCAGGCCAGTTCCAGTTCAGTCACCTAACGGAAGGCAAGTACTATCTGGCAGTATCTGCCCATCCGTGGTACGCGCGAGACGATTCCGAAGATGGAGAAGACAGTGCATCGCTCGTACCTGAGAGAGAACCCGAAATAGAAGGGCCCGCTCAGCCTAAAGATTCCGTCACCTCGCGTGGGGGGCCTATGCATTCCGAGTTGGATGTAGCCTTTCAGACACGGTACTACGTGAACGCCACAGAACCGGAACTAGCAACGCCAATTGTTCTGAAGCCCGCAGACCGGGCGACGGCGGATGTACATCTTGTCGCGGTGCCTGCCGTACGTCTGAAGATCCGAGGCGAACCCGCTTTCACAAACGCGGCGAGCCCCCTTGTGCTGCGCGAGCGGATATTCTCCTATTCGCGCCAAGTTGCCTCCCAGAACTTCGATCAGGACAGTGCAGAACTGGGCAGCTTGGCACCAGGACGCTATCTATTGGAACTTCCATCGCAAAGAGCGGACGGCCTGCCACAACAGCAAATGATCGACTTGGTTGCCGATGCGGAGGTTGTTCCCGGCGAAAGCACCAAATCCGTCAGCACTGTTACGGGCAACGTGTTACTCGATGGGACCGAAGTGTCATGCCAGCGCTGCGATATTCAGCTTCTGAGCCTGCCCTCTGGCGAAGCATTTGTTGCTAGGAAAACCCCTAAGGGCTTCGAAATCGATGGAGGCGTGCGACCGGGTGTTTATCTTGTTTTGGCAATGAGTCCGGAAGACGATTATTGGGTCAAAGAGATTTCAGCAAGTGGCGCGAGGGTCGTCGGAAAACAGATCGAGATCCAATCCGGAGCACCCGTTCGATTGTCCATATTCATGACCAAGTATGCCGGTACGGTTGATGGTTTCGCCCTACGCAGCGGCAGGCCGGTCAGCCAAACTGCTGTCTTTCTAGTGCCGAACGATCCCGCGCACAATCTGGACCGCTTCCGCTTCGACCAGAGCGATAGCGACGGAAGTTTTACTTTTCTACGGATACTACCCGGAGACTATACCGCCTTTGCAATTGCCGAGGGATGGGACTTGGAGTGGGCGAATCCGGCTGCGCTTAGGCCTTACCTCGGCGGCGGTGTGAGAGTGCAAGTTCAGCCAGGAAGTAAAATTCGCCTTGAACTTACGGTCCAACCGCTCGCGGGCGTTGCCAACTAGCGCTTGCGTCTCAAGTCTCTTTTGTGAAAGCAAACCGTCTTCTCGGCTGCCAGACGAGCCTTCCGCTTTAATGTCGATCACCTGAGTAGACATTTGCATTAGAATACTTGCCAGGTTGTATGGGTCGTCGATTTTGAAACGGAGCTTTGCTTATGGGTAAAAAGTTATCGAGCGTAACGCTGGCGACTTTGGTGCTGGCGATCTTGACTGCGACAATTGCATTGGGTTCGGAAGCCAAGACTTCCAGCGATGACGGCGCATGGCAACGTGATCTGCTCAGTTGGCGGGCGCAACGGGCGACGAACCTGCAGGCCCCGGAAGGCTGGCTGTCTTTGATCGCTCTGGGCTGGCTAAAAGAGGGGGACAATACCTTCGGCACTTCGGAAGACAGCCGCATACAGATCGGGGCGAAAGCTCCAGCGCACATCGCGGTCGTGCGGCTCGAGAAAGGTGAGATTCGTTTACTGCCTCCCGCGGGAGGATTTCCCAAAGATCTTTTGGTCGATGGTCAAGCGGCGAAAGAGCAGATATTGCTCGCTGACGATGCCGAGAAGCCCTCGAAGCTTACACTCAGAACGTTGACGGTGATAGTGATTCATCGCGACGAGCAATTTGGATTGCGCGTGAAAGACCTGGATGCGCCGACCCGCACCGGCTTTCACGGACTGCGCTGGTATGCCCCTGACGCCGCCTACCGTATTCATGCAAAGTGGATTCCCTACAATCCCCCCAAGGTGCTGGACATTCCGACCGTTCTGGGCACGACGACTCACATGTCCGCGCCGGGGGCCGTCGAATTTAGTTTGGATGGACAAGTCGTGCGGCTCGACCCGGTGCTCGAAGACCCGAAATCCAAGGACCTCTTTTTTATAATGCGCGACGCGACCAGCAAGACGAAGACCTACGGGGCGGGGCGTTTTCTCTATACGGAACTGCCCGATCATGGAGTGGATCAGCCGGGCGAGGTCTGGCTTGACTTCAATAAACTGGTGAATCCGCCGTGCGCGTTTACAGCCTATGCGACCTGTCCGTTGCCGCCACCGCAAAATCGCCTGAGCGTTCCGATTCCGGCGGGAGAACAGCGTTATCACGACTAGTTTGCCGGGTCAGGGGAGACGGTTTCTGCTCCGAAGCAAAATCGAATCGACAAATCGTGGATAATATCTCTTTCAGGAACAGATCGTTATAAAACTGGGAGTCCTGCATGAGATGGGTGTTGATTATCCTCGCCGTGGCTGGAATTGCCGCTTCTTCGCTCGCGTTGCGCGAACATTATCGGACCGATGCTTCACCTTGCAGCATCAACGAGAAATGGGATTGTGGCATCGTGAATCACAGTCCATACGCTTTGTTCCACGGAGTTCCCGTGGCCGTGATTGGGATCGCCGGATATGTACTGCTGGGCCTGCTGGCTGCCGGTAAAGCCTATCCGTGGATGCTGCCGTTTGTGACGGTCGCCTTGGTTTTCGCGATCCATCTCGCGGATATAGAAGCGCTCGTGCTTGGCGTCTGGTGCGTTTATTGCGCCATATCCCTGGGTGTGATTACCTTGATGACACTCGGAGTCATCGGCAAAGTGATCGTCGATTCGATGCAACGCGGCCGCCAATCCTATTCGTAGCGCAAGCTCTCGATGGGGTCGAGCCTCGCGGCGCGAATGGCTGGGACCATTCCACTTAACACTCCGACTAATGCCAGAATTCCGGTTGCTACGAGGAGGCTGCCGGGATTGATTTGCAGATGGATATCTCCCGCCTGCAGGTTATCTCCGAAAGCGCTCATCAAAGGCAGCGCGCCCACGACCCATGAAATCAGGTAAGCGATTCCGATGCCAGCGACTCCTCCGGCGAAGGTGATGGCGAGAGCTTCCGCGAGAAATTGAAAAAGGATGTGGCTTTTCTGCGCGCCCAGCGCCTTTTCCACGCCAATCTCACGCGTGCGCTGCTGGACGGAAACGAGCATGATATTCATCAAGCCGATACCGCCAATTCCGAGCGTAAGCGCGCCGATAAAGGCCAGCAAAATCTTGAGCGCCGTAGTCACCACCGCGAACTCGTCGAAGTCTTGTTTGAAATCGGCGATGAACACGGCCCGCTTGTCATCGGGACGGAAGTTGTGGTGTCCCGCTAAAACACTGCGCACGACTCGCGAGAGCTGCTGGTGGTCCTGTCCCTCGTAATCCATGAAGATGCCGGTGATGTACCGCGTGTCGTATAAGTCGCCCATGGCGCTGAAGGGGATCGCGATCAGCGTGTTGTCGTTGTTGTCGCCGCCCTGCACCTTGTGCTGGTAGACGCCGATCACCTGAAAGCTGACGCCGTTGATGCGGATGCTTTGTCCGAGTGCCTGTTCGCCGGAAAATAACCTTCGTTTCGCTTCGTCGCCGATCACAGCGACGCGACCGTGTTCGAGGAGATCCTGATCGCTGAGGCCGCGGCCGGAGGCGACATCAAAGCCGCGAATGCGCTGGTAGACGGGGTAGACACCGGTCAGAAAAAGATTTGTAAACGTGCGGGTGTCATGCTGAATGGTGACATTCTGCTTGTCGAAGATGGGAGTGACCCCTTTGACCATCGGCACTTCGTTGCGAATGTAATCCACGTCGGCCAATTTCAGCCGCACCTCGGCTCCTGCTTTTGCGCCGCCAGCCTGGAGTGAGGTACGCCCGGGAAAGGCTCCGATTACATCGGTTCCCCAGGAGCTGAAAATCAGAGTGATCGCGCGTTCGAATCCCGAGCCGAAGGCCAGCAGAATGACAACTGTTGCGATGCCCCAGGCCATACCTAACATAGTGAGGGTGGTGCGGCGGCGATTATGCTGCATCGCTCCGTAGGCTTCTTTGATCAGGTCGTTGGTCATCGGATTTGTAATTTGTGATTTGTAGTTGTGAATGTAAAACCAGCACTAGCTGGGATGTTTAATTCCCTATTCCCTATTGGCGATTACCTCTGATCAATTGTTCTCACTCTTGCCGCAGAGCTTCGACTGGTTCGAGCATGGCCGCTTTGCGGGCGGGATACAGGCCGGCTGTAATTCCTGCGATCGCCAAAGACAGGACCGCGCCGATTGCCGATACGGGCACAATTCGCGGAGTATCGAAGCCTTGCGGAAGTTGCACTCCCGAGAGCAACTGGATGACAAGCATCGCCCCGCCGACGCCGAGTGCGCCCGATAACAGGGTCAGAAATGCTCCCTCAAGAAAGAACTGAAACAGAATGCTGCGATTGGTCGCGCCCAGCGCTTTGCGCAACCCAATTTCGCGGGTGCGTTCGGTGACGGCGACCAGCATGATGTTCACGATGCCGATGGCGCCGAGTGCGAGGGTGACGAGGCCGACTCCGCCAAGAAACCAATCCATGGCGGTAAAAATCTTGCCCATCGTTTTCTGGTTCTTGATGGTGTCCCACTCTTCCCAAACGTCGGCGCCCTTGGGATCGAATCCGCCATGATTACGCGCCACAATGCGGTGCAGTTCGTCTTTCGCGTCTTCGTTTTCGTCGAAGCTGCGAGGCTGATAGTTAATGAAAGAAATCGCGTTGCCTTCTTTCGAGTTATCGCCGGTCAGCGGAAACAATTCACGCATGGTGTTGAACGGGACAAAAATTCGGATGTTGGTGGCATTTTGCTCTTCGTGGCCAATCATCGAGAGCACGCCGATCACCTGAAAACGCACGCCATTGAGCAAAATCGTGTTGCCGACCGCGGGACGTCCGGGGAACATGTTGCGCGTCATCTCGCGTCCCAGGATGCAGACGCGGCGGCGCTGCTCGTTGTCGTCGTCGTTGATCCAGCGCCCCACCGACATAGGAATCGTGCGGACCTGGCTGTAGATGGGCGGCACGCCTGAGACTTGTCCGTTGGTGCTGGTGTAATCGCTGACGGCGCGTATATCGTCGCGCGCGATCAGCGGAGAAATATTGATGGCCAGTTTCGATTCATTCTTGATTGCGACGTAATCGTCATAAGTGAGGTTGAACCACTTCATCGAATTGAAACTGCCTTCTACGGCCGGAGCGCGTCCGCCAAAGAAGAAGATAATGTTCTTACCGAAGGTTTCCAGTTGTTTGCGATTGCCATTGCGAAAGCCTTCGCCAACTCCGGCGAGCAGCAGGAGCGAACCGACACCCCAGGCGATGCCGAACATGGTCAGGAACGACCGCAGCTTATGTGCCCATAAGGTTCTGAGAGTCTGCGCGAAGGTATCCATCAGCATGCGCATTTGGCACCTCGAAGTCGTCCTAGAAGGGAACGCGAAGAGCAGAAAATCTTGCAATGCGGGTGCGTCCCGTCTATTTACTTCGACTCGCCCGGTCGACAAGCGTTAGCTGAGTTTTGTGCAATGTGGAGGATTTAGGAAGGTGCGGAAGTAACTTTAGAGGGCCGACGAAAAGAGAGCTGCGAGACACACAACACTTAGGGTTTGTTCAGGCTGTGGCATTTCTTGTTACTCCTGGTCGTTTTAGTGTTGCTTGGTATTAATCTTTCTTGCTGCCACCCTCATTGACGCCGAGCTTCCATGCCACCTGACGCATCATCCCAAGCAAAACGTCGGCGTCGTTGGGATTCAAATGCAGACGGCGGATCAGTCGCCGCAATTTTTCGTCGGGAGCGACGGCTCTGGGCTTGATGTATCCGCTGTCTTGCAGGACCTGCAGCAATACCTGGGTCAGGCGTTCAATCTCTCCCGAGTTGGCGGAGACGCGCTCTTTTTTGGCAGACTTGCTAGATACGTTGTTTGGTACGGCTGTCTTCCGTCCGCGCACAAGTTCGTAGAGGCAGACGGCGGCGGCTTGCCCCAGGTTCATCGATCCGTGCTCTTCGCGTGTCGGAATCCGCATCACCCAATGGCAGTGGCTCAACTCCTGGTTGGATAGTCCATAGCGTTCGGAACCGAATAACAGCGCGACGGGCGCGGTCTGCAACTGTCGTTTGATGGAGAGTGCGCCGTCTTTCAATTTATACAAACGGTGCTGCATATCGCGTGCTCCGACTGCGGTCGTGCCTACCACGAGTTTGCAGTCGGCAACAGCCTCGCCCACTTCGTCGTAGACTTCTGCCTTAGCCAGCAATTCGGAGGCCCCGACCGCGGACCGCGCCTCGCGGAACGCCTTTTCGTAGGGATTGACCACCCGCAGCCGCAGCGCGCCGAAGTTGCTCATGGCGCGGGCGACGGCGCCGATGTTGAGGGGGTTCCGCGTCGCCACGAGGACGACGCGTAGATTGTCGAGATCGTTCGTCATCTACGGGAGGACATTCCTTGTGCGAGCGTTCATGGTGCAATCATCCATAAAGGTGCAAAGCATATTCGCGCAAAGCATACTTGGCAGACCATGCCTAAAAGCGTAATTTTACGGTGCAATCCGGGGTTTGTCCGGCTGCCGGAGGGCCGTGCGACCTTCGCGCTTGCGTAGCATCCAATGTACAGTGCTACGATAGTAGTCCCGCCCCGAAGACGACCACGAGGTCGCCCGGGGAACTGCATCTCTGGAGGATGAATGGCAAGCAACGGCATCGTCGAGGTTACCGACGCCAATTTTGATTCTGATGTATTGAAGTCCGAAACGCCCGTACTGGTCGATTTCTGGGCTGCGTGGTGTGGTCCTTGCCGCGCGATCGCTCCCATCGTAGAGGAGCTGGCCGGCGAGTATCAAGGTAAAGTCAAGGTCGGCAAAATGGACGTCGACCGCAACGGCGCTACGCCCATGCGCTACAAGGTGACTGGCATTCCTACGCTGCTCGTCTTCAAAGGCGGCCAGGTGGTGGAACAACTGGTAGGATATCGCTCGAAAGACGACATTCAGAAAGCGCTCGACAAGCACCTGGTGTAAGGGCTTAGCTGTCGGCTTTCAGCCATCAGTTTTCGGATTGCAGTTTTGGAATCGCCGAGGCCCGGACGAACTGTCCGGGCCGTTTGGTGCTAAGCCGAATCCAGTTGGGCTTTTGCCTTTAGTGAAAGCTAATGGCTGGGGGCTGACAGCTGGTTTTCAGTATTTTCGCAGCACTCCGATAACGCGTCCTTGAATCTCAACCGAGGCCGCGGGCACGATAATCGGTTTCATGGCGGCATTCGAAGGCTGCAGCCGGATGTTATCTCCCTCGCGAAAGAAGCGCTTCAGCGTGGCATCTGTCGACTCAATCAGGGCTACGACAATGTCCCCGTTGTGCGCCGTTTTTGTCTTCTCGACGAGCACATAGTCGCCGTCGAGGATGGCCTCGTCCTGCATGGATTCGCCGCGCACTTCCAGCACGAAAACTTCCTTGGAGCGCACAAAATCAGCGAGAGAAATGGTCTCGTTGTTCTGCACCGCCTCGATGGGACGCCCTGCCGCGATCCGCCCCAGCAGCGGCAATACCATCGCCGTGTTCACGGACATCGATTGCTTCAGTTTCCCCTTGGGGGGGATCAAGTCAATCGAGCGACTGCGGTTGTAGTCGCGGGTGAGAAGCCCTTTTTTCTCGAGGTTGGTGACATGCTTGTGGACCGTGGCCAAGGAACTCAGCCCCATGCCTTCTTTAATCTCTTCAAACGAAGGGGAGTAGCCCTTCTCCGCCACGAAGCGCGATAGAAAGTCATACAGCTCATGTTGACGCCGGGTGATCGCCATGCCCGGAGCATAGGCGAATGCATGGCGAATGTCAATAACTGCCGGGGAGCATGCTGGAATCC
>Ga0302277_1001407_pt1 | contig 17851 bp, 16 predicted proteins | sample III_Bog_N3_1_FD_198759 | JGI IMG/M metagenome (GOLD analysis project Ga0302277, IMG submission 198759) | Peat permafrost microbial communities from Stordalen Mire near Abisko, Sweden - III_Bog_N3_1 | ecosystem: Environmental > Terrestrial > Soil > Wetlands > Peat | place: Sweden: Abisko... | reverse complement strand
CAAACAGGACACTACTTTCAAGCGCGGGATCAAAGGAAAAAGACTCAGAGCCGCATGGAACCTCCCCTACTTACTCAAATTACTGGGGATTTGATATGCATCGGCCCTGCTGTTTATTGGCGATATCAGGCTTGGCTTCTTGCTGAGTTCTTTGGCGCCCAGAATCAAGTCGCCGAATTGAACGATCATTCCCGACTGCGGTTAGACATTGCGGGCGCACCGAGAAAGCTATTCTGGAAGATCGACTACTACTCAAACCTTCCAGGCGCTTTCGGCGCGAAAGGCACCTTCGACATCACTCTTTGCTATCGCGTTCTTTCCAGCTGATCCCCGTCTATCCCTCACTACTGCCTGTCGAAGTCGCTGCGACCCTCTTTCGTTCCTCAAGGTAGCATTTGACGAGAATGGGCACAATTCGCTTCCACCTCCGGGTAAAACCAGGGCCAGCAATTGAGTCGAACCAAGGGACGGTTGACGGTCGCGATAATTCAAGGTAAGGTGGTGACAAAATGAAGAACAAAATGGTTCTTATCACGGGTGGCGCGGGCTTCATCGCAAGCCACACCGCAGACGCGCTTGCAAAGCTCGGATACACGATCCGCCTCATCGACAATCTCAAACCCCCTGTTCACGCCGGGAAATGGCCCGCATATCTAAAGGGAAAAGGCTATGAAACGATCACCGGGGACGTGAGCCGCAAGAAGGATCTCGAGAAGGCGCTCGAAGACGTTTCATACGTATACCATTTGGCAGCCTATCAAGACCAGCGGCCGGATTTCAGCAAGTTCTTCGTGGCCAATACGGTAAGCGCGGCATTGATCTACGAAATCATCCTGGAAAAGAAGCTGCCGGTAAAGAAGATAGTTCTTGCAAGCACACAGTTTGTCTATGGAGACGGAGAATACGAGTGCCCGCATGACAAAAAGCTCTTTTATCCCGAAGTCAGGACGAAGAAACAGTTCGACCAAAAGCAATTTGCCATTCTTTGTCCGCACGGCGAGCCGGCGATATTCCATCCGTTCAAAGAACAACAGCAACTAACTCCAACGAACGCGTATGGGCTTTCCAAGGAAGCGATCGAGCGGCTGGCGCTCCGGTTCGGGAAGACGTATGGAATCCCGACCGTTATTCTCCGCTACTCCATCGTGCAAGGCCCGCGCCAATCTCCTCGCAACCTTTATTCGGGAGCGATGCGCATCTTTTCGCTTCAATCGCTTGCGGGAGACCCGATCACCGTATACGAGGATGGCGCTCAACTGAGGGATTTCGTAAATGTGCAGGACGTTGTTGCCGCGAATATTCTGGTACTCAAGAACAAGAAGGCCGATTTCGGAACATTCAATGTCGGCGGCGGCAAAGCGTATTCGGTCCTGGAGTTCGCGCAGATGGTGAAGAAGATTACCGGATCATCGTCGAAGATAAAGATCGGCGGTTACCGCAGGACCGACACACGCAATGCCGTATCCGATATTTTGGAATTGGAAAAGCTCGGGTGGAAGCCTCGTTTTACCCCAGAAAAGTCCGTTCGGGACTATGTGGAGTGGCTGAAGGATCAATCGAGATAAGCCTTGTCCCCTCCTTCTCCGCGGATGTATGATTGCGGAAATGATTGTAGTTAGAGCTCCCCTCAGAATCAGCTTTGTTGGCGGAGGCACGGATATTCCGGCGTTTTATACACGCTATCCAGGCCGTGTCTTGTCGACAGCAATCGACAAATATGTCTATGTGGTTTTGAACCGGACTCCACTTATCGACAAGGTATCTGCACGCTATTCCATTTCCGAGACAGTTGGCCATCCGAGCGAGCTTCATCATACCCGCATCCGGGCCGCGCTTTTGGATGCGGGGATCGTGAACGGCATCGAGCTCGCCTCGTTTGCATCGCTTCCAGCGAAGACGGGCCTTGGATCGTCCTCCACATTCTCCGTCGCGCTCGTGAAGGCGTTGAATGCATACCAAGGCAGGAAGATAAACAAGCGGGAGGCTGCGGAGGCGGCGAGCCGTTTGGAAATTGAGCTGTTGGGCGAACCGATCGGAAAGCAGGACCAGTATGCTTCAGCATTCGGAGGAATGAATGTACTCCAGTTCAACTCAGACCATTCTGTAGACGTGAAGCCGGTGCTTATCGGTTATAAGACCCGCCTTGCCATGGAAGAGCGCATGCTTGTTTTTTACACCGGGATTACCCGCGATGCATCGAGCGTGCTCACTGAGGAGAAGGCGAACATCGACAGGAAATTCGAGACAATGAAAGAGATGGCCGACTCCGTGTCGAAAGCGGAGGCAATGGTCCTCAAGGGTGATTTCGAGGCCTTGGGAAATGCGCTCAATCAAGGATGGCTTGCGAAAAAAACACTCGCTTCGAATATCTCAAATCAGACGATCGACAGCCTCTATACAGCCGGCGTGCATGCTGGTGGGTGGGGAGGGAAACTCCTTGGGGCCGGCAGTGGGGGTTGCCTGATGTTCCTTGCGCCGCTTGAAAAGAAGGTCGCGGTCCGCCACGCGGTCGCCCAGGCGGCAAATGCGGCAGGTCTGGCAGATTTCAGAGAGATCCCCGTGCATTTTGTGCAAGCGGGGGTGGAAGTGCTGCACAACAGCGATGACGGCGGACCTGAGCCGGCATAGGATCACACATATGAGAGAGTTCATAAGCGAGTTTTCAGAGAAGGTACAGGAGACGTTGCAGCACCTTCCGGTCGAGGAGATCGCGAAGGCGATTAACATCCTTCAGGCCTGCTACGAGCGCGACGGAAGGATATACGTATTCGGCAATGGCGGTTCCCTCGCGATTGCCACACACTGGGTTTCGGACATCAATAAAACAATATTCAGCCATCACTTGAGCGCGCATAGCCACCGGTTCCAGGCGGTGCGATTGCCCTCCACGGAATCGGAGATTACGGCATGGGCAAACGACGTCGGATATGACATGATATTCGCCGGGCCGCTGCAGAACTATATTCAGGACTCCGATGTGGTTATCGCCATTTCAAGCTCCGGAAACTCGCTCAACATCACAAAGGCGGTCGAGCTTGCCAGAAAAAACAATGTACCGGTCATCGGCCTCTCGGGATTCGATGGCGGCAGGCTGAACGAACTTGCCGACGCGAAGATCCTGGTAAAGACGGAGACTGGGCAGTATGAGGTCGTCGAAAGCGCGCACGGGACGATCATGCACCTCATCACGAAGTACTTCAAAGACTATTTCGACCATATAATTGAAAACCGTGCGCAGTAAGAAAGAACGCGGAACGAAGGCGGTTTTCCTGGACCGCGACGGAACGATTATTCGAGAAGTCGATAACCTGAAGAGCGTGAGCCAACTCCGTCTGTTACCCGGTGCTGCCAAAGCAATTGCGGCGATCAATCAGATGGGATTGCTGGCCATCGTTGTCACGAACCAGCCGGTGATCGCGCGCGGGTGGCTCGATGAAAATGGCGTTGACGAGATCCACGCGGAGCTTGTCAAAAGGCTCAAACGCAAAGGCGCGACGCTCGACGCCATTTACTACTGTCCACATCACCCCGATGCGAACGTGCAGGAATACCGGGTAGTATGTCGATGCCGCAAACCCGGCATTGGTATGATTGTCCAAGCGTCCAAAGAGTTAGGTATTGCCATCGACGGGAGCTACATGGTCGGCGATAGGACGCCGGACATCCTTGCCGGAAACCGTGCCGGACTTCGGACGATACTTGTGAAGACGGGGTACGGCGGCAAAGATGGAAAGCACGCAGTGGAGCCGGATCATGTGGCAATGAACGTTGCCGCCGCGGTCGATATCATAAGGAAAGAACTGAATGGCAAAGGATAAGATCACGCAGGCATTCATTCTGGGAGCGGGCCACGGCACGCGGCTCAAGCCTCTCACGGACGCGATGCCCAAGGTGATGCTCCCCATCGCGCCCGGCAAACCGCTTTTGGAACATACGATCGAGTTGCTTCGAAACCAGGGAATAACGGATTTTGTGGTCAATCTGCACGCATTTCCAGCGGTGATCGTGGACCACTTCGGAAGCGGTAAAAACTGGGGAGTCAATATCTCATACAGCGATGAGAGCGAACGTCTTCTCGAGACGGGCGGAGCGATCAAGAAGGCTGCCCCGCTTCTGCATGACGACTTTCTGTTTCTCTATGGGGACGAGCTTCATTTTTTCGATTTCGCGCCGCTTGTGGACCTGCATTTTCGAAACAACGCACTCACAACGATTGTCCTCAAAGGTTCCGAATTCCCGCAAGACGGCGATATCGGAGAGGCCGATCGCGAGACAGGCAGAATTCTTCATTGGTATACGCGACCACATGGAATCACTTCGCTCGCGGAGAATCAGAAGGTGAACGCCGGATTGTACGCAATTTCCAAACGCATTTTGGATTACATTCCGGAGGATGGTCCGGTAAAGTTCGATGGAGAGATTCTTCCCAGAGCGTTTGCCGCCCGGGACAACCTCTATGCGCTCCTTGTCTCCGAACCAATTCTCGATATCGGCAAGCCCGAGAAATATGAGATCGCGAAGGAGTATTACAAGAGAAGGAAAGGGGAACAATAGTACGAGCGCCTGATCCTGGCCCTTCTGCTATCCTCACCATCATGCCGCGTGAAAAACCGAAAGTAAGCATTCTGATGGCGACCTACAACCGCGCTGCCATCATCGGACCGACGATTGAGAGCATCCTGAGGCAGACATTCGAGGATTGGGAGCTGGTAATCCCCGACGATGGCTCGATCGACAATACCGAGGATGTAGTCAAGACATTCCAGGAAAATGAGCCGCGCATCAAATACATAAAGAGCCCGGTGAACCAGGGTATTTCGCGAAACTACAATATGGGATTCGCCATAACCACAGGCGACTATATCGCCATGATCGACGATGACGACCCATGGTGCGATAACGCCAAGCTCGATAAGCAGGTCAAGTTTCTGGATGAGAATCCGGACTACGTCGGCGTGGGTGGCGGCGTCATTGTCGTTGACGAGACCGGCAAGGAGCAGTATCGCTACTTCAAGGCTGAGAGCGACAAGGAAATCCGGAATTACATGCTCTATTCAAACCCGATGGCGAACAGCACCACGATGTTCCGTCGCGCCGCAGCCGAGCAGGTGGGATGGTACGACGAATCGACCCGCTATTCCGGAGACCGCGACTTTTGGCTCAAGATGGGCCGCATTGGCAAGCTCCGCAACGTCAGGGAATATCTTACCTACTACACGATGGCAGGGCACAACACCTCGATCACCAAGCTGCGCCCGCATTTGAAGGCATCCTTGACGATCATGAAGAGATACAAGCAGGATTACCCTCACTACTGGTCCGCGCTGGCCTTGAACAGGGGGCAATATGTGTACGCGTTTTTGCCCGAGGCAGTGCGCCGCAGGGTCCATAAACTGCTCGCACGCCTGAAGCGCTTGATCGTCAAATAAACCCACTTGGCTGTTTGGAATTGCGGCTAACACACTTACGCCGAAGCCAGAACATGCCGCGATTGCGGAACAAACATTCCAGCGCAGGGCCCCTTTTGCTCCAACCTTGACATCGGAATTGCATCGATCTTCCCCTTTCCCGATAGGTCGCGCTGGAATTGGACCTGCTTGCCCCAAATGAGAACATTTTTTGATAAACAGGTGCAAGATGTTGCATATTGCTGGGCTGCGTTGAGCGCAAGTTATTGAACGTAAAGGTTTTTCTTTGGAACTCAACTTGCATCTGTGTTGTCGGCCTAGACGGGTCGAAGTGCGCAGGTTCTGAAGCGCCTCTACAAGCGGTTCTAAGAGCGGCATGGGCAAGAGTCCGCAAAACTGGGAGGATTAATGAAGAAGTTTGCGATTGTTTCACTCGCATTGGCAGCGGCCTTTGCGATCGTTCCAGCAGCGTCAGCCGATCCCGTGACCTGGACCAAGTGGGGTTCCGACACCGGCACCGGTACCACGTCTGTTGGCACCGCAACCGGGACCCTGGGCGGCATTACTGTTACTTATTCCGGCCAGACCAGCGGCCTCGGCATCCAGTGGGCAGCCGCTGTTGGCAGCAGTTATCCCGGAAAATCAAGCACCACCTGGGTTCCCACCAGCAGCTACGTAGGAGGCGATGTTAGTAACGCGCCACCGACCAACTACAACCTGGTTGCGATGGAGGGCGGATCGAATCTCCCCGAGTCAATTACCTTCTCTTCGCCAGTCATTAACCCGTTCATCGCCATCTGGAGTCTCGGTCAGAATGGCGACACGGCCAGCTTTGTCTTCTCCAACCCCTTCACAATCGAAGCCTGCGGCCCCTCCACCGAGTACGGTGGCCGTTGCATCACAGAGAGTGGTGATTCCGTCTTCGGCACCGAAGGCAACGGAGTCATCCAGCTATCCGGTACTTACAGCTCCATCGACTTCACCACGCCGGGTTCCGAGAACTGGTATGGCTTCACCGTAGGCGCAACACCTGAACCGAGCAGCCTGTTTCTGCTCGGAACCGGACTGCTTGGACTCGGCCTTCTCGTCCGGCGCCAACTGGCCTCCTAGTCAGCGGTAATCGTTACTCGATTCACAGTGTCCAACCTTGCCAGGCCTCTGAACTTTTCAGAGGCCTGGCGACGTTTGGGCTCAGCCGAGCTCCCATGCGATCCCCAATTCGCTCTCACGCCCTTTTGGATTGCCGCTGATTCCTTGGGCGCGGTGCTCTGTCTCTTCGCCCGTCCCAACGGCCTAGAGGAATACATGCCGCTGATCTGGTCCTGTCCCGGCAGGTTATTTCATAGAGCAATCGGAGTTGATTTTGGGAAAAAGAGAATCTTCCTGGTAAACAAATATGCAACTTGTTGCACATCGCCAGCCTTCCATGGATGCAAGTTGTTGAATTTAAAGACTCGCGGTTTGGCCCCTGGTCTGCACATAAAAAGGTGCGTTTCTAACACCGAAGTTCGCGACATTGGACAGACCTCTGCAAGAGGAATAGACAGGGTGTTTGTTCTCGATTGCTAAACCGGGAGGCAATATGAAGAAGTTCTTGTTAGCATTTTTCGCACTGGCAGCGGCCCTTGCGATTACCCCAGTTGCGCTGGCTGATAGCTGGAATTTCACAATTAGCAGCGGTAGCTTCTCAAGTGACCTTACACTGACAGGCACTGCAGCTGGTAACGGTGCCTACACCATCACTGGGGTATCTGGATCGTTTTCGGACCCCGACTCAGGTGGGGTGGTGAAATCGAGCCTAAACGGCAATGCTTTCACAGTGCTCTCAACGGGCCTTCTCCCTCTCACGCCGAACGGGACCGACTATGCGGACAATCATGGGTTCTACTACGACAATTTTCTGTTCCCAAATCAACCCGGGAACGGGATTTTGGACTGGGGCGGCTTGCTCATTAGCGTCGGCGGTACTGTCAATTCTGACCCCAACACCTACATACTCAATATCTTCTCCGCCAGCGTAGGCGACCCTGCGGGGCACAACGGAAACTTCTATTGGGCTGACAACTACGAAGACTACGCAAATATCCCGATCTTAAGTGGTTACACATCGCTTACTCCGGAACCCGGCTCTCTCTTCCTTCTCGGCACCGGTCTGCTTGGCCTCGCATTGATCCTGTTTCGCAAGGCAAGCAAGCAGCAGCGCTCTGGCATGACTCTCAGCGCGTAGTCACGGTCCGAAGCGAACTGTAGCTCCCGGGGGTTTGGGCCAGCTGAGTTCTTTGGGGTAGAGCAGAGAACAATTGGTGTTGATCGCGGAAGACGGGGTCAAGGTTGGGTGAAAGGGAATCATCTCCTTTCACCCAACCAAGGTCCCGTTCTCGTTTTGGGCCTTTGCTCACCAGGCTCACTTGGCCAAAATGAGGCATGATCGAACAGCCTAGGATTAGGGGCGAAAGGGCCTTGAGTGGGGAGTCAACATCCAAGAGGTAGATAGCGTCGGACCTTGGTAGTTCCACCATGGATCTCAACAAGCGTGAATGGGGCAAGTTGTACCATAACTTGGGAAATTGATTGTCCAGCTTCTACCGATAGAGTGTGCATGAAATTGCACCTTCCAGTTCTTACCAGCTCGCTATCTCACTTATTTTACTGAATATTGTTTGGCCATTGGATTGCTTTGTTTTCTAAGTAATAAACAGCAAACAGCTGTGGGGTGAGCGTTGATTGTACTCCAGCGTTCGGGTTTTGACGGCAGTACCAAGTTCTCAGATTTGGCAATTGTGCCAGAACCAAGGCTCCGCAATAGAACGGGGCAATTTGAAATGGGCCGCGTGAAATCTCCTCTGGCAAATGCGAGTGAACGGCGTGTAACACGGCGCTTCAAGGTGCTTGCGCCAATGACCCTGACGATCGGAGATCGCGAGGTTTCGGCCTATACACGTGACCTGAGCAACAGGGGAGCTTATTTCTACCTAGCCTTCGCCCAAAGCGCACTGATAGACCTTGACTTTGAGTTTGTGGTTGAATTGCCCCCGGAAATCACACTCTCTACCGGTTGTCGAATCCAATGTCGGGCAAGACTTCTCCGCAAAGAGAAAACCTCCCGTAGCCTGTCGGGGATAGCCGCAGAGATTCTGGATTATTCGATTCTTGGACAGGCAGCATCCACCGCCTAGATCTTGCGCATTCCCAGGACCCGAAGGTCCGCAAGCCAGCTCTTAACGACGTAAACGAGCTTGTTGTTGCTCTCGGGGTCGGTTGGCATCAGGAAGAATCCTGGATCTACCAGATAGCGAAGAGAATTGTGCACAATCCCCTCCATCACTTCGCCGTCCCGAAACTGCAGCCTCATCCAGATCCCCTGGGCTACGGGCGCTCTCGAGTGAAAATTCAGATGGGTGTGATCGGAGTCCCCATTGAAGGTATTCACATAGAAGACTGCCTTGATCCCGCTAGTCGGGATCTCCTCAACTAGATCGGAATCAAAATGGCGGATACGGAAGGTCTCCGGTGAACTGGGGGGAGCGTTGCTTAGCAAATCCTCAATTGTGTTCCAAACCGGAGATTCAAGGTACCCCTTGACCGTCCTGGTTCCGAATTGAATCACAACCTGTTCCGATTTGTTCGGATTAGTCTCGCTCATGAATGGCGAACCCTTTTACGGAGCCAAAGCGTCCGTGGCTTGCAAGTTGAACCCCTATTTCCTGCTTCGCGAATTTCGATGGGATCGAATGCTTTTCTACTTCAGCGCGCCCGAATCAAAAGGAGGCGCTCGTAGAGATGGTTGCAACTCCAATACGACGATGGTCGGCCGTTACAAGGGGCTCTGTATGTGAAATTCGATACAATGCTTCGAAAGTGCGGTTCTCTCAAGGTCCAAGATCCACTATCGAGGCTTGGGCCCGGGGAAGAGAAGGTGCAAAATCACAGGTTCGGCCGATCGAACCGTTGCCACATCTCCGCCGAGGTGGTTCAGCCACACCCTTTCAACATAGCCCACAGCTACACGAGTAAAGGCCTTCACACAAATAACGCCATGAGAAATGGTTTCCCTTTAGGAAAACCTGGCCCACGTCTTGGAGAGTCGAGGCTCCTCCTTTAAGCCTTGCGGATTCCCAGAACCCGATGGTCCACAAGCCAGCTCTTCATGACATACACCAGTTTGTTATTGCTGTCTGGGTCGGTTGGTAACAAGAAGAAGCCGGGGTCTGCAAGATAGCGAAGGGAGTTGTAAACGATTCCCTCCATCACTTCTCCGTCCCGAAACTGAAGCCGCACCCAGATCCCCTGGGCGACGGGAGCGCGGGAGTGAAAATTCAGATTCGTATGTTCTGAATCCCCTTTGAACGTGTTCACGTAGAAGACAGCTTTGATCCCATTGGTTGGAATCTCCTCGACGACATCGGAATCAAGATGGCGGACCCGGAAGGATGCCGGGGAGCTCTGGGGAGCGTTGTCTAGCAACTCTTCGATTGTGGTCAAGACCGGAGATTCCAGGTAACCCTTGAGCGTCCTGGATCCGAACTGAATCACAACCGGTTCCGACTTGATCGCGCTAGTCTTCTTCATGGGTGGGCGGACTTTCCTAATCGGCGCGGCTCTCTGAGTGACGGGATTGCGGCGATGTACCCCAATGATGCTCAATCGACTGTCAGAATGCCAATGGCTGTTTTGTGCTACTTAGGTGGCGCAATGGCAGCAGACTTTCAAGGAATCGGAGGCAAAACTGGCACAGCTCTCTCAGCAAAACGGCATCAAAGCCATTCAGGATTTACCGACCCAAAAGTGGATTGAGTATTCTACGCGTTACAGTTGCGAGCCCTTCTGAGACGCCTCAATTCGATCCAACGCTATTGCATTCATGGAGGAATGCGATGAATCTACGGGACGATCCCAAGCCACTTTGGATAGCCCCAGCTTTGACTTGAATTCATCCCTCATTCGGAGGGCAATGCGTGTAGGGCTAAGCTCCCTCCGCCCGACGAAGACTAACCGCTTGCCCGACCCCAAGTGGGCGCCTTTGTGGAGGGTAAAGATCGTACTGCTTGATCTTGTAAAGCAGAGCTTTGTAACTAATTTGCAGGTCGCTCGCGGCCTCTTTGCGATTCCATCCCGTACCCTCCAACGCTTGTGAGATCGCAACGGATTCAGCATCACCCTTCAAATTTCGCACCAGATGCTTCAGGCCCGCACTGGCGCCGGTCTCATCCGCGGAAGGTTGATAGCTGCCGAATCCTTGTGTTGGGTTCAAGTCTTCGATGATGGACTGTTCGCTCCCCAGAATCAGGTAGCGTTTGATGGTATTTTCCAGTTCGCGAAGATTACCTGGCCACGTCTGGCTCGCAAGCGCCTTCATCAGCATCGGTGAAATGGGCAATGGATCGCGCTCGTACTTGGCCGCGACTTTACGCATAAAGTGGTGGGCCAGTATTGGAATTTCTTCCATGCGCTCACGCAGGGGAGGCATCTTCAAGGTAAAGCCATTCAGACGGTAGTAGAGGTCTTCCCGAAACGTCTTTTGCGCAATTGCAACCTTGATATCGATGTTGGTTGCTGCGATGACCCGCACATCCACCTTGACGCTGGCCCGGCCGCCAAGCCGCGAGAAACTTCCATCCTGCAGCACCTGCAGCAACTTAGCCTGCAAAGCCGCAGGCATCTCCCCGATTTCATCCAAAAAGATGGTGCCGCCGTTGCATTGCTCGAACTTGCCAGGCTTGGACTTCACAGCGCCTGTAAACGCGCCTTGTTCATAACCGAAAAGCTCGCTCTCGAGAAGGTCGGCGGGCATCGCCGCACAATTCACCTTCAGGAAGCTTCGCTGGCTTCGGGCTGACATCTTGTGGATGAACATTGTGGCAACTTCTTTGCCTGTGCCGCTCTCGCCAAGAACCAAAACCGGGATGTCCGCCCGCGCGACAAGCCTGCATTGCGACTCGATCTCCCGCATGCGCTTGCTCGCAACAACCAGCGAAGTACTCTCATCGAGAGCGATCTCCTTCGCTTGACTGTCTTCTCCAGCACCGTACTTGCCCACATCCTCCAGACACTGCTGTACCACAAGGTCGATATCGGCCTTCCGAAAAGGCTTCACAATCACATCGGTGGCACCCCTGCGTGTCGCCTGTACTACGTCCTTCAGATCGGCAGAACACGTGAACATAACGATGGGCAGAGCCGGCTTCAAGGCGCGAATCTCCGTCAACAGTTTGAGTGCCTTCTCGCTCGTGTCCTCTTCGTGCATATCCCAATCCATCATCAGCATGTCCAGCTTCACTGATTCCTTCAGGCTTTGGCAAAGCTCTTCGGGCTCAGTGAACAGGCTCACACTGTAGCGGTCAGCGAGAATGCGGTGAATGTATTTGAGGATCGCGGGATCAGCGTCCAGTACTGCTATCTGCTGCTTGCATTTGATCTGGGATTTCATGCGCACACCTTGGCAACGATAAAAACGTCAGTTCATTTCACCCTTTTAAAATGGGTGATTTTGGGACTCAAACCACATGGCTCATTTCAAGACAAGTTAGCTTGCACCGATCTGTCTTGGCTCAGCGTGGATTGCCGAATGACTCAAGGCCTTGCGATCATCTTACGCAGTTAGCGATGGGGAGGCACTCCCTCGTAGAAGTTATAGCTCTGGTGCTTGAGAGCTATCATAGCATCGAAAGTGGTAATTAATTCTCCTGTTGTGCAAATCTTTTCACAATTTAACAGATGAGGCGTTTTGGAGAATTCGCTACTAAAGTAGTAAACGAAGGTGTATCTGCTTTGTAAAGATTACTTACGAGAGCGCGCTGATTACCTAATTACGAAATTAGATGGTTACAATCGGCGATTTTTGTTTGGTCATCAAATTGCTAGGGGAGATAGAGAAACCCAAATTCAAGCCCAGCAGGCCTACCGACAATGCCCTTGGCCCCGACGAGCGATTCTGTAGATACTCGTGAGCTCCCGCCAGCCGAAATGATCTTCGGACAATCCTCCTTGATGGCCTCCGCCAAGGACAAGCTGGAGCGCGTTGCCGATACTACCGTTCCTGTACTTTTGCAGGGCGAGAGCGGCACCGGCAAGGAAATCTTCGCCAGGCTACTCCATGCTTACTCACGACGCGCAAACTCTCCCTGGGTCAAAGTCAACTGTCCCGCGATTCCCCATTCCCTGATCGAATCCGAGTTGTTTGGATATGAAAAAGGGGCATTCACAGGAGCTTATGCCAACAAGCAAGGCCGAGTGGAACTCGCACACCTGGGCTCGCTGTTTCTCGATGAGGTCGGCAGTCTCGACCTATCTGTTCAGGCCAAGCTGTTGCAGGTGCTCCAGGACGGCAGTTTCATGCGTGTGGGAGCTCAAGAGTCAAGAAGCGTGAATACCCGACTCATTAGCGCGGCCACTGGGAATCTGCGCGACCAGACCAACGACGGCACCTTTCGCCTGGACTTCTTCTTCAGGATCAACGCAGTTACTATCGAACTGCCTTCGTTGCGCCAGCGGATCGAAGACCTGCCGAAACTCGTCGATTATTTCTTTGATATACACTCTAAAGCCTTTCGCTGCAACCCAAAACCGCTCTCCCGCGAGATCCTGCGGTTGATGCAACGCCACGACTGGCCGGGCAATATCCGTCAACTCGAAAACATGATTCGCAGTTACATCCTCATAGGCAATGAGGAGGCTTTAGCGGAGGAACTTGTTCCATCGGCAGCCTCCAGCCTGACCACTGAGATCGATCTTGCGAGCCCTGTTTCGCTAAGAGAAATCACCAGGGCCGCCACCCAGGACCTCGAGCGCCAGATCATTCTGAAGGTTCTACAGGCCAATGGATGGAGCCGCCGCAAGACAGCCAAATGGCTCAACATCAGCTACCGGTCGCTGCTTTATAAGTTGCAGGACACCCAGGTCGGCGGTACAGCGGCCAAATCGTCAAAAGCGAGGGCCAAAGCCGCCAATTCCTCCCTACCCCAGGCCTCAGTAGCATCAAGTAATTCCAAGTCTGACCGGGTTGCTAAAGTGCCCAACTGACGATTTGGCACCCAATGCCTAGATCCAGCCGCGCACAGCGTAATCAAGAATCTTGACGGATTCGGCCAGCATGACCTCAAAGGCTTGGAACCTCCCGTTCCAGTGTTCGGTGGAGTGCAAAACATCGGGTACCGCCATGGGCGTCACGTCCATTCCCAACTTGCGGAAAGTGCGCAAAGCCCTGAACATGTGAAAGTCGCTGGTCAGGAGAACCTTTTTGCCCGGCGTACCCTGAATCAGCCGTGCCGTTGCGATGCCGTTTTCTCGCGTACTCGTCGATTCCCATTCTGCGACGATAACTTCGCGGGGAATACCGTCGCATATAAGGAAGTTGACGATCCCGGGGCCACCACCGCCGCTTACCACAATCTTCTTGAATCCACCCGTTTGCCACGCGAGCAGCGCTTGCCGCGCACGCCAATACGATGAGTACGATATCCCTCCATTCTCGTCCGATGCCGCGCTGAGAAGGATGAGAACATCGCCTTTCGGCTGTTCGATGGGGCCTGCGTAAGCGGTCGCCCACCATGAGACCACCGGCGTCGAAATCACAAGCACAGTGAACAGCCCGATTGCCGCAAACAGGTTCTTGAGCCACTCTCCGGTCTTGTGTAGGCCTGTCATGAGCAGCCTTCCTGAATTCGGAATACCGGGTGATCACACATGTGCAGTTGCCTTACGAGGAGAAATGAGCGATTCGAAGATTTCGAGCATCTCTTCCGCTACGGCATCCCAGCTTCGGCTCCTTTGCGCGGAGATGGCCGCAGAGTCCCAATCGGCATCAAGGACTGCGGCCAGAGCTTGAGCTAATGCGCCAGGCTCGCGAGGGGGCACGAGGCGTCCGCACTCGTCGCCCATGATCTCGGGAATGCCGCCAACTTTCGTAGCCACGACAGGTCGGCCACAAGCAAGCGCCTCCAGGATGACATTGGGACAACCCTCCATATAACTTGGCAGTGTGATTAAATCGGCTGCGGCCATCCAGACGGCAACGTCGTCGAAGGGGCAACCGGGCAATGAGTGAATATAGGAGCCAGCGTCATGAGCCTGAATGGCGCTTTGGATGATCAGCCTGTCCGGTCCCTCGCCAATCATGTACACATGCAAATTGGGTCGCGCGCCATGGATCGAAGCCGCTGCCTCGACCAGCTCGCGCAGACCCTTCTTCACGTCCATGCGTCCGATGTAAACGACGGCCTCTGTGGCTGATTCGATGTGCAACTTCTTTCGCGCCTCAGTCCGGTCTTTCACGTGAAAGACCGAGAGATCGCAACCGTTGACGATGGCGCGAGATTTCTCCGGTGATGCGCCCATCGCCACTGCCTTGTCACGCAGGTCGCTGCTGACCGTGACCAGAAAATCGGCCTCGTGCAAAACAGTTCGCGTGTGCATCGCGGAAATAGGATCACCGATCCGGTTGATGTCGGATCCGATGCTCATGGTAACGACGGGAACAGAGAGGGCTCTAGCGATTTTGAGAGCGGCAAACCCATCGGGGTATAGAAAGCATCCGAAGATGAGATCGGGCTCGAATTCGCGCACGTGAGGCAGCAAAGCGCGGGTCACCATCCACCCGTTCAGCGGCCGGGAGACAACAGGCAGGGCAGGGAATTCGTAGTAGCTCGCCTTCACTCCCGGGGGGCTATACGAGGGGTCGAGCTTCCCATAATTCCGGCTCCTTGGCTTGAGCAATGATGGGTAGGCGGCGCTAGGATAGAAGACCCGGACCTCGGCGTTGCGAGCAAGCACACGCATCGTCTGGTAGGCCGATCGACCCTGCCAGGGTTCGGCCGAACTCGGGAAATACGAAGTGATGACTGCGATTCTCATTGCTTGGCTCTCGCCCTGACTGCCTTTGAATCGATCCGGCTATTTTCGAGGATTGTCTCAAACTCGCGGCTGACAGCCTCCCAGGAGAATTCGTTTTGCGCGCGTTGAAGCGCTGTCTTCGCGATTCTGCGCCGGGCTGCATCGTCTGAGAGCAGGCGAATGCAGGCATCGGCAAATGCGCGCGGATTGTCGGCCAGGAGGATGTCGTCGCCGTCATCGTAACGCAGGCCTTCGGCGCCTATAGTCGTCGAGACGACAGGAACTCCTGCCGCCATGGATTCATAAATCTTCAGCCGCGTTCCTCCCCCGATGCGAATGGGCACAACTGAAATTTTGGACCCCCAGAGAGAGGGCCGAATGTCTTCAACCTTGCCGGTGACAATTACCCCTGTAAGCCCCTGCACTGCTTTGAGCACTTTTGGATCGGGCGATCGGCCTGCAATGGTAAATGTCGCATCAGGCAGCCGATCGCGGATCAATGGAAGTATCTCCGAAACAAAATGCACGACCGCATCCACATTGGGAAGCCAATCCATCCCTCCGCAGAAGACCATGTCCGAGGTCGGAGCAGAGGAACCTCGCGGCGCGAAGTAGTCTACGTCGACCCCCGTGCGGACGCTGGTGACAGTATCAATTCCAAACATCTGCTTCATGCGCAAGGCATCGATATCCGAGACCGCAATTACGTGCTTCGCCCTCTTGCAAACAACCCGCTCGTAAGCCTCCATCTTCCTGGTCTGCATTTGAAAGAAGATCCTTTTGAGCGGGGACCGGCATTGCTCGACGTGCCTTTGCCAGATCGTCGTCTCCACATTGTGCTGAAAGAGCACGCACTGGCCCAGATCTGTCAGATTCTGCGCTGAAAACAGAAAATCGCAAACAATGGAATCGTAATGCTCAGTGGCAATCAAGGCGTCGACCGTCTCTTTGAGACGCTTTGATGCGTAGCGGAACACTGCCATCGGCAAAGGGTGCACGATACTTGACGCGAGCTGCGGAAGAATCCCGATAGACCTTCTGGCGGGCGCGGCATGCTCCGCTACAAAGTGCCGGCTTGAGTACTCCGAGCTTCGTTGCGGGCCCTCAAGATTTCGAGGATCATTGAGCGCGGCAAAATGAATCTCGTGCCGCTTGTGCAGTTCCTTGAGTGTACCCAGGGTGCGAATTTGAGCGCCGCGATCGGTGGGGTGCAGAAAAAAAGGACAGATCCAGAGAATCTTCATCGTTACGGTCTGACTCCTCACCAGAACGTTCGCGGCAATGCTGTTCGATAAATAACCGTAGCACCATGATAAACTGCCTTCGTGTGAGGTGGCTCGAACGGCATGGATAGTAAGCGGAACGTAGTCGTGATGGGCCTGGGATACGTTGGCTGTGTGAGCGCCGCGTGCTTTGCCGAAATTGGGCACAGTGTACTCGGGGTGGACCGCGACCTCAATAAAGTCGAAGCAGTTCGAAAGGCACAATCGCCGTTTTTCGAAGCCGGCTTAGACAGCCTCATCCAGAGAAACGTTGCCTCAGGAAGGCTGAATGCCGGCCCACTCGACGAAGCCGCTCTTGGCGAAGCCGATGTGGTGATGCTTTGTGTCGGGACTCCCTCGCAGGCAAATGGCAACATCGATCTCAGCCATCTGCGGCGAGTCTGCGACGACATCGCCGCCCTCCTTCGCCCGCGAAAGAAGCGCCTGATCGTCACCGTCCGCAGTACCGTCTTTCCCGGTACCTGCGAAAGCCTGCTGGAGACAATCTTCGCCCACCGCGAAGACGTGGACATTGTCTCCAACCCCGAGTTTCTCCGCGAAGGCACAGCCGTCAAGGACTTCATGGAGCCCTCGCTCCTCGTTGTCGGCGGCAGTTCCAACGAAGCCGCACAGTCTGTCGCCGACTTGTATGCCGGCCTTCCCGGCGAGGTCTCCATCGTCTCCCTGCGCACCGCGGAGCTGATCAAATACACCTGCAACGCCTTTCACGCGCTGAAAATTGGTTTTGCAAACGAGATAGGCTCGCTTGCTTCAAGCCTCGGCGTCAATCCGGAGCAGGTGATGGCGACCATGTGCAAGGACACAAAGCTGAATATCTCGCCGGCGTATCTCAAACCCGGCTTTGCCTTTGGCGGATCGTGCCTGCCCAAGGACCTGCGGGCTCTCACTTTTCGCGCCTCGAGGCTCGATCTGAAGCTGCCGCTGCTGGAGTCCGTCCTTCCCTCCAACGACGAGCATCTCAGACGCAGCATTCGAGAAATCCTCGAATTGAAAGGCACTCGAATTGGAATCTTCGGACTCGCCTTCAAGGAAGATACCGACGATCTGCGCGAAAGCCCCGTCATCACGATCATTGAACATCTCATCGGCAAGGGCAGGTCAGTCAAAATCTACGACCCCCACATTCAACTCGACGAGATTTACGGCAGCAATCTCAGCTTCGTCGTTTCGGCTCTGCCTCATATCGGCAGGCTCCTCACGCGCAGCCTCAATGACCTGATCTCGTCCTCCGATACGCTGGTGATCGCACAAAAGCCCACGCCAGCGGCACTGACTCAAATGGGAGCCAGCGGCCTTCCCATCCTCGATCTCACCAAACTCTCCATCCGACCT
>Ga0302277_1001406_pt1 | contig 17859 bp, 16 predicted proteins | sample III_Bog_N3_1_FD_198759 | JGI IMG/M metagenome (GOLD analysis project Ga0302277, IMG submission 198759) | Peat permafrost microbial communities from Stordalen Mire near Abisko, Sweden - III_Bog_N3_1 | ecosystem: Environmental > Terrestrial > Soil > Wetlands > Peat | place: Sweden: Abisko... | reverse complement strand
TGCGGGCCATACCCACATGGACGAATATCGGATCGTGCTGCCAAACACACTCCTCGAGATTACACCTGCCATAAGTCCAGTCTTTACCAACAATCCGGCTTACAAGATCTTCAGTATCGATCAACATACATTCGCACCGACTGATTTCAGATCCATCAAGTGCGACCTCTCCACCAAGCCTGCGCAGTTCAGTAATTACTACACTTTCTCCACGGCCTATTCCATTTCAGGCTCCCTGCCCGTTTTTTTGACGGGGCTGCTCCCGCAACTTGTCACCAACAGCCAACTGCAGGCGCTTTACCGCAGCTACTATTTCTCCGGGAATAACTCCCCGAGCCCCCTTACAGACCTCAAGTGGCCAGCTTACTGGGCCGGCATCGGAATCATGTGGGAGCAGGATGTGACCAATGCGGTGAACTCTTACGAATGAAGCGCCGCTTTACGCTAACTCGAACCGAGAAAAGCAGTGTCGGCATTTGGTGAATTGAACCGCCGGATACGCATGATTCCATGCATATCCACGTCGACCCTGCCGGCGGAATTCATGGTCTGAATGGGAGTGCGCTGCATTGCCTGCGTGTCCGTCAGCGCATTCGCCTTCTTCGCCGATAGAACAGATGGACGCTGAATTCGCGCCGTCACAAAATGGCTTTTTTTGTTAGACCGGCGGCGGTATGCCTTTCACCGGCTTGTTTCGATCGAAGACTGTCGCTTATCCGCACACCATCGAGGACTTCTCTCAAGTTGGATGAGGCCCTCTCGTGAATGAACAACCCCACCGCAAACAGCGGGGTATCACCTTAGCCCCCCCCCGAGAACGCGTCGCAATCGGGCAATCAAACCCTGAAGAGATTGACGATACAAATCGCCAGACCACAGGAGGGACTCTCCGATCAGTCGAGTTGGCACCACGCAAGTGGTTGAGTGGTTTGGCCTGGTCGTAACAGTGTGTTCGCGACCTCTGGTCCCTTCAGAATGTGAATCTCGACACCACTGACTGGAGCCGGGAGGCCATTTGGCTCAACTCCTGCGAGGCTTTCTGCATGTCGTGGGCTCCCTGGGTTGTGTCTTTGGCTGCCGTGGCCACGCCGCTGATGTTTTTTGCAATGCTGTCGACCCCTCTGGCTGCTTCCCGCACGCTATTGCCGATCTCATTGGTAGTCACCGTCTGTTCTTCGACCGCCGCGGCGATGCTGTCGGAGATTTCGTTGATCTGGTGAATGATCGCGCCGATCTCCTCGATTGCTTGAACGGCGCTCTTGGAGTCTCCCTGAATGGCATCGATCTTCTGCCCGATCTCTCCGGTGGCCTTGGCAGTCTGCTTGGCCAGTTCCTTCACCTCGTTGGCGACAACCGCGAAGCCCTTGCCTGCTTCGCCGGCGCGCGCCGCCTCAATGGTGGCGTTGAGCGCGAGCAGGTTGGTCTGCTGCGCAATCGACGTAATCACCTTGACCACTTTGCCGATCTCGGCGCTGGACTCGCCGAGCTTTTTCATGGTTCCATTTGTGGATTGCACGGCTCGCACGGCATTCTTGGCAACGCGCGCCGACTCGGCGGCGTTCTTGGAGATCTCACGGATCGAGGCCTGCATCTGCTCGGAAGCCGCAGCCACGGAGGAGACATTCCTCGATACTTCCGCACTGGCCGCGGAGACGACGTTGGCCTGCACCGCGGTCTCCTCGGCGTTGCCTGCCATCTGCTGACTGGTGGCCGTGAGTTCTTCGGAGGAGGAAGCCAGGGTGCTTGCGTTCTCGGCCATGACCTTGACCGGATCGACGATGGTTTCCAGGGTCTTATTGATGCCGTCAACGATTCGCTTGAAATCGCCGTGGTGCCTTGAGGCGTCGGCGCGCGTACCGAGTTTGCCGTCTTTTGCCGCTTTGACAAGAAGGTCGGTGTCGGCGATCAACGACTTCAAGTTTTCCCGAACACGCTCGATGGTGTCGTTGATAGACGCTTTCTTGCCGGGGAACTTCTCCAACGGGGCATCGAAGTTGCCTTTGCCGAATTCGGTGACGCAGGCCATTGCTTTCTTATTGACGGCTATATGGCCGGCAACCATGTCGTTGACGCCCTGAGCCATGGTTCTTAAAACACCGCGGAACTTCGTGGGCTCCATGGTGACGTCGATATCGCCCTTGTTGTGCTCGTCGGCCATGTTCACCATGCCGGTGGTGAAGTCGTGAAACTGCGAACCGATGAACTGCTTGATCTTGTCAATCTGTTCTGTCTTGTCGCCGGAGATGGCGAGGTCGTCCAGTCCGATGCCCATGGACTGCAGCATGCCTTGCAGGGTGCTCATGATGAAAGCGTCACCGATGGCCTGCAGGTCGAGATTGAAGACTTTCGAAACGGCCGCCTCGACGCGGCGAACGCGGACTTCGTCGGCAATATCGCGGCGCAGGTATTTGCCCATCAGCAGCTGGTATTCAGCATATGCTCCGACGTACCACTTGAAGGGCAGATTGATACGGTCGTGCGTTGCACCTATTTGGAGCCGCCCTTCAAAGTAGCTTGCGTCCCAGTTCAGGGAAGATCCGGCGAAGACCTCGGTAAAGTATGCAGTCTGCGCCGACTCCAGGCGGGCGCGCAGAGACTCTAGTGGAATCCCGGTACCGCTAACGAAGTTCTCGAAAAACTCGCGAGTGGGGCCGAATTCGAATTGCCAGTCGTAAAACTCTTTCGCTATCTGCGGCGCGACGGAGTTGGCCCACGACGCCATCCCAGCAAGCAGTTCTCGTTCCTCGTCGCCCAAGCGGACGAACTGGCGCCGTTGTGCAATGTTGCGATTGTCAATGCCAAATCGCTTGGCAAGGCTTTGGCCGCCATTCTCATTCCAATCCGCCGCCACCGTGGATCCTCCGAGATGGCCAGCGCCCACTCGGACTGGGATTTCGATTTGACTATTTGCGGTCCTGTGATTTGCTGATTGTTTTTCCACGGACTTTGCTCCTTTGCATGCTTGTAAGCAACGATTGGGGACAACAACACGGATTCACGAAAGCGAAGCGCGAAGGACGAGTAGTCCTGCGTAAAACTCCAATGAGCCGAATACACGAAGAAACAACACTGCCTCCACCGTGTGCGATCATCTCGCGGCGGTTTCCCGCATTCCTTGAGATGTCGGCCGGCTTTGATTAGCGCCCTTCTTACACATAAGAAGACGTTAACATGAAACTCATGCATGGAAAGACTATCGGGCCAAACAGCAATCTTACGCTCGATCCTTGGTGCAGACTGAGTAATTCTGACCGCTCTTCCGAGGAGGCTGTAGGGGCGGACGACAGAAAAACCCCGCCGGTTTGCGGTAGGAACTCGTGAGGGCTCTGCGGATCAATCACGCCAGAAACTCTCGAATCGATCCGGTGCTAGTTCAGCGTTGCGAATATTGCGCAGGATGTTGCGGTAAAGGCTCGCTCTTCGACCACGTTCTAGTCTCCGTCAAGAAATGCAACCCACATCCGAATACCAAGGATTGTTTCGGCATCCTACTTAAGAGAGGAGCCCCAGATGAATGCGGCACCGAAGCCAGAAACCGCGCCCGATGAATTTGTCGATAACGAACCGTCCGACGAGATAGTGAACGATTCCCTGGGGGCGGTGGATCAGGCTGATACTACGGACACTGATCCTAATGATGATCCGGAGACTGTTGCCGAGAGTGACCCGAGCAGCGGAATCGAGGACTGAATAGGGAGCCGCCTGAGTCAGTGCGTGGGCCCGGCCCACAAGGAGCCATCACCGGCGCGGTGACCGCAGCCTCTTTCACGAGCGGCGCAAAAAGGGGGGTGTGCATTGGTCGCGGTCTTTTTCTCGGCAGTGAGTGCAGCACCCGGTCTTGCCCCTTAGTTCCGGTCTTCGCGCGCCTGGGATATTCCAAAGTTGCGGTTAAGATTGGCGAGCGCGTGGCGTGCGTATTCGCTGACCTGGTAGACACGCACCGGGTCGCAAACATGGGAGTCCTCGAGAGGAGCGAGTTCATATTCCTCGCTGGCCGTGGCGACGGTGAGAAAGCACCCGTTGCAGATTGAGTCGTGAGTCCCGTTTGTGTTGTTCCGGTGGTGGAAGTACTTGCCAGACCGATTGAGCATCGGACACCTCATCCAAGTTCGGCACAGTAGGATTCAGCCGCAGGATCGCTCGAAAGGTCTGCGGCTTTCTGTTCAATTCTGCTCACTTTTGCCCTTTGTTGGGCCGAACACGGAGGCGGCTCGTGGAGTGCGCTGAACCCGGGCCTTCTCTGTCCTGGCAGGTGAGGTCTGAGGCCGGCTGACTCGTCGTCGCTCAGCCCCGTCTCTCAAGCCACTTCCTTGCCCTTGTATGTTGCATTCAGAGGCGTGAGGATGATTTCACGTTTCGGCGGTAAGGCCGTCGTTCCCTTAGGCCAGCGCGAGTCGACCCTGTGTCTGAGATCGGCCACCGCCCCCCTGATTTCATGCCGTGGAGAATCGAATGCCCTATGTGCCTGCATGTTCAAGGTGGGCGAAATCAGACAGTCCGTCCGCAGTGGAGGGGGCGGCAGCTGGAAACCATCCTTACGCCGGAGAGCCGATGAGCAAGCCAACAAACCCCAACAAACAAAGGTATTTTGCGGTATCGATGTCAGCGCCGCGACGCTGGACGTACTGGACGTAGCCGTAATCGAGCCGGATCGACCGGTCGGACAAAGGCAGTTTCCTAACCGCGCCAGTGGTCATAAGGCGCTGATCGGCTGGCTTGGCAAGTGTCCGGCCAGGGTGCGGGTGTCGCTGGAGGCCACCGGCATCTACTCTCTGGATCTGGCGCTGGCCCTGGATGCAGCGCCAGACATAGAGCTGGCGATGCTGAACCCGAAGAAGGTCAGCCGTTTTGCGCAGACGTTGCGGCGATCGAAGAGCGATGCGGCCGATGCAATGGTGCTGGCCGAGTTCAGCCAGCGCATGCCCTTCCGTACCTGGACGCGGTCCAGCTTGAGCGGCGTGGATTCGAGCCACCGGGAATAACCACACGCTTACGCTAGTTCTACAGTGTCAAAGAGTACTGCGATAGCAAAACCTCAATGGCATCAAGAATCGAGTGATTGAGTCATATTGCTCAGGACAGAAATCCAAGGCTGCCTGGTCTCGAACATTGGGGGACCTCTTTGCACCGCAGGGATTCCACGATCTGTAGTGCCGACCAGTTCGCACATCTGCTCATCTTCAAAGAGAAGGAGCGCAAGTACCCTTTGACGGTTAGCTTCGCTTGCTGTCATAAATACACCCATTGAAGCGATGGTAATCCGCATCGTCCGCACAGTATGCTCCATCTAGCTCTCTGTTCGGGACCCTTAGTCCTTGCAGCGTTGACGCACGCTGTGAAATGACCACCGCCTAACAGGCGGTGGCTTCAGATTACGGCTGGAAGCCGGATTGATCGGGCCTGCGGCCGATTGGCGCGGCCTCTGTTGATGTACTTCTATTCTTAGCACTACTTCCAAGCCCTTTGCCAAAACGCAACGTGTACGGCGGGAAACGAAAAACACGATTTGTCACCTGAAGGCGAGGGGTTTGCCCATCCCCTATAGGCGACTCTAAATCGAAAGCCCCTCGGTAACCGAGAGGCTTCGTGAACAGGTTTGAGGGCAGCGACAGTTATCAACCACGCCGCAATTCCTAACTGTTAAATTGATTCCGAGGTGACTCTTAGACTAAGTCTATTGGGCATAGCGCCAGGATTCGGGCACGTCAGCTGTATTTCCAGAGACGATACCTCTGTGTACAAAAGAGCCCGCTAAGTACCCTCAAGAGAATTGCGTTCCATCCGCATCCCTCATCTCCACACGGGTATTCTCTTTGGGATAAGTCTTTGAATCTCGGGGACTATATTTGTGCCATTCGCCTTGCATGATTCCATTATACAGCGGACGAAATCTCGCCGCGCTGATGAGAGCCATCCCCCGAGTCTTTCAATCCACGAAAGCATCTCCACATCTCAATGCGCTCGGACGCTCATCTCAATGAAGTGTGCGCGCGAGCGGCCCGCTGCACTGTCCGTGACCATCTTGTGAGGGGTTGCCGACGCAAGCGAGGCTCTGAGTGAGTTTCAATTCTCCGCTGAGCGCACAAAACAGCAGTCGTGCAGAGCCGGGATCAATTTCCGGGTAGTTTGCGCTCAACTTTTCGCATTGGTTTTGGTAGGGGAACAACTGTGTTCTATTCCAAAACCGGTATCTGCTACCGGTAGCTCATCTCACCGCGCAAGATAGCCGGCGCTACCGCGGTCATCGCCTTCTGCGCCAACAACTCTCTCAACCCCGCGACCAGCGTACTCGAAGCGTTCTTCAGTCGGGCATCTGAAAGCGATTTGTGGGCGGCCGAAGAGTCCCCAATGCATGCCATGGGTGTTTGTGAACCGGATGCGCGGATCATGGAGGTCAGTCTCTGTCTGTTCTCTATGGAAACAGAATCGCCCAACACGACCAGATCGAAGTCACCGTCATTGAAGAGGTTGATCGCCTCTCCTATGGAGTAAGCCGAAACGACGAAGTATCCCGCGGATCTCCAATCCCTGGTGTGAGCCGCTAGTAGCCAAGAATCCAACCCAACGGCGAGGACGACAGTGAGGGGCATAACTACCTCCTGAACTGGAGCAGGATGCCGCGACGCGGACAGGTATCAGCGGCGAAATTCCAAGGAGGCCATCATCATGCCGACGTTTCACTTCGCAGGCTGTTCAATATTGCACACCTGGCTGCGAATTCGACGTCTTAAGTACGGAATGCAGCCTGCTCAGGCGTCTTGGCATCTTCAGCTCTACGCATGAGGCCAACCGCCAGAGGAGACCGTGCGGGTTTGCCACCCAGCGCTTGATGAGCCCAACAGCGAGCTGTCCGCTGCCTTCCTGCTTCGCGCAAAGAAGACAGAAAAGTGGGCGGGATTGATCAGACAGCTCCCAACTGGCAGGAAAGAATTCAGCTAACCCACAGTGCAGAACCTGCAAGAGGTGCAAAATGACCAATAGGCTTGGCAATTACTTTCACCATAGGCACAACGGAGACGGGACCCTCGACTCGATCTGTTGCGGGTGCTACGTAACTGTTGCTTCGGTACGCGAGGAACCTGAACTCGCCCAATTCGAGGACGGTCACGTTTGCCAACCAGTGCGGCTCCACCAAGTCGCCAAATATGCACACTGCGCGATCAGTGCTCTCGCCCGCGGCTTTGGAGCGCCCCAACTGAGTGATGGGTCGAATTAGAGAGCAAGAGCGAACCGGGGTCGCGGCCATGTCACCATGCACCATCACAGTCTGAACCTCATCAGAACAGTTATGGCATCTCCCGAAGGCGATATTTACTCCTGACCCATGCCCAGGCAGAATCCTCGCCGGGAAAGTCCTTCACAAGCTGATCTGGTTAGCAGCGCGGCATCATCTTTACAATTTCCTCTCTTCCTGTCTCGGGATTCTGGTTGAGGTAACAGTTAATAGGGACTCCCTCAACCTGCATCTCCAGGCAGAAGGAACCCGCTCCTGGCATGCTCTTCCGACCTCTTGCGTCCGTCAGCGGGATGAACCTCCAGCTTTCTGCTTGATTCAGAATTCTATATGTAGATCACTGCGTCCGTCGCCAGCGTCTTAGTTCAAACGATCTTGTCGAAACTGCCCCGGCCCGACGGAGCTGCGCGCTATCTTGCTCTGCCGCCAGAATTGTCCGAATTGGGACCTCACGTTTTTGGGGACCTATTCCTTGTTATGTCCAGAAGCACAGCGGGCAGCTCGCTGCGGCGAATGCCCGCTTGTTGAAGAATCTGCGATGCGAGCAGTTTTGACCATACATCGCATTTCGTTCTTGTCTAACATGGTTCCGCCCGCATCCGTGTGACACAAGGCTCGTTGCACCCTCGTGCTTGCGTCCTTGTGCCGAAAGTGGAGAACAAGGTGGTTTCCATGAGATTCCTGCAAACATTAGGTCTTTCTCTGTCCGCAGCACTCGTTTTTCTCTGCGGTTGTGGTCACAGCGTCAAGGCGCCGGCGGCACTCAGCTACTCAACCGACACGGCAGTCTACATCAAGGACGTACAAATCACGCCAGACAGTCCTGCGAGCAGCGGCGGAGCGGTGGCCTCGTATAGCGTGAGTCCCACGCTCCCGGCGGGTCTGAGCTTGAGCACTGCGACGGGCATTGTTAGCGGAACGCCCACGGTCGTAACCGCTACTGGCAGCTACGTGGTTACGGCAACCAACGCCGCTGGCCATACCATGGCTAGCCTGACCATTACGGTGAACGATCAACCGCCCTCCACGCTTAGCTACTCGACAAACCCGGCGATCTACACCAAAGGAGTGCAGATCGCGCCGGACAACCCGACGAATACCGGCGGAACGGCGATTTCCTACTCTGTGACCCCGGCGCTACCGCCTGGACTGACGCTGAACACGCTCTCGGGGATCGTCAGCGGAGACCCGACCGTGGTGAGCGCCGCGGCCAACTACACCGTAATGGCAACCAATTCAGGCGGTACCGCGACGGCGGTTCTGAACATCACGGTGATGGGTCCGCCGCCTTCCGCGCCGCAGGCCATACCGAATCTGGGCCAAATGATCACGCCGACGGCGCCCTACAATTCCACCTTCGAGCCGCTGATACCAGGGGCGGCCATTCTGCCCAAATATCCTAACTGGCAGGCAGGGCAAGCGGTCACCACGGTGGTAAGCCCGGATGGCAAAACACTGCTGATTCTCACCAGCGGCTATAACCGCATTTTCTACCCGGTCGGCACTCCCTACGGCGGGTACATCAACTCCGATCTCACTGCATACGACTACGCGAACTCGGAAGAGTATGTGTTCATCTACGACATCTCACAGGGCGCGCCGGTCCAGAAGCAGGTTGTGACCATCCCCAACTCCTACAACGGCATCACCTTCGATCCCTCTGGCACGGCGTTCTACGTCTCCGGCGGCGTGGGCGATTACCCGTTTTACGGCGCCATTATCAAACCGTCAACTCCCGCAACCATCAAAAATCCCGTTGCTTCACCCTATACCGGATCGGGCGACAATGTGCATATCTTTGCGCTGGGGTCCGACCAAAAATGGGCAGAGCAACCCGAACTGTTGATGAACCACGCTGCGGGCCTGGGGCTGAACGTGGTCAACACAGGACCCGGCACGGCAAATGGCACGATTTTCGAGTCGCCATGCGCAGCCGGCTTGGCTATTTCGAGCGATGGCCAGACCCTGGCAGTCGCCAATTACGACAATGACTCGATCTCGGTGTTCACCGGAGGCTTGGGTAACTGGAGCAGCGTACCGACAGACATCGACCTGCGCCCCGGCGACGGAACCCCCACGACGATGGGTACGCCGGGCGGCGAATACCCATTTTGGGTGGTGATTCAAGGCACGGGAGAGAATACGACGGCGTATGTGTCGAGCATCCGCGACCGCGAGATCGATGTGGTGAGCCTGGGCTCGACGATGAAAGTCACGGGCCGAATCCCCGTGGTTGGCGAACCGCTCAAGATGACCATGAACAAGGCCCAGACGCGCCTCTATGTCGCCGAGGATATGACGGATTCGGTCGATGTCATCGATATTTCGAAGGGCGGCGCAACCAGCGGCGCGGGGGCGATCCTGGAAACGATTTACGTCCGCGCGCCGGCCAGCGTTTTAAGCGCGTATCCGCTGGTGAATGCGCACAGAGGCGCCAACACCAACAGCGTGACGCTCTCGCCGGATGAGTCGCAACTCTATGTGACGAATGGCAATTTGAATGCCGTCGCGGTGGTGCAATTGACCGGAGCGGACAAGAACGACCAGACTGTCGGTCTGATTCCAACCGGCTGGTACCCGAATTCCGTGAGCTTCGGCCCTACGGTCAACAGCCCCAATGGCAATTGGGTTTACGTGGTCAATGGGAAGTCGCCGACGGGCCCGAATCCAGGCATGTGCTATAGCGCCGCCCCGCCCCTGCCCGTGAGCGTGAGCAATCCGGGAGGGCACAAGAACTGTGTGTGGTCGCAGGAGTACAACCCCCAGCGGGTCAAAGCCGGCTTTCAGAGCTTTCCCCAGCCCACCGCGTCGCAACTGGCCTCTTTGACCGCGCAGGTGGCCATCAACGGCCACTTCTCCGCCACTGAGAGCGACAGCGATGCCGCTGTCATGGCGGCCGTGCATCAGGGCGTCCAGCATGTGATCTTCATCGTCAAGGAGAACCGGGGCTACGACCAGGTCCTGGGAGATCTGGAAGTCGGCAATGGCGACCCAACTTTGACGGAGTTTGGCCAGGCAATCACGCCGAATCAGCACAATCTGGCGAAAACCTTCGTCACCCTCGACAACATGATGGCCAGTTCTGAAGTCAGCAACGACGGCTGGCCGTGGACCACTTCGGCTCGCGCCCCCGATGTGATCGAACGCCAGGAAATGCCGTTCTATGCGGCACGCGGCCTCAGCCTGGATTACGATGGTTTGAACCGCAATGTGAATGTAGCCATTCCCACGGTAGCAGGCCGCGTGGCAGCCGATTACCTTACGCCGGCTGACCCGAACTTGCTGGCGGGAACCGCCAACGCGGCCGCGCCGGATGGGGAAGGGCCAAACGATGTGCTGTATCCGGGGCAAGGCTATCTGTGGGATGCCGCGAATCGGGCGAAGCTCACGATTCGCGACTATGGATTTTTTGTTGACCCAACTCTCTACACATGCCCATTGCCGATTCCCCAAGTGTGCCCCTCCGCACCTACGACAGTCTGGATCCCCCCGACTCTGACCAACCCCTTCTCAACCAACACCCAGGTCGCCTACTCACAGAACGTCACCCTTACCCCATTCACCGATCCATACTTTCGCGGCTTCGACAACGCGTTTCCCGACTACTACCGTTTCCAGGAGTGGCTGCGCGAATTCAACACCAATTACGCTGCCGGCGGACTGCCGAATTTAAGTCTGGTGCGCTTCATGCACGACCACACCGGAAGCTTCACCACCGCCATTGACGGCGTGAACACTCCGGAGTTGCAGCAATCGGATAACGACTATGCGGTGGGCATGCTGATTCAGACCATCGCCAACAGCATTTATGCGCAGAACACGCTGATCTTTGTCATTGAAGACGACTCGCAGGATTCCGGCGACCACGTCGATTCCCACCGCACCATCGCCTTTGTGGCTGGCGCCTACGTGAAACAAGGGGCGCTGGTCTCAACGCCGTACAACACCATCAACTTCGTGCGCACCATCGAAGAGGTTCTGGGTCTGCCGCCGATGAATCTGAACGATGCGCTGGCTCAGCCCATGGCCGACATCTTCAACACCACGCCGGGCACATGGAGTTTCACGGCCACGGTTCCAGCCGGCCTCTACTCCTCGAGCCTGCCGCTTACCGCTCCGGTCGGCCTGGTCGTGCCCAAGCCAACCCACACGGCAGAGTACTGGGCGCGGGCCACCAAGGGCATGGACTTCACCTCGGAAGACCGCATGGACTTTGCGGAATACAATCACATTCTCTGGAAAGGGCTGATGGGCAACAAGCCTTATCCCGCCCAGCCGACCGGAAAAGATCTGCGCCAGAACCGCGAGAAACTGCTGGCGCGTTACAAGCTGTCTCTGAAGCAGAATGCGGCGCAAGCACAGAGGGCGAGCACGAACTGAAGCGATAATGCGGGCATTTTCCGAGGGAGATTCCGGCCGCAACCCGCAACTCTTCTCCGTGCATGGACCTGTCCGAAGGCCTTCTGCATCGCGCTCACCTGGATTTCCCGGGTGAACCTACCCTGGCATGTAAATGAGGCCGAGGACTTATCCATAAAAGGCGACAAACTCCACTATTAGGATGGGATTCTCTATGGAGAACCGTTTGGCAAGGCGGATTCCATGCATTCTTATTCTGGTTCTGGCCGGATCTTATTGCTTCGGGCAAATAGATCGCGCCGAATTAAGCGGCACCGTGAAAGACAGCACAGGGAGGCGCGTTCCGAGTGCCCGCATCACCGCCATTCAAACTGGGACAGGCCTTCTTCGCTGGACCGTCTCCTCTTCGAGCGGCCTCTACGACATCCCGGAGTTGCCGATAGGTCTTTACCGCGTCACATGTTCAGCGCCCGGTTTCCAGGCGGCTGTCTTCGACAACCTTGAGGAGTCCGTGGGTCACACACGGGCGCTCGATATCACGCTCGCGGTAGGCGGCATTACGCAACAACTGAATGGATCCAGCTTGACCTCGCAACTGGACGAGACGACGGACACACTCGGGGCCCGTACAGAGCTCGAATAGGTGAGGGATTTGCCGCTCAATGGCAGAAACTGGTCCACGCTGACGGCTCTGGCACCGGGCGCGGTGGATACAGGCAGAAGCAATCAGCGCAGCATCCGCTTCGCCGGCCGCGGCCTCGATGACAATAACTTCACGTTCGACGGTATCGGCGCGACTAACTTTGTAAACCAGGCGCAGCAGTCCTATGTTCGGCTTGCGATTCCCACCGACGCCATCCAGGAGTTCCGCATCGATACGATGCTCTTCACCGCCGAAAACGGAAGTACGCCAGACGGACAGGCCGACGTGGTCACCGCAGGGTGCACGGATGCAACAAGCTTCGCGGCAAACGGAAAGCACCAACTCGTCATCGATTGGAAGAGCGATGTCGATCCCGCGTCGGAGACCGTAGAGCACTATCGCGTGCAGGTTCGGAACTATCTCGGGACGACGGGGATTGAGAATGGCCTGATTGCCTTCGGTACCTCAGGTACTGTCGTGCATGTCAAGGCTTCAGTCATAGTCGAGCCGATTTCGTGACGTTCACTCGCAAGAGGGGTGAAAACATTATCCCTGGCATTGATTGGTTTTGACGAGACTGCGGAACAGTTTAGATTTGATCTGCGCGATCTGGTGCTGAGGATACCGGGAAGGCAGCCTGTTCAAATTGTCTATAAAGGTCGGCCCGCTGAATTTCCCGGTGGCGAAGGGTTCGTTCCAGATGCACAGTTCCTTCCCCTGCCGAGGCGGCCTGGGCGTACTCGCGAAGATCGGCGGCCTGAGCCAGAAACAGAGCGATCAGTTCGTCAGCCAGATCTTCAATTTGCGCTGTACGTGAGGGGATGCCCATTGGAGCTCCAATGCAAGTGATGAGGACAATTGGATTCGTGTTGAAGTGTTATAAGGCCTCGTTATTGAAGTATAGGGTACGGCGGCGATTCGCTGGGCTCACTCATCGCCTCCAGTCATCGAGTGGTTCATGCCAGACTGGATATTCAATGAAACCACCGCGGTCAATCCATCGATAGACAGCAAATCCGGCAAGCGTCAGCACAGCCAGTAAGAGGCTGCCGCAGATCACATTTGTAGCCATTTCCACGACCGATATACCGGCCGAGTTCAAACTGGCGCCACACTGCTCACAGCGGTCACTCCGAATAGGTGTCTGCGTCCTCCGCGGATTCCATATCACCGCCAAGACTGATGCTAAATCCTTCCTCACTCTCATCGTTTTCCTCCTCGAATTCTTCCTCATCCTGCACTGCCGCGAATGCCGCACGCTCGCGCCTTTCCCTGCGAATGGTCTGCAGTTGCATCTAGAGAGCACAATTCGATATCTCAAACCGACCCGGGGTGAGGCGGTGCGCAATAAAGTGAACGCTACCCGTGCTTGACGCGAGCTCAAAAGCGGCATAAATGGCGTCGCGGCTTCGCATCCAAGACACTTCGGGTAAGAGCCGAATCTTCAGGGCTGCATTTCCAGCATTTCCGCGGGAGATTGTGAGTTGGAATGACATTGGCGTAACCGCGAAGCCGATTATCAGAACTCCGCTGGAGACGTGAGACCACAGTTTTATTGGATATGTACTTTTGGGTGTATTCAAGAATCTCCGTGTTCGTAAAACGATTAATTTAAGAGCATTTCTGCAGGTTCGAATCCCTTCCTCGGCTCCTGGGCGCGGGATCGTGCTCACAATGTCAATCCGCTCTGGGGCTGCTCCTTTGCCCTCAAGCAACGCTAATGGCTACCAGAACATCCCCGCAGACACGCCGGCGCCACCCGAGGTGCGGACCAGGGTGCTGTCGCTGGCTCGGGGCGAAGAGAAGCCGACAATCTCGCCTTCAAGAGCCGTTCGTCGGTTTCCCAGGCGGGCTGGCAATTCGGACCATGACCGTGGCGGAGGGCTCTTTGAGCCTGCGGTTCTGCGGCGACTCGAAGGAACCGGCCGCGTGGGCTGCCGGCATATATCCGTATTGCCGACGCTACAGAATGACATGGTCGCCGTTAATTGAATTCACATTGCCACTCATTTTGAACGCCGTAACACAATTAAAAGGCGGCAGCACCAGCTTCTGCGACCGAGTGATCCTGTTCGCCAGACCCTCCACTGACACCAATGGCGCCGACTACTTTGCCATTCCGTTTAAGGGGAATACCGCCAGCAAAAATCATGATCTTGCCGTCATTCGATGCGTGTATTCCAAAGAACTGGCCTCCGGACTGAGAGTGCTCTGCCAAGTCCTTGGTCGCGATGTCGAAGGCTCGCGAGGTGTAGGCTTTCTTGATCGAGATGTCGATGCTACCCAGCCACGCCCCATCCATTCGCACATGAGCGATAAGATTGCCGCCGCCGTCTGCGACTGCAATGTTCATCGGCTGACCGATTTCCGCTGCCTTTGCCTCGGCCGCAGCAATAACGGCTTTTGCATCATTGAGTGTGATCATGGCGCCTCCGATTCCATCTGAGAGTAACACCGTTTGAATTTGTGCATCCAGAACTTCCTGTAGCTCAGCGGGGCGATAGGGCCACCCCAGGCGTGATCACGCCGGCAGACGCGATCAACGACACGACTGGTGCGCCCGCCGTGACCTAAAGCAAAGCTGTGGACCTGGAAGAAAGCTGCGTCAACTCATTGCGTTCAAATGCCTGGCACCATTTGAACACCTGCTTCGCGTTCACTCCAATGATTTACGCTACCTGGCCTAGCTTCAAACATCGGTGGTTTGCCTCGCCTCACGGCGGGGACCTTCTTATCTAATTCGTACCAAACCTGTTGGAACGTCTGAATTTCTTCGGCGAGAATGAGGTCGAGTACCCGTTGATGGTTGGCTTCGCTGGCTGTCATACGTACACCCGTTGAATGAAACGTAGTCTGCGTTTGCTGCGGCGTATGTTCCATTTGGCTCTTTAGTCGCGCCGGTCAATGATGCTTTCGGCGTGCTAACTCGAACGCCGTGGAGATTCCTCCCGAATGCTTGTACTCTCTCATCTAGTCTGATGACTGGAGCTGTAGGAGTTTCTTAGCTGGCTCAGCGACCACCCAAGCAGGATTGTCTCACCGGAATAGTGCTAAGACTGCGCTGTTGGCTCCTCGGGATCCTCATCATCATCTGTAACTTCGAATTCGACGGCCTGTGGCAGAACGGCACGCAGCAAGGACGCCGAATAGAGCGCACACCTCCCGTCTTCGAATTCCACGAGGACGCCGCCGTCCAATGTATCGACGCACGCGATTTGAGAAGTGGACTGAGTTTCCATTTTGCATTCTGGCATGGAGCCGAGCATTCTGTCGGTCGGGTAAATGACAAACAGACGAAGGCTCCTCGGAGGCTGTGAGTGGCTTTCATTTGATGCAGTTTGTGGAAAGTGAAGCAGGCTCGAACGGTACGCTCTCCGGACTGGCATGTGAAGCTTGGATTTCTGTATAGTGAATCCAACAACCAGCCCCACCACCCTATCCGCGTAGCACCCACCCCGCCCTGAGGTCCTCTCCATTAAGTAAGTCAAATTCCCCATAGGCTGGAACCAGTCCGGGAGGAATCCCGGACGTTTGGGCTGATTCGCCAGGCTCGAAGAAGCAAGACGGCGAGAGAGTGAATAGGTAATTAGTTCGACACCTTGTCGACAGCGAAAACACGCGATAGGAGAAGCCTTCATGCCCCAATTCGCACGCTACATAGGCATCGACTATTCCGGCGCGGTGCCCGCAGACTCCAGTTGCCATGTCCTCCGGGTTTACGCCGCCGACGGTTCTGCCACGCCGGAACCTGTTCAACCCCCACTCAGTTTGCGCCGGTACTGGACGCAGCGGGGTCTCACTGAATGGCTTTGCGAGGAACTCGCGGCGGACACACTGACCATCGTCGGTATTGACCACGGCTTCTCGGTTCCGCTGGCCTACTCGGCTCTCCAGTGACTGGCAGAGATTCCTAGAAGACTTCCATCACCACTAGCGACCGGCCAGCAACTGCAAAACTGTTTTACTTACTACATCGACCACGACCGTGTAATCAATACCTATCTGCTCTTACGATTGCCATGGCCGGCCTCCTTTGGCTTGCCAAAGCTAAGGTTCCAGTCAATGTGTGTAAGCAGCGGAATAACCCTCGCCAGCTTAAAATGTTCACGTTCACGGAACCAGTCGGCGCTTCCAAGATACAGGTTGCCGGGCTGTGCCAACAGTGGGCACTGTTTGTGCACCGGCGGAGTTTGCCGCTTCACGGCTGCCTGTGGCGCATTGGGTAGCTCTTGTCCATGCATAGTCGCGCCAACCAGCACCATGAATATAGTCACCAGTAGCACTATACCCACATAGGCATGCGTGCAATCGTCTTTAATGGTATGTTCCATAACCCCTCCTTGCGTGAGGGGTGGGGCTAAGAAGGACAACGGCCAAATGGGCTGACTTAGTTGAGAACCTTGAGGGAGCAGATAACAAGGACTCGTCTTCGCAGTCAGGATTTCAAAGACGCAGAATAATAACTGAGCCAAGCAGCTCAGTTCGCGTTGATAGCCGACGACCCTGACGCCCCGGTCGGTACTTGGACGCACTGGCTCATCTGGAACTTCCCGGCGCAAAGCACCGGATTGCCCAAGGGCGTGCCTAAAGTCGAGACCCTCGATGACGGCACTCGCCAAGGCAGGATTGATTTCCGGCGCATCGGCTACGGCGGGCCGTGTCCGCCTCCGGAAAGGCCCCACCGTTACTCCTTCAAGGTTTGCGCTATCGATGCAGGGCTCGACCTGCGGGTGGGAGCGAACAGGGATGAACTGGGACGGGCGATGAAGGGGCAAGTGCTGGCGCAAGGGGAACTCATGAGCAAGTACGGGCGGTACCCGTGCCAAGGCGACCAGAGCTGGTGTCTGGAGAGCTTACTCAATCCGACGTTAACATTGGAGGAGCGAGGGATTGTTGACGCTGAGGGTTGGTTATTGGGAGTCTAATGTCGTTGCAAATGGTGACTGTGCCCGATAGACGATTTTCGAATATCTGCTTGGGAAAGGGAGAGCGCAACCTGTAATTCAGGTCACACCATTCAATTCATTGTTCGCGCAGCGATAGGACAGTGGCGGAGCATGGCAAGAATACGTCTTTCCGGGGAGGGTAGAAGAAGTCCCCGCCTTGCTCCCGTCTATCCGGCATCGTTCTCCGAGAGGACATCCATGCGAAGAACCTGGAGAAGTCTCGCAGATTCACAAGAGGAACCTTTTCAGATTGAAGAGGAATTCATTCGGCTTCGGAAGCGCATCGAAGCCGTGCGGAATTCAACGAGGGACTCCATCGTTGCCTGCTGATTGGCGAGGGGTGACAACGGTGCAGCCAGGACTGCATCACTGATAGCCATATTGCACGTCATGTAGACTTATCAGGGAGGATTTTAAATGAGCACGAAACAGCTACTGGCTGAAATCGAGCGCGGCATCAAAGCTTTGCAGAAGGCACAAGCCTTGTGTTTGAAAGCTGAGGCTGCTGCTCCGAAGACAAAGGCAACCGCAGCTAAGACAGTCAAGGCGACAAGGGTGCCTGTGAAGAATGCGGCTAAGGGCGGCGTGAGCGATGAGAGTCGCGCAAAGATGGCCGCTGCTCAGCAAAAGCGTTGGGCGAAGGTTAAGCGGGAAAAGAACAAGGCAGCTAAGGCGGC
>Ga0302277_1001403_pt1 | contig 17884 bp, 15 predicted proteins | sample III_Bog_N3_1_FD_198759 | JGI IMG/M metagenome (GOLD analysis project Ga0302277, IMG submission 198759) | Peat permafrost microbial communities from Stordalen Mire near Abisko, Sweden - III_Bog_N3_1 | ecosystem: Environmental > Terrestrial > Soil > Wetlands > Peat | place: Sweden: Abisko... | reverse complement strand
CGGGCCAATTACCACCATCAGTTCCGCTGGGCACATAGGCCGCCATCAAAGTTAAGTAACCTAGGAGCCGGTCAAATGTAGCGCCTCAGATCAACTGATGAGTTTCTGCCGATTCCGCAATGATGTCGTCCAATCTTTTAAATCCTGAATGTCTCTGAGGACTTCACTGGGGGCCGGAGGGTCGGCGTTGCGCCCAATTGACGGATCATGCGCGTCGGTCAGATCGCAGCACTTTTTAAAGCCAGCCTGAAACGCCCGGCAGTCGGCTTCGGTCACGACCGCGGTCTTAGGCAGCTGCTTGATATCAATGTAATCGCGGTGGCGCAGCACCACGCCGGCGAAGGCCACCGATTCGAGAGCACGCTCCCAACTCGCGCGCAGGTCACTGTAGATATCGAGTGCCTCTTTGCGATATTCCTCCTCGCGGCTATCATCGAAGAGCTGCTTGGTTGCGCGGGCGCGTTTGTCCAGCTTATCCAGCCGGTCCTCGACGCTCTTCCAGCGCCACGGCAATCCCTCCTCGACGATTCCGGTTCCGGAGGGCCCGCGATCGACGGACCGCGAGACGTGATCGATCCCTCTCTGACGCGCGAGGTCTTCCAGGTCGTTCACCAGGATGAGGTCATGGGTGAAGACGATGACCTGGCGGATAGCGGCTTCTTTCACCAGACGTTCGGCCACCTTCTTGCGCCAGCGATGATCGAGCGAAGTGACAGGATCATCGAACACCAGCGCGGAGCGGTGATCCATGGTGGCGACTTCCGTTAGGAACGCAGCCAGAGCCACGCAGGTCTGTTCCCCCTCGCTGAGCACATTCAGAACCTTGGCATCGGGCTTGGCGAGGAAGCGCACCTGGTATTGGGGAGAGCCATAGCGGCCTCCTACTCGCACGATCTCCACACGGATCTTGTTCGATACCAGTCCCGTAAGTTCGTCCACGAACCGATCTCTGAGCTGCGGAGTGACCACGTCATCGGCAATGCGAGTAGTGCGCGTTGATGTTCAGGTGCTGTGGTTGCGTGCTAGTGTAGTGTTCACTTCGCCGGATTCGCGCCCTGCGGAGTGACCCAGGGCCGAGGACACGGGGCTGGCTCCGGAGGAATCGGCGATCGAGGCCCTCTGCTGTTTCGCTCCTGTTCAGTATTCCTCGATCGCTGGTGTTGTCATGGTCATAGTTTCCGCAGCTGCTCCTCTCACAATCCTCGAATCGATCTTGGCTTGGTCTGCAGATAGACCGGAATGGCAGCGCGACGCGCTCCGCCGGATTGTCCAACAAGGCAAACTCGGTGACAGAGACATAGCCGAACTCGCCACGCTTTGCCTAGCCGAACACGGCCTCGTTCAGCCCGGTGGCCTCGCCGCGTTACCCCTCGAGCAGAAACATCTCCCCGCCCATCCGGGAGCAACGAACTCGGTGACCCTGTCCGGCATGCGCAATATCTCTGGCGTGAATCATCTCGCACCAGGCCAGAATCTCACTTTCTCCGCGGCAGGCCTGACCATCGTCTACGGCGCCAACGGCAGTGGGAAGTCAGGCTACGCGAGGATTTTGAAACGAATCTGCAGGACCCGCAATCCGGGAGCCGAGATATTGACCAATATCTATGCAACCGCGGGTGTTTCCGTTCCTCAGCAAGCCACGATCGATTATGCCGTCGGGGTAACGGCGGAGAAGCCTCTCGTCTGGAGCGATACAGGGATTCCCCATCCTGTTCTTTCCGCGGTCGGAATCTTCGACAGCTCTTGCACCGCTGTGCATATCGGAAGCAAAAACGAGATTGCGGCCCGTCCGTTTGGCCTGGATATTCCCGACGAGCTTGCGGACGTGTCGAAGCGCTTAGAGGAGCGCTTTACTGGGATGAAGCGCCAACAAGAAAGCACCCGCCATGCGATCTTCGCTGCACCACCGTGGAAGACGACCACCGCCGTGGGAAAGGCAGTAGCGGCCTTGAACGCCGAATCCGATCTCGCCTCTTTCCGCGCGCTCGGCCAGTTGACGGTCGACGAGCAAATGAGAAATCAGCAACTCAAAGAAGACCTAGCGCGGGATCCGGAAGCTGCCGCCAGACAGATCCGGCTTCGCATTGGTCGCATCCGGAGCCTGAGCGACAATCTTCATACCGTGGAAGACACTCTCAGCGATACCAACGTCGCGGCAGTTCAAAACTTGCATCACGGAGCCATAGCCGCACGTGAAGCGGCACGTGTCTCGGCAGAGTCCTTGTTCTCCAGTCAACCGCTGGCCGGAGTTGGCGAGCCGGTGTGGCGAGAGCTCTGGGAGTCGGCCAGGCGTTATTCGGAAACCCGCGCCTACCTGGAACGTCCTTTCCCGCCCGCGGAACCGGGACTGCATTGCCTCTTGTGCCAGCAACCACTGACCCACGAAGCTGCCGCACGGATGCGCAGCTTTGAAGACTTCGTTTGCGATGATACCGAGACGATGGCCCAGACCAAGGAACGCGCCGCTCGCGAGAAACTCCGCCCTTTGCTGTCGCTGGATCTCTTGCTCAGGCAACAGGCGGCAGGCCTCGACGAGATCGCTTCCGAGGGCCCAGCTCTGCGTACGACCGTCGTGCGATTCCTCGCCACTGCGCGGCTTCGCAGGTTCACCTGTATTCGTTCGCTGCACTCCTCGACTCAAGTGGCATCTCTCGCGGCAAACCCAGCGAGCCAACTTGACGAAGTGATCCAACGCCTCGAAATGCGTGCGACAGAACTCGACCAGCTCATCGATCCGATAGCGCGAAGGCGTTGCGAGCAAGAGCGCGACGAACTCGAAGACCGCGGACATCTGGCAGCGTCGATCTCGCTCGTCGAATCTGAGCACCTCCGACTCCTGACGGTCGCGCTGTTGGAGTTCTGCGCCAAGGATTTCGCCACCACGGCAATCACCAACCTGGGCAACAAGCTTGCACAGCCACATCGCGACAAGGTAAAGCTATCACGTCGGGGGCCTGTCCTTATGGCCGGTCTTGACCTGATCGCGTATGGCCGGATTTAGCCCGATCACCGAGGCGATGCGTAAATGGCTCAGGGCTCGCGGACCGCGCAGAGCCTAGAGGTTCATAGTCATAGTGGTCCGCATGGGCCGCCGCTCCGTAACCGCATCGCAAGAGTCTCACTCTGTCGCCGCCCTGGCCCGCCGCTGTCACTCGCTTTCGTTGCTTCTTTCAGGAGCCATGAGCCCGCGATTTCTTTGAAGCCGTGTTCGGCTGATACAAATTCGATGACCTGCGCGGTCGGTCGAATGGGGCATGAACTCCCGACCGCGACCACCAAGCCGCCACGACTTGGGTCATTCGAAAGCCTGGGGCTGAGGCAAGAGTGTTCGTCGTCGGCCAGGCCATCGGCCCAACCATGGGCACGACCTCTGCCGACCGTATCAAGCTGTACAACGGCGATGCCGCTATGCTGGCGGCGAGATTGGAGGCGATGCACGACGCCTCTCAGATCCTCTGGCCGCCATCCTTACCCAGGCAGCGGAGCAGATTGATCCACGAAAGCTCGCGGCGGAATGTTAGGCCCCCCGGCGAACGCACCAGTTTGCTCCGCACCCAATTCCCCAAGTTGCGGGGGATCGATGCCGCAGGACGATAGATCGCAGCGGAGCACCAGCCCGTAAACCATCGGCCCGAACGTGCCAACCTCAGAGATTCGGAAACCTTCTGCAGCCAGGGCCATTCGGAAAGCCCTGCTAGAGTACGCAATTGGTTTGCCAGCCACGTCGCGCCAACGAAAGTAATCGCGATACATACCGGCAATCCCTCCGCAGCAACCGTCTCGAAAGGCGCACTGTTCTAGAAGCCAGAGATCGAAATTCTCGTCCACTAACCCAGCTTCGGCTCCTGGGTAAAACAGTAGGTCGATCGCGTCCAATGCTCGACCAAGCATGTCAAGGCTTCCCATCGCCATCTCCCCCTCCGAACCAGCCGCCACAACCGCCACGCGATTGAAAATGAACACTTAAGCAATAACAGCGGCCGCCATGCCCCTCGTTAATTTTTGGCGCTGAGCACAACAAACTCAGCGCTGTGGCGGCTGTGGCGGCTCTAGGTCATAGATAGCGACGCCACGCCTTCTGAAACGGCTCCAGGTGGTATCCACGTACACCGGCTTTGCCGGTTGCGGAGTCGCGTATCTTACTTGGCGTAATCTCAAAAGGCTTGAGGAGTCTTGCGAGCTTCACCGGGGTTAATTTGGTCATTGGTTCGGACCAGGGAGATTCTTCAAGTCCAAGAAGGGAGTCGATGAGTGAAGCCGTCTCCCAAAACGCCTGGACAGCCGGCCATTGGTTGCGGATATCGCCGAGTAGCTTCAGCCTATCCGAATCGTTTGCGTCAGCGGCCTGCTTCGACTTTGACATCAATTCCGCGCAGCGTTTGATCTCCACTAAACGATCAGGCGATGCCACAGCACAAACGGCGAAAAGAGCGAGCCAGGTTTCAATGTCTCTGTCCGAAATGGGCATGTCATCGATCTCGCTACTCTCAGCGATATAAACGTATGCGGTTCGGATGTCCTCGACGAATTCGCGGGCGAAGCGCCCCGCTGCCTGCGCAATGGGAACCGCTTGAGGTTCGACTCGGAATAAAAGAAAGCGCTCCAGTTTCTGTTCTTTGGGCTTGCGTTGCATCTGGATTGCGATTGATCGATCCATCACCGTGCGTGGCAGGGACCCGATGGCACCCAGGGCCTTCGGTGAAAACACAGGAAAACGCACTACCTTGTGGTCAGGCCCGTCGCAGCGCGGCACATATGCGCCCCTTTTGTAGCCCACATTGAGTATCTTTCGAATTTCATCCTGGACTTCGGATTTGGAGCCCTCCAGGAGATCCATTTCATCAATGAGCACGGTCGGCATCTCACGCAACATCCTGAATAGCGAAGCTGGGGTGACGCATGCGCACATCTCCGGCTGGCGGCAGAGCAGATTGAGTACTTCCAAAACCCGGGTCTTCCCGCAACCCTTGACAGGGGATGTTAAGGCCAAATACCCGAACGTATCGAAAATCTCGATGCTATGAGTGGCAAGCGCCCATACCGCTACCGGAAAGTAGGCGTGGTCTGGCATCACACAAAACCGCCGGAAAAATTTCTCAATTGCGGCCAACAGTTCCGTCGGCTTGATGATCTCCGCATCGTTGATGCTAATACTATCTACGGTCATTCGCCCTCCGGTTAATGTCCTCTTCAACTTTGAGTAGCCGCCCTACCGTGACGCAAATGCTTTTGATCGTGCCCCATTGAATCCATGGGCATTGATGGCTAACAAGAGCACTGTAAGTCACTTGAAAGCACCACAAGTCCTAGTGCTGTATCTGGAGCGCCCGCGCGCAACAGTTGGAGTTTGCAACCTGTCAGGGCAGGCGATTCTGATACTGCGACTTGAAGGAAGCCGCCCACAGGGAAGCCTACTGGCTTTCTTGGCACATCGAGTTCAAGCGATTGCCCTGCCCTGGGCCTGGGTCGGAGAAGGAAAGTTGGAACGTAACTCCAGCCCACAGTCCGGGGATGGCGCCTGCCGGCCTCTTAGGTTCACCAAGCGCCGTCCCGGTTTGCAGAGAAAATGGCGGCGGGAGGCAGCAAGTTGCCGGGCTTGCTTTTCCCGGAAACTGTTAGCGATAAACTCGCCCCCCAGTCGAGTTTGCGATGACTCTCAATGCCGCTCGGAGCGAACGCGCGGCCATTAGGAAGTGGCGATTCCTGCGGATTCTGGATGAGTCCTTGAAGTTTTCGCATGCTGTTCCCGATATAGGAGAGATGATGCGCAGGAGAGATGGATTGAGGATTGGTGCATGCCGCGCACGCATCCACTGTGGCCCCCGTGCCGCGACCTCGCTTGGCCAGCGAACTTCCGCCATCCCCAGGCAGGCCTCCGATGTTTCAGAAAGCGATTTTCAGCACCATTTGGCGTTGTCCAATCGATCTGCCCCGATCGACGGCACGGACTTCTTGGAGGAGACACAGAGAATCGGCGCTCTTGGCTCCTATGTTCTAGACATTCCGGCTGGCTTGTGGCAAGGTTCGGAATTTCTGGATGTGTTGTTTGGCATCGAGAGCCGATACGAGAACACGCTTGCATCTTGGTTCGAAATCATCCACCCTGATGACCGGACCATGATGGAGGAGTATTTCAATACCGAGGTGGTTCGAGACGGAAAGGCATTCGACAAGGAATACCGCATAGTTCGCGCTTGCGACAAGGCGGAGCGTTGGGTTCATGGATTCGGACGATTGGAGTTCGATGCTCACGGGAAACCCCTCAAGATGCGGGGCGTGATCAGGGACATTACCGAGCGCAAGCAAGCCGAACATGACCTGCGCGAATCCCAGGTGTTTGCCCTATCTACCATCGATGCACTTTCTACCACTCTTTGCGTGTTAGACGAAACCGGAGCCATCCTGGCAGTGAACCGGTCATGGAGAGAGTTCGCGGAAATAAATCGTAAGACGAACAGCGACAGTCACCTGCCAAGATTCCAGGGGCACGGCCAATTCAACGAGCAAGCTAACTACCTGGAAGTGTGCGACGCGGTAGTCGGGCCTGAGGCCGCTGAGGCCGCTGCGTTCGCGACGGGGATTCGAGCCGTATTGGGCGGAGAATCCGAACAATTCTCCCAGGAGTATTCCTGTTACTCACCCAGCAAAGAGCTATGGTTTCTCGGAAAAGTCACACGATTTCTTGCCAATGGCCATCTCCGGGCGGTTGTCGAGCACATTGACATCACAGCAATCAGGGAGGGTGAGGCCCTGTTGCAAGAATCATCCGAGCGCCTCGCCGAGTCTGAGCGGCGCTATCGCACCGCCTTCCAAACGAGCATTGACGCCATGAGCCTCACAGGGCTTGCCGACGGCAAATACCTGGAGACCAATCAAGCGCTTCTGGATCTCGTCGGTTATTCGCGAGAGGAGGTTATCGGCCGGACTTCGTTGGAACTTGGCCTGTGGGCGGATGTCGCCGAACGTGCTCGAATGGCTGAAGATGTTCGCCGCAACTCCGCTGTGAAAGACTTCGAAGTACAACTCCGGAGAAGGAATGGTGAGGTCTTCTGGGCACTGATATCGGTATCGGCGATTGAAATCGACGGCATCGCCTGCATCCTGTCCACTATCCGGGATGTCACCGCCGCCAGGGCTGCAGATCAGAGCTTGATCGCATCATCTCGGGCCATGCGGCTGAGCGAGGAACGTTATCGCACAGTATTTCAAACTAGCATCGATTCCATCACCATCAGCCGAATCGACAACCAGCAATATGTCGACGTAAACCAGGCATTTCTCGACGCGATGGGATTCCTGCGCGACGAAGTCATCGGACGGACTTCGCTGGATATCGACCTCTGGTCGGACCTTCGCGATCTTGAGGAACTGACGGAAGTTCTTGGCGGTACCTCCGAATGCCGGAACGTGGAATTCAAGTTTCGCAAGAAAAACGGAGATCCAATCTGGGGGCTCATGTCAGCATCGATCATTCAGATTGACGGCGTCGATTGCATGCTTACCATTACCCGTGACATTTCCAATGCTAAGGCCGCTGAGGATAAGATCCACAATCTCGCCTTCTTTGATCCTCTGACCGGCCTGCCCAACCGCCGTTTGCTGCTCGATCGCCTGAACCGGCCTCAGGCCGTCGGGACGCGCGCCGGCCGCCTGCGCGCCTTGCTCCTGGTCGACCTAGACAACTTCAAAAGACTGAACGACACTCTCGGCCATCAAACCGGCGACGCGTTGTTGCGGGAATCCGCCAGGCGCCTCGCCGACTGCGCAAGCGACGCCGACACCGTGGGCCGGCTGGGTGGAGATGAATTTGTGTTGTTGCTTGAAGACCTGAGCGAGATCCCCGAGGATGCAGCAGCGCAGGCCCAGGCGGTCGCCGAAAAGGTTTTGGCCGCCCTTTCCGGGACGTTCTGGCTTGACCGCCGTGAATGCCGAAGCGGCGCCAGCATTGGCATCTCCGTCTTCGAGAATCGGCGAGAAGGTTCAAATCAGGCCTTGCAACAGGCTGACATCGCCGTGGATCAAGCCAAAGCAGAGGGCCGCAACACCATGCGCTTCTTCGCCCCGGCCTTGCAGGCGGCCATCAACGCACGCGCCGCACTGGAAGGGGAGCTTCGTCAGGCGATCGAATCCAAACAGTTTGTACTCTTCTATCAGCCGCAAATCGATGGCAGCCATCTGGTTGGCGCGGAAGCTCTGATCCGCTGGAACCATCCCACGCGCAGGCTGCTCCCTCCGGGTGAATTCATCCCACTGGCCGAAGAAAGCGGGCTGATTCTCCCTTTGGGAAAATGGGTGCTGGAGGTTGCCTGCAAGCAGATTGTCGCATGGGCCAAACAGCCGCAGTCCGCCCAGCTCTCGATCGCCGTCAATATCAGCGCACGCCAGTTTTGCCAACCCGACTTTGTCGAACAGGTGTTGACAGTGCTGGACCAGACAGGAGCCAACCCGAGGAATCTGGAGCTGGAGCTCACAGAGAGCCTGTTGGCCGAGAACGTTGACGCGATCATCTACAAGATGAAAGAACTCAAGTCGCATGGCTTGAGGTTCTCGCTCGATGATTTTGGAACCGGATATTCGTCGCTGACGTACCTGAAAAGACTGCCACTGAATCAACTGAAGATCGACCGATCTTTTATCTCCGACATTGAGTCCGACGAGAGTAGCGCTGCCATTGCGCAAACCATCATCTCATTGAGCCGCGCCATGGGTATGCCGGTCATCGCCGAGGGCGTGGAAACCGTGCAGCAGCGGGAGTTTCTCACCCATCTTGGCTGCCACAGGTTTCAAGGTTACCTGTTCGGCCGACCTCTGCCCTTGGATGAATTTGAGAGTCAATGGTTCTCGGCAGCAGAAACTCCGCTTCTGCTCGCCAGTTGATCGCAAGTTCCGCAGTGAGCCATGGAGTCAAAGGCCGTTTGGTGTATGCTCGCGGGCGATAGCAGGGTCCGCGCAAGAAGGATCTGGATTCTCAACCAGAATCCAAGAACTGGGGAATTCAGGGCTGCATCTCATCATTCGATACGGGGAGCGACTGACGGAGGGAGTCCGCAGGCTTTCGACACTCAGAAGAGTTCGATCGCAGGGTGTTCGTCATTGCTTTCTGTTTCTTCGCCAAGAAGCGCGAGATGAGTGGCGGTCTGGCTTGCCATTCGGTAACGGCCTAGATGCGAGGCAAGCAGATCCTTGAATGTGGAATCGAGCTGGCCATCCCAGCATGGGGAATCCGCCCTTTCGCCCAAAAACTGCAGGTGCTCCCGCATTTGCGCCAAAGATTCCTGCACGTGTCCCATTCTTTGCCGCATTACATCCTGGAATTGAATATGCCCCAATGCTTCCGAAAGACGGGTGACATTTTCCGAATAGCTTGTATCTACCCCAGCGATTACCTCGAGAAGCAGTTCGCTGTTTCTTGAGAAATGCTGCTGCATTTCACCGATCTCGCCAATAAGATGGCTCATTGCGCCGTTTGACTCGTGCTTGTGAAGTGCGTTCTGAGCATTGGTCATTTCCTCGTTAACTTTCTTGTAAACCGAGGTGATCTTCTTGTAAATATCGGCAGCAGCCTGGTCGCTAAGTAAGGCCAAATCTTTGACTTCATTGGCGACCACCGCAAATCCGCGCCCGGCATCGCCCGCACGCGCTGCTTCAATTCTTGCGTTCAACGCTAGGAGCTTGGTCTGGCGGGCAATCGCGGTGATTACCTCGATGAGAGGCGTTAATGCCGAGATCTCGCTGGCCAAACCCTGTATACGAGCAAGGTTGGACCGCACTTCGCTGGTCTGCTCCTGCAACTGCCCTTCAATCCTGCCAACGGTCTTTCTGTTTTTTTCTACCCTTGCGCGAGTACCTTCCGTCAGTTCCTTCCCGCTTTTCACGGAAAGGGCGATGTTCTTCCTCTGCTGAGCGGAATTTGTAATTAGGCACCCGATTTGCTCGATGGCTGACACGACCTCGCGCTCAGACTCCACCAGCGAATCACCAATTTGCCCATCCATTACGTCGATGTATGAACCGGAATCGGTGAGTTCCCTTCTCATCGCTGCGCGGCCGGTGAGTGCTCGCGCCAGCTGCGAGTTGATTGTCTCTCGAACATCTCCAGATTCATCTCCATTGCCTTGAGTCTTGTTGGACCGAATCATAGCCTATGCTCCCGGTAGTACTTGCTTGATCACCTTGATAAGGTCGTTGCCAGTAATCGGTTTGACCAGCCATCCAGTTGCCCCGAGACGTTTTCCTTCGCTGCGTTTGGAAGTTTCGCTCTCCGTAGTTAACGTCAAGATCGGAATGAAGCGAAAACCGGGAAGCGAGCGCACATTGCCTATCAGTTCCAAGCCCCCCATCACCGGCATATTGATGTCCGTAAGGATAAGATTGGGTTTGATGCCGGCCTTCAGTTTGTCCAGAGCCAGTTTGCCATTATTCGCCGTCTCCACTTGATAACCGTTCATGGTCAGTGTGGTCTCCAGGCTCATCAGCATGGTGACCGAATCATCGACTACGAGAATTGTCATTGACATCCAGAATCTCCCCTATAGCTGGTTCCAATGCCGCTTCCAGCCAGCCACGAAATTCGTTGTCTTCCGGCCAATTGCTGATTACCGGTCGTGCCGCCATCAACACCTGGAGGTTGGCGGTGTGGAGGTGAGTGCATGCGGCTAGATCGACCGTTGCATTGGAGGTCTTCTGCAACCATTCGAGAAGCGCTTCCGCCTCTTCCACACTTGCTACATCTCGAAAGATGACTTTGTCCGGCATGAACTCTATCGGCATTCGACAAGCTCCTTGATATTGAGAATCATAAGAACCGAACCATCCCCCATGAGGGCGGAGCCGGTGTAAGCGGACAGTCCAGACAGAAAACCGCTCAGCGGCTTCTGAATTACATCTATTGTCTCGCGGAAGCTGTCCACGACCAGTCCCAGAACTCCGCCTCCCACTTGAACCAGCAACACAGCAAATTCGTCATCGGCATTTGTCTTGGCGTTAGCGGAGATTCCCAGCAGTCCGTTGATTGACTTTAATGGGACAACGCGCCCTCGCAAAACTGCCGTCATGCTCTGCTTAATGAATCGGATCGCAGTTTTGGCAACCCGGACGGTTTCGATCACATGGTCAAGCGGGATGCCAAATAACTGCAGATCACTTTCAACAATCATTACTTGCGTGACCGCCATCGAAAGCGGCAACGAAATCCGAATGTTTGTGCCTTTGCCCAGCTCGCTATGGACAACCACAGTACCGTTCATCTTCTCCACCGCGCTGCGGACTACATCCATCCCGACCCCGCGGCCCGACAGGTCTGAAATTACCGCCGCTGTCGACAAACCAGCGGCAAAGATCAAATTGACGGCTTCCTGATCGTCGATTCGCTCAAGCGAACCCTCGTCAATCAGCCCTTTCTCATATGCCTTTCGCTTAATGACCGTCGGATCGATTCCCTTGCCATCGTCAATGATTTCAATTGCCACCCGGTCGCCTTCTTGCGATGCCCGAATGGTCAGTGTGCCAGTTTCCGGCTTGCCTGATGCGCGCCGCACTTCGGGAATCTCCAACCCGTGGTCCAAACTGTTGCGGACGATATGAATCAGCGGATCCGCCAAAGACTCGATGATGTTCTTATCGGCCTCCGTCTGCTCGCCTTCCAACACCAAATGCACATCTTTGCCAAGTTTCCGGGAAATATCCCGAACGAGCCGCGGAAATCGCTGAAAAACAGCTGATACGGCCATCATCCTCACTTGCATGATGGCATCCTGCATTTCGTCGGCAATGCGGTTTATGACCGAATACTGCGCCTTGATTTCCCGTGAAAGCTCACGCACGCCGTACTGCGATTCCGCTCGCAAAGCAAGATAGGGCAATGCATTCTTCTCGACCACCAATTCACCGATAAGGTTCATTAGCCGGTCGATCTTGGCCTGGTCGACCTTCACGCTTCTCTGACTGCTGACGGCGTCTTCGGCTCGCCGGCCCATCTTAATAGGCTCGTCGTCAGTCGCTCTGGCTGCGGAGCGTTCCACAGTTGCAACGGTTACGACTGGCCCAGTCGAAAAGTCTTCTTCGTTCGCGGGGGCAGCACCGTGTTGCGGGACGTGGCCTGCAAGCCATTCCTTGTTCTGTGCGAGCCATTTGAGCAGCGGGGCGCTCTCGTGCGCAGCAAGCGAAGCAGACATCGCCGCATCAATCTCGCTTGAGGCCTGACCGTTGCCCACCGACGCCGATATGTTCCTAAACACAGCCGCAACCGCCCGTATCCGCCCTGGTTCCCAAGCAGGATGATCGACCAACTCGAGAATTTGGCCCTGCGCCCTTAGAATCATGTCTCGCGCCAAGGCTTCCTCTTTCAAATCCTCAGAAAGAGAATTGTTGCGCACCTGATTTTCTCCTAGCTTCGATTCGTCTCCGCCTTCCATTTTCGATGCGAGCTCCGCCGCGCTGACCTTTGCTGGGCCGTTGTCGAAGCGGTGAAAAACCGTCCAATCCGGCGCGATCGCGCGATCGCAAGACTCAATCAAGAGGCGCATCTCAGCCCGCTGAAGCGGAATGCACTCAAGCAACACAAGTAGCCATCGCAATGCTGACGCACGCCACGAACCCACAACCATTTTCTTTAGCGACTTCGTTGTGTCGCTTTGCAATCCGTTAAGACTGTCTTTCTCAATGTCCGCGAGCGCTCTTGCAGTGAAAGCAGGATCGATCGATTCATCCTTCATGCTTCCGCCAGGGATCACCAGCCAAATCGGATCCACTTGAACGATGTTCACCTGGTCGGCTACATAACGGAATTGCTCTGTCAGTTCCTCCGGCAACGCTGTCGTCAGCAGGCGGAACTCAAGAACACAACTGTAAGTGTCAAATCCTGCCAGGGGAGGCAACGGTTTCAAAGGCTTAGGACTACCCCAAAGAGTGCCCGGGACCTGACGCACCAGGAAGAACGGATCGTCGCCCTGAAAAAAGCACTCTGGCACAGGTGTGTAGTCGATCCAATATACCGTCTCGCCGCTCACGCTCCGACGAAAGGCCTCCATCCGTGTGGCTTCTGGAATCTCTGCAAGCGGCGGCACCTTCGTTTGTGCCAGTGCGGCTGCGGTGGATGGCGTTTCGGAGACAGCCCCTTGAACCACCCCACCAAAGCTGGTCAAATCTGGTGCGGCGGGCAGCAGTGCCCGGAGGGACTTGACCATTTGCGCGGAATCCTGCGCCCGAGAAACATCGATCTCTCCTGTTGACTCGATATCCCCGCACATCACCATGGTGAGGTCGATTCCGTCGAGGAGACAGTCGGCCAGTTCCCGCGAGTAGGCAATCTGGCCATTCCTCACCATTCCCAGTAGGTCTTCACCAGCATGAAGAACGCGTGTCATTTCCGGAAATGTGAACAGCCCGCTGTTCCCCTTCAAGGTATGCACCAGACGAAACAGTTCGTTGATAATGTTCTGGTCGTCGGGCGTCTCCTCGAGCTGCATCAACTTGTCGCCGATTTCCTGGGAAAAATCGCGTGCTTCGGATAGAAACTGAATCAACAATGGGTTCATTGGATTGCCTCTCCCAGCAGAAGCCGAGCATAGGTCGATAGCTGGATTGGTCGCAAGGGTTTGATCAGAAAGCCATTGGCGCCCGCTTTAAAGGCCAGCAGTTCATCCCGCGCAGCGGATTCGGTTGACACCATAATCGCTGGCTGTTGGGGAATTTCCTGCTGACGAAGTTCACGCAGAAAACCGTAGCCGTCGAGCTTGGGCATGTTGACGTCCACGACATACAGATCAAACGGTGACTCCAGCGCCTTTTCAAGTGCCTCGATACCGTTCCATGCCTCTTCCACCGTGTAACCTGACGATTCCAGAATGCCGCGATGGTACATGCGCACAGTCGCCGCATCGTCTACAACCAGGATGCGCTTCATTGTGACTCCAGACTTTTCTGATAAATGATCGCTTCGGGAAACTTACGTACCTTGAACAGCGAGGATGTGCGACTCATCGACTCCGAATGGCCCAGGCAGATATACCCGCCGGCCTTTAGTGATTCATAAAACGCATCTGTCGCTGTCTTTCGAGAAACGTCGTCAAAGTAGATCAGAAGATTACGACAGAAGATCACGTCGAAGTTGCGATACTTGATCGTGTCGGCCGCCTCAGAGAGATTGACCCTGGTGAACTCTACAGCCTGGCGCAAATCATCGCATATTTGGTATTCGTCACCGACCCTCTCGAAGTACTTTTTCAGCCAGTTCGCCGGAACCTTATTGATCGAACGCTCCGAAAATCGCCCTGCTCGCGCACGGCGCAGAACGTTGGTATCTATATCAGAAGAGATGATCTCAACATCCCACTGTTTGATTCCGGGCCAGTGCTCCATTAGATACATTGCGATCGAGTAAGGTTCCTCACCTGTCGAGGAAGGAATGCACCAGATGCGGATAGCCTCCGCGTTGACTTTGCGGCGGGTAATCTCGGGAAGGATGGAATCGACCAGGCAGCGGAACTGGTACTCTTCGCGAAGAAAATAGGTTTCATTCACCGTCATCACATTCGTCAGTTGCTGCAACTCGTCGCCGGATGCCTGAAAGCGCAGAAACGTGAAGTAACTGCGGAATGTGCCGGTATCAGTGGCTACGATGCGGGCCACTAAACGCTTGTCTACGAAGTAGCGCTTGGAATTCTCGAAGATGATGCCCGTCCTGCGATAGAAGAATTCCTTGAACTTCAGAAAGTCTTCATCGCTGATGACGGGGCCGCCTTCGGGATTTTGTGTCTGGCTGCTCATGACGGGCTCAGATTCCACGTATCCGCTTGAGCGCCAGATCGGCCGCAAACTGGAGATAGGCTTCAGAAGGAAAACGATTTTTGATCCGAAGGATCGGATCGAGAGCCGCCTCCGTGCCGAGTTCGCATAAAAGATCGATCGCGGTGGCACAGACATTGACGTTTATATCCTGCTCAATCACCCCGATCAGCATGCGCTCCACATTGGGGTCGCATCGTGACTCCAGGATATTGACGGCAAAGATGCGAAGGTCCGGGTCGGGATCCGACAGGAGAGACTTCAGAGCAGGGGAGACATCCGTGGTCAAGTGTTTCAAGGTCTCGATCGCTTCATTGCACAGGGCCGCATCGTCACTGCGTAAGCACTCAACCAACTCGCTCACGACTTCAAAATCATCAATCTGGGCCATGCTGGCCAGAATCGCCTCCCGTGCGGCAACGTCCTTCTCCCGATTGAGCCGGGTGGCAAGGAGGCGGACAGCGCCTGGGCACCGCAGCAATTCCTGCGCTGAGTGCCGCCGGATGGCGGCATCGGGGTCATCGAGGCTCGCCTTCAGTTCTTCGCAGTTAGCACGCTTTGGCTTCCCCGTCGGCGTTGTTGGCTTTCCCTTGACTAATCCCATGATTCTCCCTTATCGGCCGGCCCAGGTGGAAACCTGCGCCGCAATTCTCTCAACGGGTAGGACCATGGTCGCGCCACCCTTGGCGACCAGTTCCGCCGGCATTCCATAGACCACCGCCGAGTCTTCCGATTCGGCGATCGTGCGTCCCCCCCGTCTCTTGATCTCCGCGAACGCATCCGATCCGTCGCTCCCCATGCCGGTCAACAACACTGCGGTTACGCGCTTTGAATCGCAGTGCTCCAAGACTGAGCGCCCCATCAACTCGACTGAAGGGTGCCAAAGAAACTTCGAATTCTCCGGAGCCGGCATCACCATGAGTCTGTCGGCACGCTTGACCACGATCATGTCCGCGCCACCCCGTGCGATATAAATCTTGCCGACTTCTAACGGCAGCGCACTTGCCGCCTCCGTAACCGTAAGAGCACAACACTGGTTCAGTCGGCCGGCAAAAGACTTTGTAAACGCCGCTGGCATATGCTGTGCCACTATGACCGGCCAGGGAAAGTTTGCTGGCAAGGCGGCCAGTACGATCTCCAATGCGCGAGGTCCGCCCGTTGATGCACCAATGACGAGAAGTCCACTTGTACTGGCCTCCGATGCCTGTCCCCCGGACGACACGGACTGGGCAGACACGTCTGCCGCGCTTTTGCGCCCCGCCTGTAAACGCCGCGTGAGTGCGGCCCTTGTCGTAGCTTTCCCACGCGGCAGCGCCAGAGCGGCGCCACGCACCTTTTGTACTAGCTCTTTTGTGATCTTATCGATCGATAGAGAGATGGTACCGCCCGGTTTGGCCACGTAGTCGACCGCGCCCAGATTCAGTGCCTCAAATGTCGCCAGCGCCCCCTCATCGGTGAGCGAGGAGACCATGATTACTGCGACTGGACGCTCGGCCATTATGAGGGAAAGCGCGGTAAGCCCATCCATCTCCGGCATGTTGATGTCCAGGGTGACAACGTCCGGCACAAACTCCCTGTTTTCCTTCACAGCCTCGGCACCGTTTCTGGCCTGGTGGATCTCGAAGTCCCCTTCGGCCTGAAACAGTGTCACCAACTGCCGTCGCATCAAAGCGGAGTCGTCAACTATCAGCAGCTTGATCACGACATCAGCCTCCCACGGAGGCCAATGCCGCCAACTCCGACTGCGCCATCAAGTACGGGGGATCCAGCAACTGAACCATACGCTTCTGCTTTTGAAGGTTCGCCATGCGACTTAGCAACAGACTCTGCTCGGTGGAAAGTTGCGGCGCGGGCTCAATGGCCGATTTGGGAATTCTCAGCACTTCGGCCACCTGATCGACGATAAAGCCGGTGCGCACTCCGGAGATAAGGAACACCATGATTCGCTGCCTGTCGCTGCGTTCCACCTGGCTTAGACCTAGTCGCCGGCGAAGGTCGATCACTGGCAGAACCGTTCCCCGCAGGTTGATTACACCTTCGACAAAGGATGGGGCTTGCGGTACTCGAATCAGGTTCTCCGGGACTCGCACGATCTCCTGAACGCTGGCGATCGGCGCGCCAAACTCTTCCTTATCCAGGCGGAATATCACCACTTGCTCGTCGTCGTCCAGTTGATCGTCGACCTCGACAGCTGTTTGTCGATTCACTTCCTGCTCGTTTTCCGTCACGGCGTTCAGCGCCTCCTTGATTGCGGAATTGTCGAAGAGACTACGAGCGGTCATGATCGACACCATCCGCTTCCCGTTGTCCAGCCGGCAGATTGAAGTGATCTCGGCCAAGTTGCCCTCGCGTGCAAGCAACGTCGGCAATGGGTCAACACCCGACTTTGACACCCGCAGCACTTCGCTGACTGAATCGACAACAACGCCCACAGATACACCGCCCTGGGCCAGCACGACGATGCGACTCTTTTCATCCAGTTCGCGCGGGGGCAGCCCAAACATACTGAGCAGACTGACGAGCGGCAACAGTCGGCTCCGAAGCGTCATGACACCCAGAACATGCGAATCCGAGTGGGGCACGCGAATCACCTTCTCAGGAACCTGAACGATCTCTTGCACATCCTCGATGGCGATGCCATACTCCTGCCCGTCCACGTCGAAGCTCACCAGTTGTAACTCATCGCTCGATTCTTCCTCCTCGATCTGTGTGCTGGCTTGCTCGGCACCGGCTATGCCGGTCTTTCTGACGATGGACGCAATCTGCCCAAACTCCCGTTCGATCAGCTTGGCGAAGTCCAAGACCATGATCGTGGGGTGGCCGCCCACATCCTTGATGAGGCTCGACAATGCATCGGTGTTCACGGTAGTGCTAAGTTGTCCAACTGCTTCAATTTGGCTGGAATCGACACCGACGACGCTCGCAACCTTGTCCACCACAAAACCTAATGGCTGGCCAACGTCAATCACCAATGCGCGAGTCGAATCGTTGTCCGGCACCTCCGCGAAGCCACACAGCCGCCGCAAAGAGATGATCGGAAGTACCTTGCCGCGCAAATTCGCCAGCCCTTCCAGGGCGGGCGGTGCAAGCGGAACTCGCA
>Ga0302277_1001402_pt1 | contig 17892 bp, 13 predicted proteins | sample III_Bog_N3_1_FD_198759 | JGI IMG/M metagenome (GOLD analysis project Ga0302277, IMG submission 198759) | Peat permafrost microbial communities from Stordalen Mire near Abisko, Sweden - III_Bog_N3_1 | ecosystem: Environmental > Terrestrial > Soil > Wetlands > Peat | place: Sweden: Abisko... | reverse complement strand
TATCCCCCTGCCGCCGAAAAAATAACTCGATCACATCGCCATGTTCCCAAAGGCGCTGCTGATGAGCCGTGGCTGTTGTGGAGACCCGCTCGTCCACAAGAGATGCCAGCAGATGGAGTTTTCCAGCGCTCCATGAAAAGGCTGCCGTTCCGGGGCGAAATCCCCCTTCCTGCTGAGGGAGCCAGAATTGGGTGAGAGGCCAAGTGGATATCACACGATTGAGTCAATTAATGATCTGAGCAAAGACAATGTCATGCCCATCCAAATCTTGAGCCCCAAATTCCCTGCAACCGTGAGGTTGATTGCACAATGCAAAATCAATTGAGGCACCACGACTCACAAATTCTTCATGGAGGGCATCCACATTCGAGACCCAGAAACAGACATCGGCGGTTTTCTCGGAAACTGTCCAGTGGGGAACCACATGAACTGGATTCTCAGCCTGATTGTGCATCAGAAACATTCCGTCCCTTTGCAGAATGACAAAGGAGGAAGGCTCTCCCCAGAACCTTTCGTAAGAGAATCCCATCGCGTCGCGGTAGTGATTTGCAGCTTTTACCACATCACTGACCAGTAGAACCGGCGCACTTGCTGTCAGCTTGGGAGGAATACTCGTCATCGAGTCAGAATTTCCACAGCCATCACATTTGCCAATGAAGAAATGAAACAGCCTTCCTCTTTTACCGAATCCCTACCGTTTTTTTTTGGAGATTATTTCTTCAAAGTTACCACGGGACGGGGTTTCTCATCCTTTTCGTAGATCGATTTTGCTGATCCGAGGATGAGCGGATCCGGCGGTTGCACGACATGCTTATCCTTTCCGTCATAGGGAATGGTGTGGAGGACATGGCGGAAAGCATTAAGCCGGGCCCTTTTCTTGTCATCCGAACGGACAATGGTCCAAGGAGCGTCCGCAGTATCTGTATAAAAAAGCATCGCTTCCTTGGCCTTGGTGTAGGTATCCCAGCGGGCGAGCGATTCCACATCCATTGGACTGAGCTTCCATTGCTTGAGAGGATCGCGGGCCCTCCCCATGAAACGTCTCAGTTGTTCTTCACGACTGACGGAAAACCAAAATTTGAAGAAATACTTTCCACTGCGAACCAGCATGCGTTCGAACTCGGGTGTCTGGCGCATGAATTCGAGATAATCGTTCGGGGAACAGAACCCCATCACATGTTCGACTCCCGCACGGTTATACCAGGATCGGTCGAAGAAAACGATTTCCCCGGCCGTCGGCAGCTGCTCGACATAGCGCTGGAAATACCACTGCCCCTTTTCCTGTTCGGAGGGCTTGGCCAGAGCCACGACTGGTGCACCCCTGGGATTCAAAAACTCGGTGAATCGTTTGATCGTTCCGCCCTTTCCGGCTGCGTCCCGTCCCTCGAACAGCATCACGACCTTGCTGCCGGTCTTCTGCACCCAGGCCTGCATTTTGACCAACTCAATTTGCAAATACTTTGCCTCTTTCTCGTATTCCTTGTTCTTGATGCACTTTTCATACGGATAGGTGGCGCAGATAATCTTTTTATTGTCGGTGCAGGCATTGACCCGATCGATGATTTCCTTGGGAACCGACTCATTGATCCTCTGATCGATCAGCTTGATCATGGGAAAGGAATCAGCCGTTGTGGGGTCAATTGTGTTGCTTGAAATATCAATTTTTTTTGTCTTGGGAGCCTTTGGTGATTTTTTTGATCGCGGCAACTCCAGTTTGATGAGCGGCAGGGAAACGCCTTTTTTTCTGACAACGCGATCCAGCGGAACAATGGCTGGAGCTGCTTTCACTGTGGCAGGGGCTGAAGGAGCTTTTTTGGCTGCGGGCATATCATGAATGTAAAGCGAATCTTGTGCCATTCATCGGGAGATTTTCTATTTTCCGCCGAGTTGGTAAAACGAATTGAATGAATTGCAATGGAGCGTGTTTCTTTCAAACTTTTTTCATGAAACTTTCCGAAGCTGATTTCATGGATCTTCCGACACCGACCGGGCCGATGCGGGTGCATCGATTCACTCCTTATGAGGGAAGTGGGCCCGCAGTCATTCTCTACTCGGAGATCTACCAGATGACCGGGCCGATCCAGCGACTAGCAATGCGTTTGGCGGGTGAGGGATTTGCAGTCTTTGTTCCCGAGGTTTATCACGAATACGAGCCGCCTGGCACCGTGCTGAACTATGACAAGGAGGGGACGGATCGGGGCAATGAGTTGAAATTTGAAAAACCCGTGGCGGCTTTTGATTCCGATGCCACGGCACTGATCGACTGGATCACCAGTCGTGCCGAGTATCCGTGGGAGGTTGTTGGAACTCTTGGATTCTGTCTCGGAGGTCATCTCGCTTTCCGCGCCGCACTCGATTCCCGGATTGCAGCTGCAGCCTGCTGGTATCCCACCGACATTCACTCCGCCACCCTGGGTCAGGGAAAACAGGATGACACGCTTGCCCGATCTGGTGAAATCTCTGCGGAGCTCCTTCTGATTTGGGGGAGGCAGGATCCCCATGTGCCTTCCGAAGGACGTCGCCTGATCTATGAAACGCTGAGCGGAAAGGAACGAAGCTTCCAGTGGCATGAATTCAACGCAGCCCATGCCTTTGCCCGGGATGAGGGGATTCGCTATGATGCGGCGGCGACCAGGATCGGATGGGAGATGACGCTCGAACTCTTCAAACGTCGCTTGAGGTAGAGGGGTAGGCTTGGGATTTTGGCGCAGGGCGGTGTTGCTGTTCGTTTGCAGTAGGTTCACTACAGCTTCACTCACGCGCCTTGCCCTGCATCCAAACTTCCAAGCCTTTGCCGCAGTGGACGGCTATCAATGTCACCATTGAAAAAGATTGGAATAAGCACGAGCAGGTTTGAATAAGTCGGATTAGCCGATAGATGAGGCACTTAGAAAAATTCACCGCGACGGGGGCTCGATAGGCACTTTTCCCTGTTTCAAAAAGGTTGAAAAGGGTCGGTGAAAAGGGTGCCTCAAAAAGGGTTGTGATCCATGCAAACAAAAACCTACCGCCCCTTTCAGGAGTATATCTTGAACCGATCAGGCAGGGATTTTTCCCATCCCCTTTTTCCGACGCCTGGACATTTCGGCGGATCGCTGCTCAGGGGTGAGGGCTGCCCACATTTGCGTTGCGCGTTTTTTGCCGCCGATTTTCCCGAGCGCGGATTGAGTCAGGCGTCCGCAGGTCGGGCAGGATGTTGGTTTAGTGTTCATTTTTTAGCGCGGTTAAATCTTTGGTGGAGCGGAGGAGCACTTTGAGAGCCCGCAGGATCATCACCACCATGCCCGGATGGTATTTGATCAGGAGGTCGCGGACGATCTGGCGTGCGATCTCTTTTGCCTCAGTGTTGCTCATGTGTCCAGTAACTGTATCACCCATTGGTCTAGGGAGCGTCAATTTTATTCCAATTCTTGGAAATTTTAGAAAGTTTGCTCTGTCCAGTTGTCAGGAAATCCCATGGCTGATGGAACGTCGCAAAATCAATATGATGGAGACGCAAGTAAACTGTTACCCCTTCCCGCCCTTAACAGATGTTCAGTGCTGTCTTCGGTATTTCTACTTCCTTCATTTTGGAGAAATTTACTGCGAAATATGTGCGGGATGAATGGAAATTTTAGGTTTAAAAAATAATGCATCTGAAAATATGCTGATTACAAACTGGATATTAAAATTGTTCTTTTAAACGAAAAAATCACGATGACGCAGCTTCCCGATTTTTCAATGGCGGAGTGGATTCTTGCAGTGATCGCGGCCCTTTGCGTCGGCCTTAGCAAGGCCGGCTTCTTCCCGGGAAAATACCGCAGGTAGTTTTCGATTGGGTTCTTATTGTTATTTCCTTTGCAGCCTCGATCAGGATGATCGTCACCTGAAAGTGCGATCTTAGCCGACAAGGCATTGAAAGATAGGTGAGGCCCCAAGGTCGTCAGGTAGCAAAAATCAGTTACGGTTGTTCTAATTTTTTACCCTGCGGTGTTGCCGAATGGTTCCTGATTCCTTCCTCACTAACGCCTTAACCAGCACATCGGAACCGATGGCTGTGCAGGAGACATCTTTGAGCCGGATGGCTGATTCGTTGGAAGCTGCGCCAAGGCCGCCGACGGTGGGAACCTGGCCTCCCTGAATGATGGGGGCGATGAAGAAGCGAATTTCATCGACCAGGTTCTGGTCAAAGGCTTCGCCAAGAGTTTGTCCTCCACCTTCAAGCAGCACGCTTGAAATGCCCCGTTGTGCGAGTTCGGCAAGCGTGTTTTTGAGGCTGCGACCGGTGAACACCAGGGTTCTGTCTTTGTGTTTGTCCGTGAAGACGGTTGCCTTCTTCGAAAGGTTTCCGGAGCGCGACCAGACGACGCGCCAGGGCTGGGGGTGATCTTTGGGTAGTCTGATGCCACGGATGGTGAGGGAGGGATCATCGGTGCGAATTGTTTCTCCACCGACAAGAATGGCCTCGACGGTGGCGCGCAGATGCATGGCCTCACGGCGGCTCGCGGGCGAGGTGATCCAGCGACGGTTGGGTGGGGAGTCGAGCCGGCCATCAAGCGACATTCCAGCCTTGGCGATGATCCACGGCAGACCTGTGGAGATCCGGTGATTCCAGTGCGTATTGAGGGCGGCACATTCCGGTGCCAGAACGCCTTCGATCACTTCGATGCCAGCTTTTTCAAGGATTTTCGATGCGCGGCCCCTGTGTCTTGGATCCGGATCGGTGGTTCCATAAACAACGCGGGTGATCCCGGCGACAATGATTGCTTCGGTACAGGGCGGGGTGCGACCGTGCGAGGAGCAGGGTTCGAGGGTTACATAGAGGGTGCAGCCCGCAAGTGGGCGAGGCTGTAGGCCGTAGGTTCCAGGCCGCAGGTGAAAATCAGGAATCAGTTTGCTGATCGCCTCGATCTCGGCATGGGGCATGCCTGCGGCATGATGATATCCTTTCGCAAGAAGGCGTCCGTCTTTGACAAGGACGGCTCCGACCGTCGGATTTGGCGAAGTCTTGCCACTCCCCTGCTTTGCTTCTTCAATGGCAAGCTTCATGAAACCCTCATGGGTAACCAGGTCGCGGCGAAGAAATGCAGGTGTCGGGCGAACGATTCCGTGTGATTTCATCCTTTTTACGATTCGGTATTATCTGAGAATTTTCCCGCAGGGGCGCAGAGGCGCTGAGATTACTTCGTCCCAAGAATATTATCATTGTAAAAATAAACTCTGAGCCACTGCGAGTCAGCTCGAGGATCCATTTATTTCGCTTACATCGTGCTCCTATCCTCAACTCCTCTCTTCTCGCCCTGCGCGGATTTTTCGGACAGCCTCTTGAAATGCCCATCACTAAAAATAGTTCATCGTTTCGTCCCGGACAGGAAATTTCGCTGAAGATCAATGATCTCGCCTTCGGGGGGAAAGGTGTCGGTCGCGTGGATGGGATCGCCTGCTTTGTTCCCGGAGTGATCGATGGCGAAGAGGTGCGCGTGCGCATTCGTCGGGTGAAATCCCGTCTTTTGGAGGCGGATCTGTTGGAAGTTCTTCAGCCTTCGCCTCACCGCGTCGAGGCTCCCTGCCCTGTTTTTCTGAAGTGCGGGGGATGCGGCTACCAGCATATCGACTATGCCCATCAGCTCGCGATCAAGGGCAATCAGCTTCGGCAAGCTTTGAAACGATTGGGGGGCTTGGCCGAACCTCCGGTCAGTGAGGTGATTCCCTCACCGGAGCAGTTTGCCTATAGGAACCGCATCACGGTGCACGTGAAGGAGGGAGAGGCGGGATTCTTTGCCGAAGGATCTCATCGAGTCGTCTCCGTTGATCGCTGTCTGATTGCCTCCGATGATGTGAATGCCGGACTCAAGGATTTGACGGAATCGCGTCCTCTGGATGGGGACTATCTTATCGGGGAGAAAAAACGTTTTGGCGGCTTTCGTCAGGTGAATAATTCCGTAGCGGAGATTTTAAGTGCCACCGTGACGGAGGCGGTCAGATCCGGCTTTGGATCAGCGGAAACAGGAGAATTGCTCGTCGATGCCTATTGTGGCGCAGGATATTTTGCCCATCAGTTGCAGGCTTTTTTCAACAGAGTGATCGGTATCGAACGCTCGCTCGGATCGGTTGCCATGGCACGACGCCAAGCTGCCGGGAATGAGCATTATCTGGAGGGGGCTGTGGAGGAGAAACTGCACCAGGCGCTTGCTGAGGGATCACCTGCCGGTACGACCTTGATCCTGGATCCCCCTTCCGAGGGACTTGCAGAGAGCGTCACAGAAGCAATCATGGATCGTCCCCCTGCGAGAATTGTCTATGTCTCATGCGACCCGGCTACTCTGGCCCGCGATGCAAAACGACTTTCCGGGCATTATCAGCTCCAGAGAGTGACCCCGCTCGACATGTTCCCCCAGACTGCGGAGATCGAATCGGTTTCGGTTTTTGAACTGCCGGCATAATGGAATCCGGAGTCATCAGGATCAAGGGCGCGCGCCAGCATAATCTGCGGAATCTGACGCTGGAGATACCCCGGAATCAGCTTGTCGTCATCACAGGGCCAAGCGGATCGGGAAAGTCGTCACTGGCATTCGACACGCTCTTTGCCGAGGGGCAGCGGCGTTATGTGGAAAGTCTTTCAGCCTATGCGCGGCAGTTTCTTGACCAGATGCAGAAACCGGAGGTCGATCACATCGAGGGGCTCTCACCGGCCATTGCCATCGAACAGCGGATCGCCCCGCCAAATCCGCGTTCGACCATCGCCACGACGACGGAAATTTATGACTATCTCCGAGTGCTCTATTCCTCGATCGGGGTGCCGCATGATCCCGTGACCGGAGCCGCAATCCGTCGTCAGTCGCCGCAGCAGATCGCCGGGACGATTCTGGGATGGCCGGAGGGAACGCGCCTGATGCTGCTTGCTCCGCTCGTGCAGAATGAGACGGGTGAATTTCGTGATGTGATTGATCGGGCAAGGAGGGAGGGATTCGTCCGGTTGCGAATCGACGGGGAGTTGATCGATTTGGGAACCCCCCAACCAATCAAACTGCTAAAAACCAGGAGGCATACCATCGAGGCGGTGGTGGATCGTCTGGCACTCAGGGCGGAAGGAGGAGGTGAGGGAATCCGTGAACGGTTGGTTGACTCGCTGGAGACAGCGCTCCGCTGGGGAAACAATGCGGTGATCGTGCTGCACCAGCCTCAGGATTCGACTTCCAGTGCTTGGGAAGAGCGGAAGTTCTCGACCGATTTCTGCAACCCGGAGACCGGCTTTACGATGGCGCGGCTGACACCCCGGCACTTTTCTTTCAACAGTCACCTTGGAGCATGTCCGGCCTGCCAGGGGATTGGCACGGAACCCTTCTGTGATCCGGGACTTTTGGTCGATTCCGATCTTTCCCTGGCAAAAGGTGCCATCCGGCCCTGGCGGACTCCCGACAAACGCATGGGAGCCTATTACAGGCTTGTGCTGGAGGCGTTATGCGCGGCAACGGGGGCTTCACGCGAAATTCCGTTTCGGGATTTGCCCGAAGAATTCAAAAACAGGCTTTTTCATGGAACTGGAAATGATGTTTTGAAACTGCCGGGAAAGGGGCAGGTGACCTCCTTTGAGGGCCTCGTTCCGATGGTGGAGCGGCAGATGAAAACCTCGGAAAGCGAATTGAAAAAAAATCGTCTGAAAACCTACTTTGCGAGAAAAGAGTGCGGAACCTGCAAGGGAGCGCGCCTGCGTCCCGAGATCCTCGGCGTTACCCTTCAGAGCCAGAGCGGATCGGGGAATAGGGATTGGAATATCGAGGAGTTCTGCGCGCTGCCTGCCGAACGGGCCCACGAAGTATTATTGGGCCTGAAACTCTCGCCGATGGAGCGAAAGGTGGTGGAGGATCTGGTGCGCGAGATTACCGCCAGACTTGGATTTCTTGTGGAAGTGGGACTGGGCTATTTGTCGCTTAACAGGGAGAGCGGGACACTTTCCGGGGGTGAGGCTCAGCGTATCCGTCTGGCGACGCAGATCGGCTCCGGGCTTTCCGGGGTGCTTTATGTGCTTGATGAGCCGAGCATCGGACTCCATCAGCGTGATAATGAACGGCTTCTCGGTACACTGAGGGGACTGCGGGATCTGGGCAACTCCGTGGTGGTGGTCGAGCATGACGAGGAGACGATCCTGGCAGCAGATTATATTTTTGACATGGGGCCGGGAGCAGGACCGATGGGAGGGGATATCGTGGCTCAAGGTACGCCGGCCGAAATTCTTGCAAATCCCGATTCCCTGACCGGTCAGTTTCTCTCGGGAGCTGCAAGGATTGCCGTTCCACGGGTAAGGGAGCGACCTCCTTTGGAACCTCCTCCGGGTCCTGGGTGGCTCACTGTTTCCGGGGCATTGGAAAATAATCTCAAGAATCTCACCGCAGCTTTTCCCGTGGGTCTTTTCACCGTGGTCAGCGGAGTCTCCGGCAGCGGCAAATCGACTTTGGTGAACGATATTTTGCACCGCTCTCTGGCCCGTCAATTTTATGGTGCCAAGGAACTGCCCGGAATTCATGAAAGGATCACCGGGGTCGAGCAGTTCGACAAAGTCGTTGTGATCGACCAGAGCCCCATCGGAAGGACACCCCGCTCGAACCCGGCGACTTATTCAGGCGTCTTTGGTCCGATTCGGGAACTTTTCAGCGGTCTTCCTACAGCCAAAGTGAGGGGATACCAGCCCGCGAGATTTTCCTGCAATGTGAAGGGGGGGCGATGCGAACAGTGTCAGGGCGACGGAATGATCCGCATCGAGATGCATTTCCTGGCCGATGTTTTTGTGGAATGCGAACTCTGCCGGGGAAGACGTTTCAATCGCGAGACGCTGGAGATTTCCTACAAGGGAAAGAATATTTCCGATGTGCTGCAGCTGACCATTGATGAGGCGGCCGATTTCTTCCGCTCGATCCCCGTGATTCATGGGAAACTGGAGGTTCTCCGGGAGGTGGGTCTCGGCTATCTGAAGCTGGGTCAGTCGGCCACAACCCTTTCTGGTGGCGAGGCTCAACGGCTGAAACTTGCAAGCGAACTTTCAAAAAAAGCAACGGGCCGCACGCTCTACCTGCTGGACGAACCGACCACAGGGCTTCATTTTGCTGACATTCAGAAACTGCTGGAAGTGCTCCTGAGGTTGCGCGCCGGTGGAAATACCCTCATCGTCATCGAACATAATCTTGAAGTTATCAAATGCGCCGACTGGATCATCGACATGGGCCCCGAGGGGGGCGAGCAGGGCGGGAGTATTGTGGTTTGCGGTACTCCGGACGACGTGGCCGCTCATTCTTCAAGTCTCACGGGTGCGTGGCTGCGTCGTGTGTTGAAGCGATGAGGGCGCTGACAGGGATGGGTCTGGCCGGGGTATTTTTTGGAACTTTCCTGTTGAATGCCCTGGCGGCCAATGAACCGGATGTCAAAACGACCTCCGTCACATCCGATCTTGCGAATCAGGCTTTGGGAGAAAATCTGCCCCAGATTTCGGCTGCCGTGCTTCGCACCCAGCTTCAGCAAGAGCAGGATTCTGCAAGGAAGGAGGTGCTGACCCGCCGACTCGTGGCTTTGCTGGTTGCCGGAGGGCGCTATGACGAGGCTCTGGCTGTCAGCACCACGGCGGATACTGTCAAGGATCCGATCCTGGCATATTGGAAGGCACAGGCATTGCTGGGAACCGGGGACTATGCCGGAGCCAGGGATCTCTTTACCTCTCTGTTGGAGTCTAAAAACTCCGGTGCTGATCTCAAGACGGATCAAGTTTCACTGGGTCTGGCTTGCGCTCTCCGAGGGGAGGGAAAACCTGTGGAAGCCCTGAAAATTTTACAGAGCATTCCTTCCGGCTCACCCTTTGCGGAAGATGTGGCCTTTGAAAAAGGGGTTGATTTGATTCTCTTGGGCCGTACCGAGGAGGTGATTTCACTGGTTGAGTCTTTCAAACCAGCCAGCGAGGAGGGCAAGGCGATGGCGCTTTACCTCAAGGCGCTGGCCGCCTGGCATGCGGGCAATATTTCCGATGCGCAAAAGTATTTTGCAAAAGTCCCGCAAAGCACTCCGTGGTCCACTGCGGCGGCGACGCTCGGAGGGGGGCTTTGCGCCTCAGCTGCCCAAAGACCGCAGGAGGGGATCGATCTCTTGGAAAAGCATCTTGATTCTGTCAACGATGATCCGCTGATCGGACAGCAGTTTCGCCTCCTCGACCAGCTCTATGCGGAGGGATCGGCTCCGGATACGGCATTGCTTCAAAAATGGGCCGAAGATGCCTCTCATCCGGTCCGGGCGCGGCTGGCAGCTTTCTTTGAAGCGAAGGGGGAACTTCGGCTGCATCATCCCGAGGGAGGGGAGGCGCTTCTTGATGCCTTTATTCGAAAATATTCCGACGATCCGCTCGCCGATCAGGCCAGAGTGATGCTGAGCGCCTCCAGATTGCAGCGGGGACTTGTGGAAGATGCCCGAGGATGGGCCATGGATCGTCCGGCCGCCCCGGCCGTGATCCGTGCAAAACTCGCCTATCTGAGAGGGCTCACCTCTGCTTCTTTGGGCAGGTCGGAAGAAGCTAAAAGCGACTTCCAGTTGGCTGCATCCCTGGATCCCACTCTTGCAACGGATGCACTTTTCAATCAGGCCGTTTTGATCGCCAAAATTGACAGGGGAAAACTCGACGCCTCGGCGGCGGCAAAGGAGTTGGTGAGTCTGAATGCAGGAGCGCCCTCACAGGAGATGAAATTCCAGATCGCCCTGGATCTTGCGCGTCGGGGAGAGGCCACAGGCATGGCTCTGATGGGCGAGGTGGCCGATCAATCCAGCGATCCGGTTCTAAAATCACGAGCCCGTCTCGCCGCCGCAGAATGGAATATGAAATCCGGCAAGGGTGATGTGGCGGATCAGGATCTGGCAAAGGCAGTGCATGATAATTCCAACGATCCGGAGAGGGAGGAATATCTCGCCATTTTTCTCAAGGACACCGGGAAAAGGACTGATGCTCCCGGTGTGATCACAGCCGCGAAAGCCTTCCTTCAGGCACATCCCGATTCCCCCTTTGGTTCGGAGGTGCGCCTGAAACTCGCGGAGGCGCTTCTTGCATCCGGAGATGTCCAGGGTGCCAGGGTGGAGTTTGAGCAACTGGCTCTCTCGGGTTCGGGTACGGAGGCGGGGCGTCGAGCCCTTTTTCTTGCCGCCCAATCTGCGGCCCGTGCGATGGATCCCTCGTCGATCAATGATTCGCTGCTGCTGCTGGACCGGGTTGCCGAGACGGATACTCCCGATCAGCTTGTCTGGCAGGCACGCCTCCAGCAGGGGGCGTTGAAAAACGCACAGAATCTTCCGCAGGAAGCATTGGTTATTTACGACAAAATTATTTCCTCGCCCGGGCCCGATGTCGAATTGCGCGCAGCAGCCTTGATGGCCCGGGGGGATACGCTGCATCAACTTGGAGCCAGAGATCCCGCACAGGAAGAAGAAGCCGTCAAGAGCTGGCAGCAAATAGCGGCCGACCCTTCCATGCCACTGCGCTGGCGCAACCAGGCACTTTGCAAAAGCGGTATGGTCCTGGAGAAACTCGGGCAGGGGGATGCTGCGCTTGCTGATTATTATCAGGCATTTAAGAATTCCAGGACAGAGGAGCCGGAGCTGCTCTGGCATGACAAGGCGGCTTTTGCGGCGGGACGTCTTTTGGAAGCGCGCAAGCAATGGAAGGATGCCGTGACCCTTTACGGAGAAATTGTTTCCGAGGGGGGATCGAGGGGGGAGGAGGCAAAAGCCAGGATCTCAAAATTACGTCTGGAAAACTTTCTCTGGGAAAACTGATTCATTGTGACAAAATCCAACCCTTAATGAGCACCCATATCAAACTCTTCAGCCCGGGACCCGTCGAGGTTTCGGAGAAAACCCTGCAAGCTTTCCGCAAGCCGCTCATCGGCCATCGGGGCAATGACTTCAAGAAACTTTACGCCTCGGTCCAGCCGGGACTTCAGCAGCTTTTCGCAACAAAGCGGCCTGTCTTTATCTCCACCTCCTCGGCGTGGGGAGTCATGGAGGGGGCCCTGCGAAATCTCGTCAAAGGAAAGGTTCTCAACTGCATGAACGGCGCCTTCTCCGACAAATGGAACGATGTGGCGAAACGCTGCGGCTACGAGGCCGAGAAACTTCAGGTCGCCTGGGGCGAGCCGATCACTCCCGAACTTCTCAAGGCCCGGTTGCAGCAGGGCGACATTGATGTGGTGACACTCATCCACAACGAAACCTCCACCGGATGTATGAGCCCGATCAAGGGGCTGACGGATGTCCTGAAGGAATTCCCCGAGGTGCTCCTGATCGTTGACACCGTTTCCTCCTTCTCGGTGATCCCCGTGCCAATGGATGAACTCGGTATTGATGTCCTGCTTACCGGCAGTCAGAAAGCACTCGCCCTGCCTCCGGGCATGGCTCTTTTTTCCGTTTCGGAAAAAGCATTGAAACGGGCCTCCGAGGTGAAGGGTAGGGGCTACTATTTTGACTTCATCGAGTTTCAGAAAAATCACGAGGGAGATATGACACCCAGCACGCCCGTGATCTCCCACATCTACGCGCTCGAGTCGAAGTTGGAGGATATTTTCGCCGAGGGACTTGAAAACCGCTATGCCCGCCATGCCAAGACGAATGCCCTGGTGGCAGAATGGGTTGAGGCCCGTGGATTCGAGTTCTTCGCACCCGAGGGGTATCGATCCAAGGGACTGACCTGCGTGAAGAACAACAAGGGTGTCGATGTGGCTGCCTGGATCGGCCGACTCAAGGCCAAGTATTCGTGCATCATCGATGGCGGTTACGGGAAGATCAAAGGAACGACCTTCCGCATCTCCAACATGGGTGACGAGACCGAGGAAACCATCTCCCAACTCCTCAGCTGGCTGGATGATACAGCCGAATGAGGTAACTAGACTCTAGCTGTTCAGGCTCTAGGTATTATTCCTTGGGCCTAATTCCCTAGAGTCTTAACTCCTCCTCTTCCCATGTCCCGATACCGCGACACCGTCCGCCTTCCAAAAACCGCCTTTCCCATGAAGGCTGGTTTGGCCCAGCGCGAGCCGGAATTGCTGGCCCGATGGGAAAGCGAAGGCCTTTATGCCGCGATTCAGAGGGCCCGCGAGGGTGCGCCGAAATTTGTCCTGCATGACGGCCCCCCCTTTGCCAATGGGGATGTCCACATGGGTACGGCACTCAACAAGGTTCTCAAGGATCTTGTCGTGAAGTCGAAAACCATGGCGGGTTTTCAGTCTCCCTTCATTCCCGGATGGGACTGCCACGGGTTGCCGATTGAATTCCGTGTGGTGAAGTCTGCCGCCGGTCTTAGCCCCCTTCAGGTCCGTCAGAAGTCGGAGGAGTATGCCCGAAAATTCATCGACATCCAGCGCACACAATTTCGTCGGCTTGGCGTCTTTGGGGACTGGGAACATCCCTATCTGACACTCGATCCGTCGTATGAGGCGGCCATCATCCGTTCGTTTGGAAGGATGGTCGAAAAAGGACTCGTCTATCGGAGCAAAAAGCCCGTGCTCTGGAGCACGGGAGCCCAGACGGCACTCGCTGAGGCAGAGGTCGAATATCAGGACAAAACCTCCCCGGCGATCTTTGTAAAGTTTCAGCTCGCTGCTCAGGAGGCGGAGCGGTTGGGGTTGCCATCGGAAAAACCATTGAGTTTGGTGATCTGGACGACGACTCCCTGGACACTCCCTGCCAATCTGGCGATCGCCGTCCATGCCGACCTCGACTATGTGGTGCTGGAGAGTGCGACAGAACGACTGATCGTGGCTGCCGGTCTTGCGGAGAGTTTTCAAACATCCACGGGACTGGAACTCTCGCAATTTGGCGAACCCCGCAAAGGTTCCTCCCTGGAGGGAGTGACGGCGCATCACCCCTTTCTGGATCGTGAGGCGACCGTTTATACGGCTGATTTTGTGACGCTGGAGACAGGCACCGGGCTTGTCCATATCGCGCCCGGTCATGGCGATGATGATTATCAATTGGGACGCAGGGTGGGGCTTGATCTTCTTTCTCCCGTCGATGATCGGGGTTGTTTCACGGAGGAGGCGGGTATTCCATCCCTCGTTGGAAAATATGTTTTTGACGGTAATGAGGAAGTGATCCGTATCCTGACCGATAAGGGAGCGCTGCTGGGACGCCAGGATTATCAGCACAGCTATCCCCACTGCTGGCGTTCCAAGACCCCGATCATCTTCCGCGCCGTGGAGCAGTTCTTCATTAGCATTGATGACATCAGGGAAACCGCCTTGAAAGAAATTGATGCCGTGAACTGGATTCCGCATTGGGGGCGCAACCGCATCCGGGGCACTGTCGAATCCCGACCCGACTGGTGCATCTCCCGTCAGCGGAGCTGGGGTGTGCCGCTCCCTGTTTTTTATTCTCCGGAGGGAGATCCGATTCTGGATCCTGCCGTGATTGACAAGGTTTCGGAGGTGGTAGCCGCACAAGGCTCCAATGCCTGGTTTTCTCTCGATGATGCCGAATGGTGCCGTCTGACAGGTGCGCCCGCGGGATCAACACGGCGCAATGACACGCTCGATGTCTGGATCGATAGCGGAGTCAGTCACGAGGCGGTTTTGCGCGGACGCCCCGAATTGCAGTTCCCCGCCGATCTTTATCTGGAGGCAACCGACCAGCATCGCGGTTGGTTCCAGTCCTCGCTGATGACCTCGGTGGCCTTGAATGATGAGGCCCCCTACAAGACGGTGCTGACGCACGGTTTTGTGGTCGATGTCGATACACGGCAGAAAATCTCCAAATCGAATCAAGGAGCCGGAGGGTATCAGAAGCCGACGGAGGCTGATCATTTCGTCAAGACTTACGGTGCCGATATCGTCCGTCTCTGGGCTAGCAGTGTCCAGTTTACCGATGATGTGCCTTTCTCGGAGCAGATCTTCGCCCGCCTGACCGACAGCTACCGTGGCATTCGCAATACCCTCCGCATCCTGCTGGCCAACCTGCATGATTACGATCCAGCTGCTTCTGTCGAACCCACCCGCATCGACCGATGGATTCTGGCGCGACTTCAGGAAACCGTGAATGCCTGCCGTCAAGCTTATGCCGAGCTGGCCTTTCAGAAGGTGTATCAGGCGATCAATCAATTCTGCACAGTCGATCTGAGCAGTATCTTCGTCAATGTGACAAAGGATCGTCTCTACTGCGACCCTCTCGATTCTCCCCGCCGCCGTGCCACGCAGGCTACGATGAGCAGGGTCTTCGAGGATCTTGTCAAACTTCTGGCACCCATCCTGGCTTTCACCGCAGAGGAGGCCTGGGGATATTTCCGGCCCGGGATGTCCGTTCATTTGGAGCTTTTTCCTGAAACAAAAGCCCCCGATCAGGAAATTTTGGAGGAAATGGATATCTTGTTAAACCGTCTGCGGAGTGAAATTGCCGTTGAGCTTGAAAAGGCCCAAAGAGCCGGTGAGATTGCCAATCCTCTGGACGCCGTTGTGACCGTACGAACCTCACACCCGATCGTACTCGCCGCCGCCGCAGGAGGAGTCGCTGAGCTCGAGGAATTATTCGTGCTGAGTTCCCTGAAAATCATCCAGGGAGAGCCCGGCATCACGATCACGAAAACCACTGCCGCCAAATGCGAGCGATGCTGGCGCCATCGTGAAGATGTCGGTTCCCACCAAGCGCATCCAACTCTGTGTGGGCGTTGCGTGGACGCTGTGGAATCGTCGGGGATCGCTATTCCAATCGCATGAAAGGTTTGGTTCTTGCGTTGCTGATCCTCGTGGTGGCGCTTTTTGATCAGTTGACCAAGGCGATGGTTCTCCGCTTCGTACCTTTTCAGGAATCGATCGTTGTCATCCCGGGCTTCTTTTCAGTAACCCATGTATACAATACCGGTGCTGCCTTCGGGATGCTACATGACAGCAATCTCCTCTTCATCGGTATTTCTGCCGCAGCCTTTATCGGCTTGGTTGTCATGAGGCACCACTTCACAGGTTACTTGTTGCTGAGCGGTTGGGCTCTGCTACTTGCGGGAATTCTCGGAAATGTCACCGATCGTCTGCGCCTTGGCCATGTGGTTGATTTTCTCGATTTCCAGATCGGCGGCTACCACTGGCCTTCCTTTAACGTCGCTGATTCCTGCATCTGCATCGCAGCAGGTCTCTTTCTTCTCTCCAGCTTTTATACCAATCACCATCAGCAATGACACGATATGGTTATCCGAACAATCCCCGCTAGAGCATCTTGATTCTCTCACGAGACGGGGATACTACATTTATAACAGGAACTCAGGAAAAGAGACTTCCGAGGAGGTATCAACGGTAAAAGAGGTGTGGCTGCCGAGGCACTAGGGACAACTTGCAACCAGATAAAAAACGAATAGAATATCCCTCATGAGCATCGCCGAAATCGAAGCTGCCATCAAAACTCTCCCCAAAGAGGAATTATCCCGATTTGATCAGTGGTATCAGGAATTTCTAGAAAATGAATGGGACAAGCAAATTGCTCAGGATGTGCAGAAGGGGAAACTCGATTTTCTTCTTGATGAGGTGCATCAAGGCCGACTGAATGGCACCCTCCGGCCCCTGCCGTGAAGTCCTACTGCACCGCTCGCTACTGGCAACTCCTCAATGCTCTCCCAGAAGAAGTGCGGGAATTAGCATTTAAAAATTACCGTCTTTGGGAACTCGCCCCTCAACATCCCTCATGACGATTCAAACACCTGGAAGGCACTGTTTGGTCAGTTCGCGTAGGAGGTCATTATCGCGCTCTGGCAGAACTTCAGGGAAATCAAGTCACTTGGTTTTGGATCGGGCATCATGCAACCTATGATCGCTTGATTGGATAAATATCCGGCTTTTCGTGATCACCAAAATCTCTACACTCCTCCAATGTGGCTTCCACCAATGAAACAGATTTTCGATCTGTCAGGTTGATTTTGCATAGGCCAGGCGTAGCGTCATATAAAAAAGCGCCACGTCCCTTAAAAAAACACTTGGAAGCTAATGTCGGAGCAGTTCGTGTATCTGTCGTGGCTCAAGATGAACAAAGGTATGAGGGTAATGACGCGTTAGATTTGCTGAAAGCGCATCCCCATTGGAATGGAGGCGACAGGCTTCCGGGCAGGAAGCGGAGTCAAAATACCAACAAAGTCACCAACATTTACCAGATCAATGTTGGCTCCCTGGAGAATAGCCGTTCTTTTAGCTACGATGCCAATGGTAATTGCCTCAGCGATGGTATCCGCACTTATCATTGGGACGCCGAGAACCGGCTTGTTTCCGTCACTCAGGGCACCAATACCTACTCCTTCGGATACGACTACGCGAGCCGTCGCGTCACTGAGAAGCTGAATGGCACCCTCATCACACAATCCGTCTGGGACGGACAGTCACTTGCCGAGGAGAGAAACGCCTCCAATGCTGTTACGAAGCAGTTCTTTGCTCAGGGCGAAGTGCAGAGCGGTAGCCCCTTCTACTATCTCCGGGATCATCTGGGTTCAGTGAGGGAGTTGGTGAACTCAAGTGGAGCGGTGCAGGCTGAATACACCTACGATCCGTATGGAAATGCCACAACGAATCAGGTTTCAGGAACGAATGTCGCTACTTTTCAGTATGCAGGATATTACGCTCATCAAGGGACAGGGTTGGATTTAACCCTATACAGGGCCTATGACTCCGTTACAGGGAGATGGCAATCGCGGGATCCGCTTAAAAATGCGGAGATGAAACAGGGGCCAAACCTTTATGAGTATGTCCACAATAGGCCATTAAAATTTAAAGATGCACTAGGGTTGTTAGGCGGTGCCGGTTCGTGTGACCCAACTAGATCTTCTGCTGATCAGGTGCAAGTGGAGATTTTGTACTACGATACTGGACAAAATTATATCAAAAATCAATGTGAGGCGCAAAAGCTTTATGATACAGCTATTGCAACATA
>Ga0302277_1001393_pt1 | contig 17975 bp, 7 predicted proteins | sample III_Bog_N3_1_FD_198759 | JGI IMG/M metagenome (GOLD analysis project Ga0302277, IMG submission 198759) | Peat permafrost microbial communities from Stordalen Mire near Abisko, Sweden - III_Bog_N3_1 | ecosystem: Environmental > Terrestrial > Soil > Wetlands > Peat | place: Sweden: Abisko... | reverse complement strand
ATGTCGAGCAGATTCACGAAGAAGTCGTTAGTCAGCGTCCCCGGCTTCTTCGTGAAAACCCCAAGATCCGATTGTCCGAAGTTCGCCCCCAACGCCCGCAGCCCGCCAATCAGCACCGTCATCTCTTGAGCCGTAAGCGTGAGCAACTGCGCCCGATCGATCAGCAATTCCGCCGCCGATCCCTCATGTTCTTTGCGGAGATAATTGCGGAAGCCATCCGCAACCGGCTCGAGCACGGCGAAGGAAGACACATCCGTCTGTTCCTGCGATGCATCCGCACGCCCAGGCGCAAAGCCAACCGTCACTTCATGCCCGGCCTTCTTTGCCGCAGCATCGACAGCCGCACAACCGCCCAGAACAATCAGGTCCGCCAGCGAAACCTTCTTCCCACCCGACTGCGCCTCGTTAAACTCCTTCTGAATCGCTTCCAGCTTCGCCAGCACCTTCGCCAACTCCGCAGGCTGATTCACTTCCCAATCCTTTTGCGGCGCAAGCCGAATACGCGCCCCGTTCGCCCCGCCGCGCTTGTCACTCCCGCGGAAGGTCGAAGCCGAAGCCCATGCCGTTGTCACTAACTCAGAAATAGAAAGCCCGGACGCAAGGATCTTAGCCGACAAGTTAGAAATATCCTGCGCATCAATCAGTACATGCCCCACGGCCGGAAGCGGATCCTGCCAGATAAGTTCTTCCTTCGGTACCAGCGGCCCGAGATACCGCGCGAGCGGTCCCATGTCACGATGAGTCAGCTTGAACCAGGCCCTTGAGAAAGCATCCGCGAACTCCGCCGGCTTCTCAAGGAAGCGCCGAGAAATCTTCTCGTAGCTCGGGTCGATGCGCAGGGCAAGGTCCGTGGTGAACATGATGGGCGCATGCTTCTTGTTGGGATCGTGCGCATCCGGCACGGTATCCGCTCCGGCTCCGTTCTTTGGCCTCCACTGATTGGCGCCCGCGGGACTCTTGAAGAGTTCCCATTCGTACTCGAACAGGTTTTCGAAGTAATCGTTGTCCCACTTCACGGGGTTGCTGGTCCACGCGCCTTCCAAGCCGCTGGAGATGGTGTCTACGCCTTTGCCGCTGCCAAACGTGTTGTTCCATCCAAAGCCCTGCTCTTCAATACCCGCACCTTCCGGCTCGCGATCAACATACTTAACGGGATCGGCCGCGCCATGCGCCTTGCCAAACGTATGTCCACCGGCGATAAGAGCAACGGTCTCCTCGTCATTCATGGCCATGCGCGCAAATGTCTCGCGAATATCGCGCGCCGCCGCCACAGGATCGGGGTTGCCGTTCGGTCCTTCCGGATTCACATAAATCAGGCCCATCTGCACCGCGCCCAGAGGATTGTCGAGCTGGCGGTCGCCCTTGTATCGCTCGTCGCCCAGCCACTTGGTCTCCGGCCCCCAGTAGATGTCTTCGTCGGGCTCCCAAACATCCACGCGCCCACCTGCAAAGCCGAAGGTCTTCAATCCCATCGACTCGAGCGCCACATTGCCGGTCAGAATCATCAGATCGGCCCACGAAATCTTCTTGCCATACTTCTGCTTGATCGGCCATATCAGCCGCCGTGCCTTGTCCAGGCTCACGTTGTCCGGCCAACTGTTCAGCGGAGCAAACCGCTGTGTTCCATTTCCCGCCCCCCCGCGGCCATCGGCAATGCGATAGGTGCCCGCACTATGCCATGCCATGCGGATGAAGAACGGACCGTAGTGGCCGTAGTCCGCCGGCCACCAGTCCTGCGAGTCGGTCATCAGCTTGTGCAGGTCCTTGATCACAGCATCGAGATCGAGAGTCTTGAATTCTTCGGCGTAGTTGAACGCCTCGCCCATGGGATTGGACAGGGCCGAATGCTGGTGCAGAATCTTCAGGTTCAGTTGGTTGGGCCACCAGTTCGCGTTCACCTGGGCTCCGCCCACCGTATGCTTGCGGGAGCCGTTCAAAAACGGGCATTTTGCATCGCCCGACTTGGCGTTTTGATCGTCGACTATGGGGGGTCCGGGGTGCTTTGCCTGCTCATCAGACATTTGAAAATCTCCTTGGCTTTCGCGTTGCAATTCTGTTGTCCATCCCGCAATGTGGGGCAGGAATTCGATATTCAATGTGAACTGTGGCGAAGCGTCCGCCGAGGTTATGATACGCCTGCTCCTTGGGCCTAAGAAGAGCAAGAGGCGAACTTAAGAAGAGCAGCAGGGGCGACGCAGTGAAGGATTTCCAGTTGTTTCGGGGCATGCAATTTGCACCAACCGAGAATGGGCGCTGTGATCACGCAAAAATTGGTGCGAGTTTCATTAAGACTTCATCGATGACAGCTCGAGGAACCGCCTCCAGGAAGCGCCCCTTGCGGGCCGTAAGATCCAGGGAGCGCAGTTGGTCGCAGCGGATAATCCCCGTGGTCGTGGTGCCCGTGCCTTGCAGCGAAACCGCAAAGCCGCGAGTGCGCGCGAATGCTCCTCCGCTGGTGACGGGAAGGACAACGGGCACACCGATCACTCGATTGAACTCGTCTGGCGAGACGATGAGGACCGGTCGCGTGCCTTGCTGTTCATGACCGGCGGTTGGGTCCAGCGAAACCAGCCAGATTTCGCCGCGTTTCACAGCAGCTCCCGTCCAAAAGGCGCGGAGTTAATCCACGCGCGATCCTCGTCGGAAAGCGGCCCATCAGGATCACATTGTGAGAGCAGTTCTTCCAAGGTGTAACGCGGCTTCCGGGGAGGCTCAACGATTAGCCGTTCACCGTCCACAGCAAGAGCTACGGAGGCTCCAGCCGTCAGCCCCAACTGGTCAAGAATCGCAGGAGGGACCACCATCATTACCGAACCCCCGACTTTTCGAAGCGTTGTTGTCAACATTGAGCACCTCTTCAAAGGTTATACAAGAATATAACATACCCTCACAATGAAAGTGGAGAATGGCTAAATCGAGCAATGTAAAGACTTAGAAAATCCCCATTTTGGACATGTGGTCGAGAATTTTCGACGTGCACAATTCCGGCCTCCCTTATCCACATAAACCCTTCTTTCCTCCGTTGACCCTGCCGGTCAAGGTCCATAGAGTTTGTAATTGGGTAGTAATGTTTCCCAATCAGGTGCGGCTCTCGAAACTGACTGCCGCTTCCCCCAGACATAGCCGCAGGGCGTCCGTCCATTTTTGAGTAAAGATGTTGGAGTACAAATGCTGAAACTGAGAAAAATTCATATCCTGGGATTCAAGAGCTTTTGCGACCGCACGGAATTGACTGTGCCGGGCACGGGCATTGCCGTCGTAGTTGGTCCCAATGGATGTGGAAAGTCCAACATTCTTGACGGTGTTAGCTGGGTACTCGGCGAGCAGAGCGCAAAGTCTCTACGTGGCTCCAACATGCAGGACGTCATCTTCGCCGGGACCCGCGATCGCAAACCGTTAGGCATGGCCGAGGTGACTTTAACCCTCGTGGATCCGGACGCCTACGAAGGTCCCATCCCGGTTCAGCCTGAACTCCTCGTCGATCCTGAAAACTCCGGCGACTGGGACGAAGACGAAATGCGACGTGAGCGCGCCACTGAAGCCGAAGAAATTATTGCCGCCGAACAGCCGGGCCAGGTCATCGACGAGGACTCTGTACAAGAGTCTCCTGAAGCTCAGGCATCCGCTGAAGGACCGCAGGCCGTTGTACTCAAAATTCGTCGCCGCAAATTCCATAAAACGCCGCAGAAGGGCGAAATCGTCATCACCCGGCGCCTCTTCCGCACCGGTGAAAGCGAGTACCTGCTCAACGGCAAGCTCTGCCGCCTGCGCGATATTCAGGACATCTTCATGGGCACCGGCCTTGGCCCGGAGAGCTACGCCATCATCGGCCAGGAGCGCATCGGCCAGCTGCTCAGTTCAAAGCCCCATGACCGCCGCGCCATCATCGAGGAAGCTGCCGGAATCACCCGTTTCAAGACCAAGAAGCGCCTCGCTGAACTGCGTCTGGAATCTGCCAAGCAGAACCTGGCGCGCGTCGACGACATCTTTGAAGAAATCACGCGCCAGATGAACAGCCTCAAGCGCCAGGCAGCCAAGGCCGAGCGCTTCGTTGCGGTCCGCGACGAACTCCGCGCCCGTCTGCGTGTCGTCCTGGCCAGCCGTATGGCCGCAATGGATGCCGAGCAGTCCGCCCTCGACCAGCAGATTGCCGCACTCACCGGACAAATCAACGAATCTTCCGGTCAGATCGCAACGCTAGAATCCACTCAGCACTCCACCACCGAACGCGGATATGAATTGGATCGTGAAGGCCATGAGGCCCAGAATCGCGCCAATGAGACCGCCATCGAATTGGAGCGAGCCATGGCCCGCGGTCGCAGCAATGCGGAACGCGTCAGCGAGTTGGAAGCCCGAATCGCAGGCGCTGGCGCGGAGTTGGAAGCCACCCGCACGCAGTTGGCCGGCATCGCTGAGGAGCGCACGCAGCAACACGCATTCCTCGAATCGGCAGCAGGCGAATCCAAAGCGTTTCGCCAAAAGGTTGAGGCGCAGCAACAGGAAGCCCGCACAGCCGCCGAAGAAGTGTTCGCCTCGGAGCGACAGTTGGAAGCCGGCCGGCGTCACGCCATGCACCTGCTCACCCTTGCCGGCAATGCTCGCAACCACACTGCCCAGGCCGAAGAGAGTCTTGCTGCCCTGGAGCGTGAGGCGGAACGTCTCGATGCGGAAATGCGCCAGGCAGGGATTGAACTTGAAGATCTCGGCGTTCAGAAAGGCCAGTCAACCCTACGCTTTGAATCCGCCGTCGACGCCCTCAAGCGCCTTGAAGCTGAAATCGCCTCCACCCGCGAATCACTTCAAGCCCGCCGCCTTCAGGAGAACACCCAGCGCGCACAAGCCAACCAGTTGCGTGGAGAACAAGCCGCCGCATCCGGGCGTCGCAGTTCACTTGAAGCATTGATCCGCAATCACGGCTACTCCACAGACACCGTGCGGCGTCTTCTGAAGCCGGGCGCTCTCGGAGCTGGCCGCTCGGCCATCGGCACGTTGGCGGACTTCCTCGAAGTCAGCGGCGAGCATGAGGCCGTTGTCGACGAGTTCCTGCGTGAAGAGCTCAATTACATCGTCGTTGAAAGCTGGGTGGCTGCCGAAGAAGGCGTGCGCCTGCTTAAGTCCGGCACCGACGGCAGGGCAACATTCCTGGTTCACTCTCCTGAGCAGCGCGCACTCTTTGAGGACGAGCCCATTGAATCGCTCAGCGGCCCCGGCCTCACGCCGCTCAAAGATGCCATCCGCGTACTCAACGGCTTTGGCCGGACGCTTGAGTCCATCCTCCCCAAACTTGGCGACGGTTACCTTGTCGAGGACCCCGCGGAGGCGCAGCGATTGGCTGCGCACCACATCCACGCCTTCTTCCTTACGCCCGGGGGCGAATGCTTTCACAACACCACGGTGACCGGCGGCAACCCTGCCAAAGAAGGTCCGCTGGCGCTCAAGCGCGAGTTGCGTGAGACGGAAGCTCGTCTTGCCAAGCTGGCAAAGAGTCTCGCAGATGCAGACGCTGAAATCGCAGCCAACACGCGCGCCATCGAGGAACTGGCGGCGCAACTTGAGACGCGCAGCGCCGAGCGCCGCAAAGCGGAAACAGACACGGCCAACCAGGGCGCAGCACTCAAGCAGATGGAAGCCGAAGCGCAGCGCATCGAGCGCCGTCTCCAGGAGTGGGCCACGCAGGCCGCACGCAACAAAGACGCGCGCGAAGCCAAATCCGCCACCATTGCGCAAAAGCAGGAAGAGACCCAGCGTCTTGAGGCCGAGCGTTCCGCAGCCGAAGCCGCCCTTGATCAGTCCCAGGCGCAATTGGACCAGTTGCGCCAGAAGCGGGAAGGCCTGCAGCAGGAAGCCGCAGTGGTCACTGCGGAACTTGCCGGCCTTGAAGAGCGCAGGCGCGGCGCGGAGGCTGCCTTCCAGCGCATCGATCGTCTCCATTCCGACCTTGAGCGCCGCGTGTTGAGCATTTCGCAACAGTTGGCCGCTGCAAACGCTGAGCGCTTGCAGCGCATTGAAGAGAGCTCTTCCCTCGTCGCAAAACAGAATGAGCTTGCGGAGATGCGCACCCAGGCTCTTTCCGCTGCGCAAACGCTGGCCGAACAGGCTTTGGCTCTGCGCCAGCAACTCGCCGCCATTGAGGCGCAATTGAAGACGAGCCGTGCCGCCATTGACCAATTGCGAGAAGACCGCGCCGCACGCTCCAGCCAGGTTGCCAAGCTCCGTTCCGATCTTGAGCATCTTGAGGCAAGCTGCATCACTGAGGTGAACCTCGAAGCCCAGCTTCTACGCGCCGACGAGCGGATCGAGCGTATCGTCGGCGAAATCCTCGTCGCGGAAGAAGAGACTTGCCTCGCATTACGGCAGCGCATCGAGCAGATGGGCCCCGTCAACATGATGGCTCTCGATGAATATAAGGAGACCGCTGATCGCCACAACTTCCTTGAGACACAGCGTAAAGATCTGATGGAGTCCATCGAGAATACGCAGGAGACCATCAAGGAAATCGATCAGATCTCGCGCACCAAGTTCGACGAAGCCTTCGCCAAAATCAACGAGAACTTTGCCATGGTCTTTTCGCGCCTCTTCCAGGGCGGCCAGGCCTTCCTGCGCCTCACTGACCAGGAGAATCAGGCGGAGAGCGGGCTCGAAATCGTCGCATCGCCACCCGGAAAGAAGCTGCAGAATGTTCTCCTGCTTTCCGGCGGCGAAAAAGCCCTGACCGCTCTCGCCCTGCTCGTTGGCATCTTCCAATACCAGCCCAGCCCTTTCTGCGTGCTCGACGAAGTGGACGCCCCCCTCGACGAAACCAACGTAGGCCGTCTCGCTGAGCTGCTCCATGCCATGAGCCACGACACGCAGTTCCTGCTCGTCACGCACTCCAAGCGCATGATGCAGTCCGCCGACATGATCTACGGCGTCACCATGCAGGAACCCGGTGTCTCCAAGGTGGTCAGCGTCCGCCTCGGCAACCAGGACCGTCAACGCGCTACGGCTTAACGCAATTTCGAACGCTTTTGTGTGGGAAAAAGGGACCGGATTGCGCCCGTAAGCCCCTCGTTCTGCCTACTGTGTGCGCGCTTCCGGTGGTCGTCTTGTTTATCTCCCACAAACCCGCTAATGGGTGTAAGAACTTCCAGCAGCCGGACCAGCCTCAAGGCAGGGCCGGTTGCTGCTTAAACGGTAGTCATTATGGTGTGACCGGTTCGATGCGCTACCTTTGCGTCTAATTTGATTCGTCGAATACTTCGATTCCCGAGATCGTGGCATAGTTCACAACCGGTTCAAACGTAAGATTGAGTTTTCCCTGTGCTGTCGGCTTCAGATGGTAGAAGGTCTTTGTGAGCGGGCGGAGACTTCCTGCTTCCTTGAAAATATCGAAGTTATCCAAGAGCGTGGCCCCGTTACAGAGCACCCGGAAAACGCGGTCTCCGGTTCCGCCGGACCCGGAAGCGGTGGATCCGAAGTAGAATTCGGCGAAATGAAGAACCACTGTATACCGGTCACGCGGATCAACGGGAAGAGCATAAGTAAAATGCCCGTAACGCTCCGCTCCGTAAATGCCGGGGTCGCTGGTTCCCGATACCGGTTGGCGCGGGCCCGACATTGCTCCATTGACGAAGTATGTATCCGGGCTCCAACGGTTGCCGCTGTGGTCTGTGTAGGGTACAAGCTGTGTCACCAGGCGTATGGGATGCTGTTTGCGTGGAATGCCGGGCAGAATCTCCAGCGCATTCAGGATAGGCACGCCACGCAGGCTCATGAACTGCAAACGAAGCATGCCGTCTTTCGCTGGGGACACATCCCGAAAAACGCGTTCATCCGCGATATTCTCGCCCAAGGCATCTGTCACTACGTCGAAGCCCGCTAAGGCGTTCTCGCCGTTGATTGCGACGTTGAACGTTGCAAAGTGGTCTCCATCCCGCTCAGAAGCCACGAAATAGAGATGCAGTTCATACACGCCAGGGGCAAGGGGAATGTTATAGCTGAAATCCCCCTTGCGCCACTGCCTGAAGAGGAACGGATCACTGGTTCTGCCTATAAAACCTGCTGGTCGGACCCAATATGACCCGCCCTCATAATACTGGTCTGCCCTCCATAGATTGCCCTCACTGTCGGTCTGGGGCGGCCCGGTGTAGCCCGCAATCATGCGGAGAGGCATGAACGTTGCGGGAGAAAGCTGAGGGCGCCCATCGAGCGGCTCAGTATTCGCGGACGATCTAGTATTGATCGCTCCCACTGAGTTGGCAGGATGTAAGGACCTGTAAAGGGCAAAAGTTGCGAAGGCCAGTCCAACAGCCAGCAATGCATAGAGCCAGCGCTGGCGATGAAGCGCAGTGCCGCGATTTTCTTCATTGCCGGGAGCCTGCGACACTCCAGGCCCGGCAGCAGGACGCACGGGAGGCGCCATTACCGAGGATTCAGGCGATGGTTGCTTGGGCAACTGACTGGCATCGAGGTGCATGAAGACTGGAATATAAGTTCCCGAGGGAAGCGAAAGCTGGATCGCATTTAGCTTGCCCTCATTCTCGTAGTAATCCTTCAGCCTCTTTCGTAACCTGTGCGCCTCAACACGCACGATCGAGTCCTCACTCGCATTGAAGATCGTTTTCGATCTGCCAAAGACCTCGGTAGCAATGTTGTATTCGTTGATCTCTTCGGTCTTCCCCGACAGATGCTTTTCCCCGAGGTACTGAGCCAGGCTGGCCAATCGGGGATACCGGGCGAGCGCTCCTGTGACAGACATGAGTTCGGCGCGCTCTGCTTCGAAACTGGGGGATGCGAGGTTCTCTAACATGGCACTTAGGCTGGCTTCGGCAGCATTTAACACGACTTCGGATCATATGTAACGTGTCCATGCCTTTGCAACAACGGTCGAGACGTAGACTGTAAGTAAAGAAATTAAGTGTTCCATAATCAGTTACTTATCGCTGTACCAACCGATCATTGAAACATCAACCCTGAATGAGCGAACAAGATTGAACTTCCGCGTTTTCGAAATGCGGGCATAGGGTAGCTCGGTCAGTGAGTGGGCTAACTTCAGGGGCCCAAATTCAAACCAGACGCCGAGCCTGAGAGGTAGTGAGAGCAAATGAACCGCTGACTCAATTGGGAAGTAGAAGTCCACCGGCGAGGACAGCCCGCAATCGTTGGTTCAGTTGGAAACCTGGGCCAAAGAGGACTTAACCCAGGGAGGCATGGCCTCAGTATTTTTCGTTTCGAAGGAGATCAAATGAGGAAGAATTTTGTAGTCAGGGGCATGGTGGTCGTCTTAGCCCTTCTAACGATTGTGGCTGGAGGGTCGATCCGGTCTTCGGCGCAGCAAATATGCGGCAGCAACAACTCCGGACCACTCGGCAACAATAGCCAGTATATATTCCTGGGCGATCAGTGGAACTCCAGCTTCACATCTGTCAATCAATGCGTGCAGATCACGAACTCGACTACGCCGCCCCCCGCGTCCTTATCAGGTACCGCAGCCGGCCCCAGTTCGAATTACGTCAGCGGATACTTCAATAACACTACGGACACTCCTTCTGATTACCCGGACTTCCTGTACGGGTCGTTCCAAGGCAACACCACCTCAAATACCCAATTGCCGATGGCGGTAACGAACATCACCGGAAGCAACCCGAAGTACAACGTGCTGAGTGGTGAAAATGTGGTTGAGCCTTCCGGCTACAACAACGACATGGCCTACGACATCTGGTTCAACACCTATGCCGGCACACCCACGGGCCAGAACACTACCGGCACAGAGCTGATGATCTGGGTGCAGCACAATGGAAGTGCAGGAACCATTAGCGGCGGCCCCACTTACTCCTTTACGGACCCTACTACCGGGCAGAATTGGACTGCATACACCGGCACCAACAGCAGCAACTGCAACTGCAGTGGCACTGGAAGCCAGGTCATCAGCTTCGTGCGCAATAACTCCGATGGACCCACGCCAACCGGCGGCCTTACCGAGGCTCTCAATCTGGATGACTTCTTTACCGAGGCTCTGAATGTGGGGCAGATCCAATCCTCCTGGTATTTGACCGCAGTTGAGTTTGGGACCGAGATCTGGGTCGGCGGCCCTGGCCTTCAGGTCAACAACTTTTGGGTGAACGTTGTTCCCAACGGACCGCAAACCCAAATTACAAGCATCGCGCCGGGTTACGGCGCCGCTGGATCCTCCTTCACGCTTACCGGAACCAACTTCGGCTCAACAACGGGCACGGTCGACTTTGGCTCATCCACGGCTGCGGTCACCTCATGGTCCGCTACGTCGATTACCGCAACAGTTCCAAGTGGAGCGGTGCCCGGCAACAACACGGTGAACATCGTCACTTCGGCTGGAGTCACGTCGAACACGGAAAACTTCAGCGTCACGGCAGACCCGATCTCAATCGATATCGGTGGACCGGCTACGGGCAGCTGGATCGCGGATTCGTTCTATTCTGGTGGAACCGTGTCTACTGCCACGGCAGCCATAAGCACGTCGCTGCTGTCCGCGCCAATTCCGCCTCAGGTAGTCCTTCAAGATCAGCGGTGGGGCGCAATGACCTATACGATTCCTGGGTTCGCTCCGAACAGCGTTCACTCTGTCGATCTCTATTTTGCTGAGACCTATTGGACCGCAGCGGGTGATCGCGAGTTCAATGTCACCATCAATGGCGTCCAGGAACTCACTAACTTCGACATCTTCAAGACGGCGGGTGGTGAAAACATTGCAGTCGATGAGAAATTCCCCAACATTACTGCCAGCAGTACCGGGACCATCACTATCGCTTTCGCTGTTGGCGCTGCGGATAATCCGACAATCAGCGGCATAGCAATCGATCAGAATCCTACTCTTTCGGTGAGTCTTGCCGGCGCCGGTTCGGGCACAGTGGTCTCATCGCCTGCCGGCATCAGTTGCGGGACGACCTGCAGCGCGAATTTTGCCACCGGCACCGATGTAACACTCACAGCGACCCCTGCCTCCGGCAGCACATTTACTGGATGGAGCCCGAGTTCGCTTTGTTCCGGAACCGGAACCTGCTCGATCACCATGAGTCAGGCAGAATCTGTGACGGCGACTTTCAGCTCTACTTCCCTAACCGTCTCTAAAGCAGGTTCGGGTTCGGGCACGGTAACTTCGTCTCCAGCCGGAATCAGTTGTGGCACAACGTGCAGTTCCGCTTTCTCCTCTGGCACGATTGTCACATTGACGGAAACCCCGGCCTCGGGTAGCACCTTTACCGGCTGGAGCGGCGCTTGCTCTGGCTCTGGCACAACCTGTTCTGTAACCATGAGCGCGGCCGAGTCTGTTACCGCAACATTCGCTTCGCTCACCATGCCGCTCACTGTTGTTGAAATAGGCAATGGCACGGGAAGTGTGACCTCCTCGCCCGCGGGCATCAACTGCGGCGCAACCTGCAGCTATTCCTTTACCACTGGATCCTCTGTAACCCTGACGGCAGTTGCAGGTTCCGGCAGCACTTTCGCGGGCTGGAGCGGTGCTTGTTCCGGAACCGGTTCCTGCGTTGTGACCATGAGCGCGGCGGAGTCAGTCAACGCTACATTTACCCTTCCCACGCAGCCACTTTACATCAATGCGGGCGGGGGAGCGGCACCTCCATACATCGCGGATGAAGACTACAGCGGCGGCACCACAGCCTCCTATACCAACGCGGTGAGCACGTCCCTGCTCACTGGTACGGTACCGCCTCAGGCTGTTTTGCAGAGCGAGCGTTACTGCGCGTCCTGCACGATGACCTACACCATTCCGGGGTACACATCCGGCAGCACACACACAGTCACGCTTTACTTTGTTGAAAACTACTGGACGGCCCCAAATGAGCGGCAGTTCAATGTGATCATCGGCGGAACTCAGGTGCTTACCAACTTCGACGTTTATGCCGCGGCTGGTGGGCAGTTTATCGCGGTGCAAAAGAGCTTTACCACCACGGCGAACAGTTCCGGCGACATCGTGATTCAATTCGCGATGGGCGCTTACAACTATCCGGAGATCAATGGCATTGCCATCGACGAGTCGGCGCCATCCACCTACACGTTAACGACCGCAGCCTCAGGCACAGGCTCTGGGACCATCACATCTTCGCCCTCCGGAATCAACTGCGGCTCTGCCTGCAGCGCCAGCTTTGGGGCCGGATCGTCGGTCACCCTGACGGCCACGGCAGCTTCCGGCAGCACATTTGCCGGCTGGAGCGGGGCGGGTTGTTCTGGAACTTCAACCTGCGTCGTCACGATGAGTGCCGCGGAGGCGGTCACCGCGACGTTCAATGGACCTCCGCCCACTTCGCTCTTGATCCATGCAGGCGGCGCGGCCTCGGGAAGCTGGGTAGCAGATGAAGACTACAGCGGCGGCACAGCGGCTACTTATACGAACGCCGTTGATACCTTCATGCTGCCTGCTCCAGTTCCACCGCAGACTGTTTTGCAGAGCCAACGCTATGGCACCTTCACCTACACACTCCCCGGCTATACAGCGGGCAGTTCGCACACCGTAACGCTGTACTTTGCGGAAAACTACGTCACCGCGGCGGGGCAACGGGAATTCAACGTTGTCCTTAACGGCACGCAGGTGCTCACCAACTTCGACGTCTACGCCACGGCCGGAGCGCAGTTCCGTGCGATTCAGCAGAAATTCACCACAACCGCTAACAGCAGCGGCCAGATCGTAATCCAATTCAACAATGGCGCCGTGCAGAGTCCGATGGTAAGCGGTATCGCAGTCGATCAGGTCGAGACCGCCTCGGACTTCTACGCAGGTTCAACCGCAACAGGCAGCTTTGTTCCGGATGTCGACTTCGCTTCTGGTGGCACTCTAAGCTCCTACTCAAATGCTGTGAGTACGTCTAGACTGCCGGCTCCCGTTCCGCCGCAGGCAGTGCTCCAAGGCCAGCGCTATTGCGCCGGCTGTTCATTCACCTACACCATCCCGGGATACGTCGCGGGCAGCACACATACCGTCTCACTCTACTTTGTTGAGAATTATGTGACGGCAGCGGGCCAGCGCGAATTCAACGTTCTCCTCAACGGCACGCAGGTGCTCACCAACTTCGATGTTTACGCGACGGCAGGTGGGCAGTTCAACGCGGTACAGGAAAACTTCACAACAACGGCAAATAGCAGCGGACAGATCGTGATCGAATTCTCTCCAGGGGCGGTACAGAATCCGATGGTGAGCGGCGTCGCGGTCCAATGACGCTCCTGATGAGGGGATGAAATAGAAAGGCGCGGCTGGAATTCCAGTCGCGCCGCCTTTTGGCGAGACAGCATGCGGGCACACTTGCGGGTGTAAGTCCGCCGCAAGCAGTGGCGCAACGTGAGAATCGTTGCCCAGCTCACAGGAGAATCAAAGTTCATGGTTAAGTTCTGGTTATCGCGAGTGTTCCTCCTCAGCAACCTGTTTTGGCTATTGTCTTTTCAGATCAGCTTTGCGGCAGGGCCAACCGGCGCTGAAATGGTCGCCCGCATGGGGGCTGGAATCAATATCGGAAATGCGTTCGACGCGCCTAACGGCGAGGGCACTTGGCGGCCAATGCCGGTGAAGGAATCGGAATTCGATGCCTTCAAAGCAGCGGGTTTCAAGCATGTGAGACTGCCCACGACATGGGGCAAACACATGGGTGCGACCGCGCCATACACCATCGATCCTGTCTTTCTGAAACGCATTGTTGAGGTCGTCCATTGGGGCACATCGCGTGGCTTGGTTGTGGTGCTCAATGCACACCATGAAGATTGGTTCAAAAACGACCCGAAAGGACAGGCCGCACGTTTCGACGCTCTTTGGCGTCAGATCGCGACGGCCTTCAAAGATGTTCCCGAGGAACTGCTCGTGTTTGAGATTCTGAACGAATCGGAGCAAAGACATATCAACGATGCCGAAACTGACGAGATGAATAAGCGGGAGTTGACCATTATTCGCCAGACCAGCCCAACCCGTTGCGTAATCATCGGGGCGGTGGGAGACAACGCGGGTCGCTTGCGCAACAACCAGATGGCGGTCCCAAATGACTCATACGTAATCGCCACATTCCACAGTTATGATCCGTGGTCGTTCGCATCAGGTCAGGCATCCACGTGGGGCACTCTTCCTGACCAGCAATATCTGCTGACGGGCGAGCCCAACTTCGACGCTATCGCGAGTTGGTCTAGAGCGCACCACTGTCCGTTGTATCTCGGCGAGTTCGGATCTTCCATCAGGGTGGATCCCATATCCCGCGTGGCGTGGTACGGCTTCATTGCGAAGCAGAGTGTCGAGCGCGGCTTTACATATGCTGTTTGGGATGATGCCGGCAATGATGCGATTTATGACAGGACGACGGGGCAGTGGGCCGCTGGGATACTTCAAGTGTTATTTCCGCGGTAGTTCGTCAAGGCTCTGACGAGCGTCCCGTCTTTTGGAATTGGCAGAGTGGGAGAGTTGCCTCTTCTCCTCCGCCACACCACCCGGCATGAGGGTCTACACGGGGCGATTCGAGAAGTTGAGGTCCACCGTTCAGGTAGTGACGTCCTACTTTTTCGAGGACCACTCCGGGAAGGTCCAAGAAGCCCCCCAGGCCGCACTGCAGGCGTTGCGGGCAGGCTACGTGCTGACGGACCGCGGAGAGCGCAGCGCAGATGAGGCGACTCTGCCGGGCCGACTGTTGTTGCACAAAAGGTTACTGACGGATTGCCGACATTCCGCCCGGAACAGCAGCCCAACGAGCCCTCTTCGTGAGCAGCGATCAATAGCCTTCAACTGCGGATATGATTTCCAGCATAAATCGGTGGCAAATTCCGTTGTTGGTCCTGGTAGCTCTGGGGGATGGTATACCGCATTTCCACGTCCTACTTTGGTGTCACAGAGATTGAAATGCCTTCGTGGTAAACTGCTGGCAAACCTCAAAACGACAAGGGAATCCCCTGTGCTTTTCGAGACTATGAAGCGCCGGGGATTCGCTTTAGATGGCAGTTTGTTTCTGAAATAACACACAGCCAGGTGGTCGCGTTCATCTTTCCTGGAGTCAGCTCTCATGGTTTCATTGCCCTGGTTTGTCTGTTCTTCAATTTTTAAGTTCGATTCGATTCGCGCCCACCGCTATCCAGGCAAATCTGGAATGCGATTGGCGCGCTACGCCGCTCTTTCGGTGCTGATATTGGTGGCGTGGAATAGCGGGCAAGCCCAGCAACAGGCGCAACAGGTGGTTCAAACACTGCATCACCACGTACGCCCCGCAGTCCTTGACGGGCAGGCGGCGGCCGTGGGTTTACTGCCTCCGGAGCAGCGGCTCAATCTCTCCATTGTGCTGCCGTTGCGGAACCAGGCCGAATTGAGCAGCTTATTGGGCCGGCTATATGATCCAGCCAGCCCCGATTACCGACGCTTCCTTAGCGTCGATCAATTCACTGAACAGTTCGGTCCGACGGCTGAGGATTACGAAGCCGTCGTCTCTTTCGTCCAGGCCAACAGCATGGCTGTGACCGACAATTCGGCGAATCGGCTGGTAGTGCCAATCAGCGGCACGGTTGAGCAAATCAATAAGGCCTTTAACCTTACAATGACGATCTACCGGCATCCCACGGAGGATCGCACGTTCTTTTCACCGGACCGCGAGCCATCGCTGAATCTGAGTGTGCCGGTGGCGCATATTGACGGCCTGAACAACTTCTCTCTTCCAAAGTCCATGCTCAAGGTATTGCAAGGGGTAGCTTTCCCCGCGGACGTCATGGGATCGGGTCCGGGCGGATCCTATCTGGGCAGCGATATGAGAGCGGCTTACTACGGCGGAACCACGCTCACTGGTATCGGACAGGCAGTGGGGGTTCTTGAATTTGGCGGTTATAACCTCAGCGACGTGAATGCGACATTCAGCAATGCGGGCCAGTCCTACAGCGTTCCCGTGAACAATGTGCTGTTAGACGGCGCCACGGGCGAGCCGGACGAGGAATATGGCGATGGCGAACAGGTATTGGATATTGTGCAAGCGATTGGCATGGCTCCCGGCTTGAGTCAGGTGCGCGTGTACATTGGGCAGGGCCTGGATGACGCAAACATCTTCAACGCAATGGCCACGGAGAATATCTGCAAGGAATTAAGCGTCTCGTGGGGGTGGTACCCGGATGACCCATCGACAGACGATGTTTTCTTTGAGGAGTTTGCAGCGCAGGGCCAGAGCATCTTCATTGCCTCGGGGGATGATGGAGCTTTCGACATAGGGGTGAGTCCATATCTGTATCCGGCGGAAGACGCTTACGTAACGACAGTGGGTGGTACCCACTTGACCACGAATGGAGCAGGGGGCGATTGGGTTTCCGAGACAGTGTGGAATTCCGAAGGGGCCGGCAGCGGCGGTGGGATAAGTCTCGATGGCATTCCGATTCCGAGTTGGCAGGCAGGGATAGCGACCACCGCCAACGGAGGTTCCACAACCGTGCGCAATGAGCCGGATGTGGCCATGGAAGGGGACTTCGACAACTACTATTGCGACCTGGGTTACTGTGCCAACGGCGCCGCAGGAACGAGTTTTGCCGCGCCGCGGTGGGCCGCCTACACTGCGCTGGTCAATCAGCAGGCGGTGGAGGCGGGCACCGCGCCTTCAGGCGGTATCGGTTTCATCAACCCGGCTATTTATGCGATCGGCACGGGTTCCAGCTATGACACCGACTTCCACGACATTACCAGTGGGGATAACCTCACCGACAATCAGCCAGTGTGGTTCAGCGCCACGACTGGATACGATCTGACCACTGGATGGGGAAGTGCGAACGGACAGAAACTCATAGACGCCCTGGCCGGACCGCAGGTGCCGGGTTTCTGGATTGCATCTTCATCAAACACTTTGAACGTCACGCGAGGCGCCTCAGGCACAGCCACTATTTCGGTAACCAATGCCGGCGGATTTACTGGCAGCGTTACTCTGGCGGTGACGAGTGCGTTGCCCAGCGGGGTGACAGCATCGTGGGGCACGAATCCCTCCACTGGCACCAGCGTGCTGACACTGACAGCCACCAGTTCCGCAGCCCCCGGAACAACGCAGATGACGATCACCGGCACCTCGGGGTCCTTGACTGAAACCACGAACATTACATTGTCGGTTCATGGACCGAGCTTTTCGCTTTCTGCTTCGCCAGCGAGCTTGTCAATCGGCTTAAGCGCGACAGGAACGAGCACCATCACGGTGAATTCCCTCTATGGATTTACCGGCAATGTAAGTCTTGCAGTAACGTCCGGCTTGCCCAGCGGTGTGACCGCAACGTGGGGCACGAACCCCACAAGCGGGACCAGCGTGCTTACGCTAACTACGAGCAGCACTGCGGCGGGTGGAACGGCGAACCTGACCATCACCGGTACCTCGGGGACTCTGACGGCAACCACCAATCTTGCTTTAACCATCACTGCTCCAGGATTCACACTCTTTGCGACGCAGTCGAGTTTGGGTATAGGACAGGGCAGCTTTGGATCCGAGTATATCTATGTGAATTCCCTGAATGGATTCACCGGCAGCGTCAATCTCGCAGTGACGTCGACTTTGCCTGGCGGAGTGACGGCATCGTGGGGTACGAATCCCACATCGGGAAGCAGCCTACTAACGCTGACAGCGAGCACTTCCGCAACCATCGGCCAATACTCCTTGACCATCACTGGAACATCGGGCAACCTGACCGCAACCACAACACTTTCGTTGGGGGTCTATGCGCCGACTTTCACGCTGTCAGCGTCCAGTGTAAACATTGGCCAGGGCAGTTCCGGGACTTCTTACGTTTATGTGAATTCTCTCTATGGGTTCACCGGCAACGTAAATCTTTCTGTGTCGGGCCTGCCGAGCGGAGTGACCGCATCTCTTGCTCCGAACCCCACGAACGGAAACAGCACGCTAACGCTGATGGCAAGTAGTTCCGCCAGCACCGGACTGCACACGGTGACGATCACTGGCACTTCGGGCAGCCTGACCGCAACCACAACCCTTTCTTTGGGGATCTATGCACCGACCTTCACGCTTTCGGCGTCA
>Ga0302277_1001357_pt1 | contig 18241 bp, 13 predicted proteins | sample III_Bog_N3_1_FD_198759 | JGI IMG/M metagenome (GOLD analysis project Ga0302277, IMG submission 198759) | Peat permafrost microbial communities from Stordalen Mire near Abisko, Sweden - III_Bog_N3_1 | ecosystem: Environmental > Terrestrial > Soil > Wetlands > Peat | place: Sweden: Abisko... | reverse complement strand
CCGTCAAAACGCCCGAGGGCAGCGTCGCACGTCGCGCACTACGAGCTCGCGACTCAAAGTTTCCCCCTGGAGCGACGTCAACATCGTGGAGGACGAAAGGCACGCCGAGTTTGGTCGACAACGATTCCACTATCGAGGCGTCATCGCAGCTGGTGGCCCTTGCGTGGTGGTCGACGTGATGCACCGTGACAATCAATCCCTGTTCAATCGCGAGCAGCAAGAGACCCACCGAATCCGGACCACCCGATACGGCAACGTCCACCCTTGTCCCCGACGGAGCAAAGGTGCACGCGAGTAGTAGCGACGACGCCGTAGGCATGACCTTACGTTAGGACAGGTCGTTTCACTGCGACCAAAAAATGTCACTTTTGAGGAATTACGCTTGATGTATGAGTAGTCCGCGTAACGGTTGTCGCTGGACGTTCGATGAAAAGCGACATCGTCGAGTAGCGAGCGCTCACCCGTGAGAGTCGCCAGTGACCTCATCGTAAGCAGTCGCGGCGAACTGACCGTGCACGTAGTCGCAGGCTTTGTCGACCTTGGTGTTGACGTTTTTGTTACGGACCGCTTTGGTGGCGTCAGTGCGCGGCCATTTGATGCGCTCAATCTTGGTGATCACGTCGGCGACGATATCGACGCTGTGCAAGAGAATCGTCGACGGGTCGCTCAAGCAGTTGGCGTTGCGTTGGGGCAACTCGTCATTGCTCGCCAAGTACACGGTGCGACCGTGCTCGACGTCACTACGTCTCGCTCCGATTTAGTGGGCGACGCTTTGTGCACGAAAGAGAGCGGCCTGGCGCTCGCAATTCTGGTCGCTGACTGCGTGCCACTAGCGCTCGTTGATCCCGAACAGCATCTACTCACCCTCGTGCACGCAGGGTGGCGAGGTCTCGCCAGTGGCGTCATTGCCAACGCCCTCGCTGCCTACGACCAGCCCAAAAACGTCACCGCGTTTATTGGCCCATCGATTTCTAAAGAGTCGTATCAAGTGGGACCCGACGTGGCCCAACATTTCCTCGCCTACGAAAAAGCGCTGCAGTCCGACGTCAAGGACCGTTCGCGGCTCGATTTACGAAATGTGGCGATACAACAACTTGAATTAGCCGGCGTTCATTCCGACAACATCATCTGCTCGAGAGAAGTGACCGACGGTGGCGAACTTTTCTACAGCGACCGAGCGGCGCGACCTTGTGGACGTTTTGGCCTCGTCGCTAAGTGGTCGTCGTAGCATGAGTAGCGCAATGGAAGAGTCCCGACGATGAAGCATCGAGCGACGCGCTTTCACTACCTCGAACTCGAAGTCGGTTCCGACGCTCTTCGTGGTCACTACGAACTTGACGGACGACGATTCGTTGAAGAGGTGCACTTTGAAGGTGACGTTGACCTTCGAAGTCCCGAGGTGCGCGCACTAGGCGAATTGTGGTTCTTACTCGCGGGGTTGTCGTATTACAAAGCGGGGGCCGCGCACATCGTGGATCTGGACACCACGCCCGTCGGCGAAAAAGCTCGTGCATTATTGCGAGCCGCCATTGTCGATGGATTGGGTGAATACGCGTACAAGAACGATCTCGACTTGGTTGACGTTGAGTTTGTTGGCGGAGTACATCCGACGCTCGTACCAATCGCCATTGACCCGCAGCGTGTGCTCGTTCCCTTCGGTGGGGGCATCGACTCCGTGGTGACCGTCGAAAAACTTGCGCCAAACCTCGACAAAGCTCTCTTTGTCGTGAGTCCCAGTTCTGGACAATTTGCTCCTCTGGAAGACACGGCCCGCGTCACGGGACTCGCGGTCGTGCGAGCAACCCGGACGATCGATCACCAGATTCTTTCTGGTGACGACTCCTTCTATAACGGTCACGTGCCCGTTACGGCGATGGTGACCTTACTCGCGGCGGTGGCGGCACTTGCCTCGGGTCGTGGTGGCGTTGTCATGAGCAACGAACACTCTTCATCGGCTCCGAATCTTCGTTGGCATAATCGCGACGTAAATCATCAATGGTCGAAGTCGTGGGTCGCGGAACAACTCATTGCGGACGCCGTCGCCGAGCGCATTGGCGACGAATTCGCGATTGCTAGCTACCTTCGTGATCGAAGTGAAATTTGGGTCGCCAGAGAATTTTCGAAACTCACTGCCTACCACCACGTTTTTCGAAGTTGCAATCGCGCCTTCACACAGCGAGTTGACGAGCGCGCGTCGAATTGGTGCGGCGAGTGTGACAAGTGCTTGTTCATTGCTCTCGTGCTGGCGCCGTTTCTTTCACGAAATTCATTGCGAGAAATCTTGGCCTCTGAGCCACTCGCCTCCGATGATCGTCGAGGCCAACTCGAAATTCTCGTCGGACTCGGTGACGAGCGAAAACCCTTTGAGTGCGTGGGTGATCCCGCAGAGAGCGCAGTAGCACTCCATGAACTCATGACAAACAACGAATGGCGCGACGAAAAGAACATCGCCGAACTTGGCGTTTTGGTTGCTCCGGACGAAACGTTGGAGGAGTTGCTGCAATCACGAGGAGTTAGCCGTGTTCCGGCCCACTGGCTTTAACGACCTCGCGGGAAAACGCGTAGGTATTTGGGGCCACGGCGTTGAAGGTCGTGCGAGCATTCGACGATTAGGCGACACACCTTCATCAGTCGTGGTGGTGGACGACACGCCCGACGACGGCGTCATCGCGACACATGGTGGCGGACTCGAAGCGTTAGCTTCCTGCGACGTTGTCTTAAAGAGTCCCGGCATCCCGCGTCGCCAGCCCGACGTCGTGGCGCTTGAAGAACGAGGCGTTGTCGTCACGTCGGCCCTTAACTTGTGGCTCGCGTCGACAAGTCGCGAGCGAGTCATTGCCGTAACGGGAACAAAGGGCAAGTCAACCACGACGTCGCTCATAACGTTTTTCCTCAACGTCATTGGCGAACACGCCACTAGTGCCGGCAACATCGGACTTCCGCCGTACGACGTCGATTTCGATGACTCGGGGTATGTCGTCTTGGAAGTTTCAAGTTTTCAAGCCGTCGACATTGAGTTTTCGCCCGGAGTCATTGTTGTCACCTCTCTCGGATCTGACCATCTCGATTGGCACGGCTCAACCGAGCAGTATCACCGCGACAAACTTTCCCTCACGCGCGCTGAAGGTACACCAATTGTGTTCGTCAGCGACCAACCACTCCTTCGCGAGTCCGCCTCGCTCTTGGGTGGTGAGGTGCACTTTGTTGGTGACCTGGAAGTTGATCTGACGAGTGCCCTAGGACTCTTGGGTGCACACAATGAGCGAAACGTAGCGCTCGCTCTCCACGCCGTTTCTCAGGTAACGCGAATTTCGTACGACGAGCTTCGAGAAATCGTGCGTCGCCGAGCGAACGAGTTCGAAACCTTGCGCGGCCGTTTTTCATTAATTGGAATCTCAGTGGGGCCGCCGGTGATCAGATTCATCGATGACGGACTGGCGACCTCGCCTCTTCCAACGCTCGCCGCTCTCGCCACGCTTCGTGATGACGTGGTGGCAATAATTCTTGGTGGTTACGACCGTGGTGTTGACTATCAAGCACTCGTTGACGAGTTAGCGAACCGTACTTCTCCCACCTGCATACTCACGCTGGGACCCGTGGGAGACCGTATATATTCAGCATTACTGAACGAATCCACCGATCTCGTGTTAACAAAATGTGTTGATATAGAAGAAGCGGTGCAGAAGGGTTACGACTATCTCGCGATTGTTGACGAGCCCGGCGTCGTGCTTCTCTCACCCGCGGCACCAAGTTTTGATGCATATAAAAATTGGCAAGAGCGATCCGCCGACTTCGAAAAGAATGTTCAGGTCATTCTTTCGAAAGTAAGAAATTAGCGTTGGGTGGTACAAAAACCTTATAGAACACTCGTATTTTAATTAACCTGATGATGTGGTCGATTCGCTCAAATCCAGAAGTGCTCGAGCGAGGCTCAATGACGAAGCAATTAGAGACGCCGGGCTCGACCAATTGGACAAAAAGGGCACAGATCTCCTGTCACTCAGTGACGTCGGGCACGCCGCTGGCTTGACCCACGGCGCAATGTACGCCCGTTACGAAAACATCCAGGAGCTCTTCGTCGATCTTTGGATTCATCGTTGTTCGCAGCCACTACTCGATTTCGTTGACTTCGTTAATGAAATGGCCGAACACCCATCGCTCGAGAAACTCGACGAGTGGTGGAAATTAATTTCAGAACCTAGTCGCGAACTCTTTGGCGGTTTCTACCTCATGGCATCTTCTCGACGCATCGAAGAATTAGACGAAGAAATTCGTCCTTTGCTGCAAGATCGTTTGCCAATTCAAAGCCGAGACACGCAGTTTCCAAGACAAGCGAAAGCACATTTCTTTGTTTTCTATTCCCTCTGGATGGTCCTCAGTAACTCCATCCAACCCGAGGAGAACTACTGGCCACTCGTTCGACAATGGTTCTTGCGCATTCTTGAAGACGACACTCCGATTGGCGAGCACGAGATTGAGTTAATGACACCAATACCTATCAGCGTCGACGACGGTGATGAATTTCGCACCAATCTTTATCGGGGCACTGCCGCCGTCGTTGGAAAGACCGGTTACACCAGCGCGACCATTTCTCGCATCGCTCGACGCACACCCTGCACGCCGAGCGCAATTTACAAATTGTTTCCTTCAAAAGAAGATCTTGCGATTGCCGTCCACCTCGAAAGTTTGCGAAGCGTGGCGATGCGAGTGGACACGACAATTCCAGTTTTCGATCTCGACTCGGTGACTATGTGGGCGTACGAAACGGCCGCAGACGAAAACGCTCTTCGCCGCGATTTTGAATTTGAATTCGCTATTGCCAGTATGGCCAACGAAAAGATGCTTCGAACACTCGAGGGTTCAATTCACCTCGCCGAAGACTGGCTCTGCGACCGCTTCGATAACCCCCAGCAGCCGGAGGTCCGTGCGGCAGTTCGCGTGCTCGTCTACATCGGCGCCGTACTTCCGTCCATGGGCGTCTACTGCGGCAGTCGTTCGTATAACGAATTGCGTCTCATCCTTCAACCGTGGATGAAAGCAGTAGTGGAAAGCATTGGCGAAGTTGGAGCCTGAGAGGAGATTCGAACTCCTGACCTACGCATTACGAATGCGTTGCTCTACCAACTGAGCTACCCAGGCGCAAGAAGAGAGTGTAGTTCAGCCACCAGGCGCAGTGGTTCTCGTAGTCGTCAAATACCTCGCGGCGTTCTTTTACCGACGCGACTTAGGAGTCTTTCGTTACCCAATCGTGATCAAGGGTGTACGTCAGCTTTTTCGAGGACACTTCGAGTTCTCGTGGATCAATGGGTCGCTGGATAAGCGGCACGACTGCTTTTCGAACAGTACGGGCCACAATTTCTCGGCGCTTTGAACCAAGCGGGAACAAACGAACGTTGATGAACTTGTAGAGCCAGACGACCCAGGCTCGCCGAGGCGCGTACTCCACTGGCAATTGGATCTCTTGGACGCGCGGACGCATCCGAAAGAGTTGTTCAGCGCCCGCCAAGAACTGGTCGGCACTCGCCTGCCACGTGAGATTGTCAGCGGCACTCTTCCACGCGGCGAGTTGTTGGCGAGCGACGTCTTCACTTTGCAGCAATTGAATGATGGTCTTGGCGGCTTCACTTTCGGACTCGAGGTCCAACCACAAACAGTCCTTCACTCCGAGGTCAATATGACCCGTTGTCTTTGACGCGAGCGGCACGGTGCCGGCCTTCGCTGCTTCGAGAGGCGTTAGTCCAAATCCCTCAGACAGTGACGGCGCCACCACCAGCGCCGCGTTTTGATACAACCACGTACGTTCGTCGTCACTCACGCGGCCGAGTTCCTCGGCACCTTCCTTGAGTTCAAAGCGGTCACCGCCCGTCGAGGGTTCCGAACCCGCGAACACCAGTTGCAATTGGGGAAATTCTTTTTGCACTTTTTCAAATACGCTCGCCAAGAAGGCCCGGTTCTTGTGAATGTAACTCGTACCCAGCACCAGCACGAATTGAGGGGGTAACGCCCGCAGTCGCTTGGAAGGCTTTACCTCAGTAACAACGGGACCCTCGGCGGCAGCCTGCAACAAAAACGTACGGTCTTCGTCGGGCAGTCGTCCCAAGCTTCGAGCAATATTCCCAATGGAATGGCTGAGAAAGAAAATGCCGTCGGCATCAATGAGTCCGGTGTCTTGGGCGAGGTGCGAACGAAGCCAGCCTTGCATGGTTGGTGCGTAGATCGGAATGCCGTAGCTAATGAAGTCGAGGTGCCAAATCGAACGGCGCCACGACGACTGGGAAAGACGTTGCCACGCCGGTAGATCAAACGACTGTGAGGGCATGAAACCGAGATCCGCGTCGAGTCCCGGGAGCGCACTGTAAGGAACCACGTGGACGTTCGGCATGAAATCCGCCGCGTACGAACGCAAATCGTGGAGACGGCGTTGAGGGGTAGCCCAATAAAGATTTCGTACCTTGGGATTGGTCAGCAAAGCTTTAGAGAGTCCTACCGTCACCGAATAGGTTCCGGCAATCACGGGATCAACGGCGGCGGCGTCCATCACGATGTCAATACCGCGAAGCGCAATCTCGATTTGGTGAATCGAATGGTTGAGCGGATGATTGGGATCCTCGTGTACTTGCTTGATTCGGTACAAGAACCAGGGGTATTTGCGATTCACCTCTTCGTCGTTTCGCAACTTGCGAGCGGCTACCTCTTTGGACTGGCCAAAGGTTTCTGAACCCTTGTGGTAGACGAGAACGTTGTCGGCGGCGACGTGACGAAGTCCGTACATGATGCAGCGCTGAGAGAAATCAACTTCTTCGCCGTAGCCCGGGCTGAACCACGGATCAAAGTCTCCGACAATTTCTAAGGCGTGGCGACGAAAGAGCGTGCAAAAACCAACGGCGGTTGGAATTTCCGGATACACGGGCTCGAGTGCTTCGGCAACTTGTATGGCGAGCGCGGCCACGTTCTCGACCGACAAGCGGCCCTCCAAGATGCGCGACGTCTCGGGCACCGTCACGATGGTGCTGTACGTCGACATCGCGGTAACCGTGGCGACCGAGGGATCGTTTTCGCAGGCTTTTTGAATGCCGCGCAGCCAACCCGGTCCCACCACTGCGTCAGAGTTGAGTACCAGAACGTCCGCGGGGGTAAGTAACGAAAACGCCAGATTGACGTTCTCTACGAAACCGAGATTGGTGGCGTTCTTGTGCAAGTAGACGGGCCGATTTTCGTCCACGCGCTCCAACACCGACGCAAGTTGTTCGAGGGCTTCATCCTTCGCGTGGGCGTCTTCAAAAATAAACAAGGGAACGTCGGGGTCCGTCCAGCGAAGCACGCTCTCAATGCAGAGTTCCCACGTCGATCCACCGCCGTAGAGCGGAATGGCGACGACGGTATCGCCAATCGCTAAGGGTGGAAAGCCCGTCGAGCCCTCTCCCGCAATCTCAATTACCGCCATGCACGTTTCCTCTTACACACTTGAAGTTGCCCAGTACACGCTTGGAAATCTCGCCAAAACGTTCCGGGCGTTGAATATCTCCGTGAAACTTACCAGATGTCTATTTTGGGTCCTTTGGTCTCATCACAACGTCGAACAATGTGAGAGCGAGACAAAGAGGTCCGTCAGTTGCAAGGTTTCGTTGACGTTTTGCGAGAATGAACGTGATGCCTTCGTAATTTCTTCGATGGCACTGATCGCACCCGCGGCTCGTTCTAAGGAACGATTCGTTGGTTGCGCTGCTTCAAGTCCTTCATGTAGTCGTTCTCGGTACACGTGAGTAAGCGTCGCGAGTCCAAATCGAAGATCGTCCGTTCGAAATCGGCGCTGTTCACGTTTGTAGCCCGCTTCAATCTCGTCGCGTCGAGGAAGCGAACGCTGACCCATCGCCGTGGCATTTTGCTTTAGTTGCTCCAACTCCTGTTCCTGCAGCGCCACCAAAGGTGCCAAGGCCCCTTCCACCAAAGAGAGAATTTCGCCCGTCAATTCATAGGAGCGAGCGTTCGAGCCGTCGAGCCGTTCGGGCACTGAGCGCCAAAAAGCCAAGCGCTGGGTTAACGCGGCGTCGCGCACCAACACGTGGGCACGGCGAAGATTCCCACCGGCGGCACTGGCAACCTCTTTGGCTCGTGCTTCGTCGATCCCGTCGAGTTCGAGGTAGCCAACAACTGCGTCATCGCTCAAGGGACCAAAATTGACCCGCACGCAGCGCGATTCAATCGTGGAAAGGACGCTAGGTATTTCTTCTGCCGTCAGCACGTAGATGGTTCGAGTTGGCGGATCTTCGAGTGACTTCAAGAGCACGGTCATTGCTGGAGACTGGCCCGACGTCGCGAATTCGATATTTTCTAGAACAACCACGAGGTAACCCTGTCCCAAAGGTCGCCGGCGTCCCACGCGTTCTGCTTCGCGCAGCTCCTCCACACTCCACGAAAGACCACGTCGCTCCACAAAGACAACGTCCGTGTCCGCGCCACTCAGCACCAGACGGCACGTCTCACAGTGACCGCAGCCGTTTTCTTCACACTGCAGTCCGGCGGCAAAACTCACGAGTGCTTCGCGCAGTCCCGATCCGGGAGGACCAACGAACAAATATGCGTGCGAAGGATGCGCCACGTGTCGACGCAGTTCCGCAACGGCCCTCGTTTGGCCGAGCACACGATCAAAAACGTCGGGCATCCTAAAACCAGTCGAGCGCAGCGACGCGCTCATCAATCAGTCCAGCAATCACGTCCTCATCTTGCGTGCCGTCGAGCACTAGCCATAATTCTGCGTTCATCGAAGCCAACGAAAGAAAGCCTTCGCGAACACGATCGTGAAAATCCTGGCTCTCCGACTCAAATCGGTCAGCGTTGTTGCTGGCGCGTCGTGCAGCGGCGACGTCGGTGGGAACATCTAAAAGAATGGTGAGGTCGGGAATGCACGAACCAACCGCCATATTCGTAGCGGCTATCAATCCACCGAGGTCAACACCGCGACCGTAGCCTTGGTACGCCAGCGTCGACGCAGCAAAACGGTCCGTCACCACGGAGCGGCCGGCCACGAGCGCTGGTTCAATCACCGTGGCCACGTGTTGGGCTCGGTCCGCCAACATGAGCAGTGCCTCACTTTGGGATGTCATTAAAAGTGTGGCGTCAAGCAACCACGTTCGTAGCTGTGCACCCATGGGCGTGTCACCAGGTTCAAACGTCAGTAACGCTCCGTATTTGCTCGCTACTCGACGAGCCTGCGTTGACTTGCCGCTGGCGTCAATACCTTCGAAGGCAATGAATACGCCGCGCGACATTAGAACGCGTCCGGACTCTGTACCTTTGCCGTCAATGCGGCATTCGTCGCTGCGCCACTCGCCGTCGCGAGTCGCTTCTGCGCCCCCGTCTTTTTTGCGGTGGTCGTCTTGGCAGCTTTCTTCGTCGTCGCGGGCTTCTTTTTCGCGGTGGCTTTTTTCGTAGTTTTCTTCGCGGCTCGGCGAGGTCGCGTCGAAGGTTCCGCGTTTCGACGTTCCGCGAGCAATTCGCAAGCCCTGTCGAGCGAGACAGTCTCAGGCGTGTCACCTAGACGAAGCGTGGCGTTCGTTTCACCGTCGGTGACGTAGGGACCAAAGCGGCCGGTCTTCACCACGACTTGGCGCTTGTTAACTGGATCTTCGCCGAGTTCGCGAAGAGGTCCGGCGGCCGCGCGACGTCCACGAGTCTTGGGCTGAGCGAGAAGTTCGAGGGCTTCAGGCAACGTGATCGTGAAGATTTTCTCTTCATCCTCAATGGAGCGAGTGTCTTTGCCCCACGTGAGATAGGGACCGTAGCGGCCGTTTTGCACGAGGATGGCCTCGTCGTCGTCGGGGTGCTTTCCAATCTCACGAGGTAACGACAGGAGTTTTCGAGCATCTGCCAAGGTGACGTCCTCGGGCTTCATCGTGGAAAAGAGCGACGCCGTTTTGGGCTTTTCCTTGGGATCGGTCATCTCACCGATTTGCACGTAGGGGCCGTAACGTCCCGCCTTCAAGAAAATCGTCAATCCCGACGCCTCGTCGAGTCCGAGTTCGCGGTCGTTGCTCGGCGCCGCGAGAAGTTCGAGTACTCGTTCCACACTTAACGAGTCCGGCTCCGTGGCTTCGGGAATAGAAACGCGCTCGTCGCCGTGAACGAGGTAGGGGCCGTACCTTCCCGAGCGTACCGACACCGGCACGCCGTCGGGGGCAATGCCTAGAGGTACCGAATTAATAAGAGCGAAGTCGAAATCGAGTTGTTCGGTTGTCGCGAGGTGCAGACCCGCACGAGCAAAACTCGTCTCGGCAGAAGGATCTCCAAAGTAAAAACGGTTGAGCCAGGGTTCGAGGTCCTGGGTCCCCGAAGCAATTTCGTCGAGCTGATCTTCCATGCTCGCCGTGAACTGGTAGTCAACGAGATCCGCGAAGTGTTGTTGCAGAAGATTGACCACGGCGAAGGCGCGAAACGCCGGAACGAGCGCCTTTCCTTTCTTCCAAACGTAACCACGTCGATCAATTGTTTTCATCACCGAGGCGTACGTCGAGGGACGACCAATACCAAGATCTTCCAATTTCTTAATCAACGTTGCTTCAGAGAAACGATCGGGCGGTTGGGTGTCGTGGCCCTTGGCCTCAGCAGACTCCACCGGCAACTGCATGCCCTCTTCGAGCGTCGGGAGAATTCGTTCTTGATCCGCGAGCTCGGCTTCGGGATCGTCCGTACCCTCCACGTACGCGCGACGAAAACCTGGAAACTCAATGCGAAGACCCGAAGCACCAAACACCACGTCAACGTCACCCGTCTGGGTGACAAGACCTCTCAAGGTGGCCACTAATTTAATCTTGTCCTGCGTTAAACGCGCGTCCACCATCTGCGACGCAATTGTTCGTTTCCACACGAGGTCGTAGACGGCTAGTTCGTCCCCGTTCAAATTCGCCTGAGCTTCGTCCAACGTCCGAAACGCCTCACCCGCGGGACGAATTGCCTCGTGAGCTTCTTGCGCGTTTTTGACTTTACGGTCGTAGCGACGCGGAACGTCACTGACGTAATCGTCGCCAAACATTTCACTGGCCATCGAGCGCGCCGCACGAAGTGCTTCGTCCGACAGCGTCGTCGAGTCGGTACGCATATACGTAATCCAACCCTGTTCGTAAAGTCGTTGCGCCGCGCGCATCGTGCGCTCGGGATCAAAGCGCAGTTTGCGACTCGCCTCGATCTGTAGCGATGACGTCATGAAGGGCGGCTGGGGACGCTGGGTCCGCGGCGTCGAAGAAATCGAGGTGACCTTCAATTGTTCGGCGGTCACCGCTCCCGCAATTTCGCTGGCCGCGGCCTCGTCAAGGACCACGACGTGGGCCTTTGGATCAAGCATCCCTTCGGCATCGAAGTTCTTCCCGGTCGCTAAGGACCGATCATTTACGCTCTCGAGGATTGCCTCAAACGAAGTGCCCGACGCGTTGATGTTCGCCGTAACGTCGTGCCAATTGGCAGAAATAAAGCGCATTCGCTCGAGTTCACGTTCACAGACCAAGCGAATCGCCACCGACTGGACTCGACCAGCGGAACGGGCTTTGTCAACCGCCCGCCACAGCACCGGTGAAACTTCGTAGCCAACGAGGCGGTCGAGGAAGCGACGTCCCTCTTGGGCGTCAACGAGACGCAGGTCCAAGTCCCTGGTTTCATTGACCGCTCGTTCAATCGCGGACGGCGTGATCTCGTGAAAGACCATGCGCTTGACGGGAACTTTGGGGTTGAGGACTTCTTGGAGATGCCAGGCAATGGCCTCTCCTTCACGGTCTTCATCGGTGGCGAGATAGAGCTCGTCCACTTCTTTCAGCGCCGCTTTCAGTTCCGCGACAATTTTCTTCCGATCGCTCGAAACCACGTAGACGGGTTTGAAGTGGTCATTGACGTTGATGCCCAGGCGCGCCCACTTCTCGGACTTCACCGAGGCGGGGATATCGCTCGCACTTTCGGGGAGATCGCGAATGTGCCCGATAGACGGCTTCACGATATAGTCCGAACCCAACATGCTCTGGATACGGGTGGCCTTGGCAACCGACTCAACAATTACTAATGCTCGTGCCATCGCCACCACCTTTCTCTTTGTACCATCATCGACACTCTTTGTGCGACCACAACAACGGCCGCGACATTGCCTAACAAACTAGACACGTGAACGACCACGAACGCGTCATCTTAGATAGTGAGTCTGAGAAGTCGTTCGATACAACCCCGTCGTAGGGCACAAAGACCCTACGACACAGCGAATAGCAGCTCAATCCGTTGGTGGTCCCGCAACGATTTCGTATTCAGGATTAAGAATGATTGCTTCACGATGCAGGGAAGAAACAGTCCCCTTCACCAGAAGTCGTGTGCCGCGTACGATGCCCGGAATCTGTGTTCGACCTTGGAAGATGAGCGAGATAGATCCCGTGGAGTCAGCGAGTACACAGCGCAATTCGCGATTGCCATTTTCTTGATTGATCACCATCGAACGTACTCGGCCAGCCACTTCAATCGATTCACGTTCAACGAGCGCACCAATCGGCACCGTGCCCTGCGAACGTTCCGCCAAACGAATGTCGGCATCCAAGTGCGCGTCTTCTCTAAGTGCGCCGCGAACAACTTCGTCGCTCATTGTTGAACTCTGCCGCTGATCAATATTGAGACGAATGGGGGTCATTCGGAAAGGAATAATCGTTGCCGCCGTGCGAGGCACGTGCATGATGGCTTCGGCCATTTCGTCAGCCGTTCGGTCGTGCAAGAAACGCTGCCAGCGAGAATTAAAGCCCCGACGCGGAAGAATCACCATGCAAAAGACGTCACCGTCACGAACGACGTCGGCCACTAGTTCGAGTGCCGCCCTTCCCAATCGACGGTCTTCGCACTCAACAATTTCAAGGTTTATCAAGGCGGACGCGGTGCCGGGGGGACCCCAAGCCTCTTCCAGGCGCTTTGTTTGCGCCGGGTCAATATCGAAGTGCACGGCTCGCACCGAAAAGGCGTTGAGGGTCGCACAGTAGAGCAGAGCTCGTTCACTCGCTACGTCGTAGGAATCGACAAAAACGACCACCCGATTGAGTCGAAGTTGTGGCGGCACTCGCTGGCGCACAGCTTCAAACGCCTCGTCTTCTCTTGAATACTGGCGATTAAGACGAATGAGTCCGAAGTACATAAGGGGACCCACAAAGCAGACAATCCAAGCACCTTGGGTGAATTTGGCCACGGCGAAAATCAGTACGACGAAGAACGTAACCGTGGCGGAAATCGCATTGATCGCAACGCCTCTGCGCCACTTTCGTTCGCGATGCGTCCAGTGACGCTTCACCATTCCCGCACCGGCCATCGTGAAGCCCGTGAACACACCAATGGCGTAGAGCGCGACGAGGCCGTTTACCTGCGCACGAAACACCAGAATCAAAACAAGTGAGACAACTCCCAAGACGATGATGCCGTTCGAGAACGCCAATCGGTGCCCGCGCTTGGTCAATTGGCGGGGAAGATACTTGTCCGTCGCGACGTAGTTCGCGAGAAAGGGAAATCCGTTGAAGCTGGTGTTACCACCCGTGTAAAGAATGAGCAGCGTCGCGAGTTGCACAATGTAAAAAATCGCCTTACCAATACCGCTCGAGCCAAACACCGCCTGGACTTCTTGACTGATGACCGTGGGCGATCCGGCCGCGTAGGGCAGTGCGTGTGTCCAGTGCGCCAACAGCGCGGTACCGAGAAGCAAGAACCCGAGCACACTCGACATCACCATCAGGGTCTTTCGCGCGTTCACCCATTCGGGTCGACGAAAGCTCGCAACACCGTTGGAAATTGCTTCAAGTCCCGTGAGTGACGATCCACCATTGGCGTAGGCCCGCATCAACGTCAAAAACGCGACGCCGTACAAGAGGCCCGAACCCGACACACCAAGATGGCCTTCCACCAACAAACGCGTGGCTGGTTGTTTGACGTGGTGCAATGACCCGCTGAAGTACTTGACGTAACCAAAGATGACGGTGGCGCCGAGCGCGGCGATATAGAAGTACGTCGGAAAAGCGAAAATGCGACCCGCTTCGCGGATGCCTCGTAAATTCCCGTAAATCAAAATGAGTACGACGAGCACCGTAATGAGGACCGTGTCGACGGTGGAGCGAAGTGACGGCACCGCACTCGTCAGCGCCGCAGTACCCGCCGCGCACTGCACGGCCACCGTCACCGTGTAGTCAATCAACAGCGCCACCGCGGCGACTTGGGCAACCTTCGGTCCAAAATTGTCGCGCGCGACAACGTAGGAGCCGCCGGCCTGCGTGTAGTACTTCACGACGTCGAGATAGGAGAACGTCACGAAGAACAACACACCCAATATGACGAACATGATCGGTACGACGAGAGCGAACGCCGCGAGTCCGATGAACGGCGTTAACTGCGTCAGAATTTCTTCGGTGCCGTACGCCGTGGAAGAAATGCAGTCAGGAGCGAGCACGCCCAGTGCCACGGGACGGCTTAGTCGCTCACCGGCCAACTGTTCAGAAACATACGGCCGACCGAGCAAAACGCACTTCAGTCGATAGCCCCACGATTCGGGATAAACCTTGGCCACATCCGCGTGAGAAGTAAGAACTCGACTGGTCTTCGCTGACTGCTCATCCCCACTCGGCACGTAGGCAATACTAAGCATTCGGCTACTAAGCCACTGACGAAATTTGCATCAGTGTTAAAAAGGTGTTCAGATAGCCCAGTGCATGTCGTTGTAATAGGTTGCGGTCGAGTCGGATCGGACCTCGCCACCCAACTCTCCGAAGAGGGTAATTCTGTCGTTGTTATCGACAAAACCCGTGATTCGTTTCGACGACTCGGCTCGGGATTCACGGGCACGACAATCGTGGGTTCAGGTTTTGACCGCGACATTCTTTACCAGGCAGAAGCAACTACAGCTGACGCCTTGGCGGCCGTCACTTCGGGCGACAACACCAACATTCTTTGTGCGCGCATTGCTCGCAACAAATATCAAATCCAAAACATTGTGGCTCGCATCTACGATCCGCGACGCGCCGCCATTTACAAAAAATTGGGCATTCCCACCGTGGCAACCTCAACCTGGACAACGCTGCAAGTAAAGCGGTGGCTCTTGCCGGTCGACGAGCAAAAGGTCTGGGATTCCGAAACTGGTGCACTGCAACTGTACGAATGCATCTTGCCCGACCACCTCGCGGGTAAGCCCATCACCAGTTTGAATGTCGGCAACGATATTCGCGTCGTGGGTCTTATCCGTGGCGAAGTCGGACGCCTTGACACTGACGAGCTCTACAGCCAAGAAGACGATGTCTTGCAGTTCATGGTGACGAATCAAGGCGCGCTGCAACTTCGCGAACTCTTAAGCGCGGGTGCACCATGAGAGTCGTCATCGCTGGAGGAGGATCCGTGGGCATTGCTATTGCCCAAGACTTAGTTGACCGTCACCACGACGTTCTTCTTATTGAACAGCGCGGCGAGACAGCTGACAAAATCCGCAGTTTGCTGCCGAACATCATCGTGGTCACTGGTGACGCTTGCGAATTCATTTCACTGCAGCAAGCCGGACTTCGAGAAACTGACGTCGTTATTGCCGCCACCGGTGACGACGAGGACAATCTGGTCATCAGTTGGTTATCGAAACAAGAATTTGCCGTCCCTCGCGTCATTGCTCGCGTGAACAACTCTCGCAACGAATGGCTCTTTGATGAGTCCTGGGGCGTTGACATTCACGTTTCCACTCCCGCTCTCATCACGTCACTCGTTGACGAGGCCGTCGAAATTGGTTCCATCGTCAACTTGATGGACCTCGCGCACGGCAAGATGCGTCTCATTGAGGTCACGCTCGCCGCGAATTCACCGGCCGTTGCCCAACAGCTCACCTTGGATGAACTGCGCCTTCCCGATTCCGTTCGCGTGGTCGCCGTCGTTCGCTCCGAACAACCCCTTTTGCCCCAGCCCAACATGCAATTCCTCGAGCACGACCACGTGGTGCTGATGTCACGCGCCGACGCAACCGAGTTGTGCGCTGATGCTTTTATCAGTTAAGGCACTCGAGACGAGGATGTCGGGACCTACGATATAGACGTGCGGGCTGCATTTTTCGACCTAGATAAGACGATCATCGTGAAACCGTCCATCGTGGCGCTAGGACCCGAGTTGCACGCCCGAGGACTCATTCACCGCGGCACCTTGATTCGAGCGGTGTTTGGTCAATTTATGTTTTCCCAGTACGGCGCCGATCAAAGCAAAATGGAAAAATTCCGCCGCTCGGTGCTGAAAATGGTCAAGGGCTGGGACCGCGACGAGGTGCGAGAGATCGTCCGTTCCACACTCACCGAAATACTCGAGCCGCTCATTTACAAAGAGGCCGCCGACCTCATTGTCCACCACCAGCAATTGGGCGACGAGGTGTGGATTGTGAGTTCGTCCCCCGAAGAAGTCGTGGAACCCTTCGCGGATTTGCTCCATATAAACGGTGTTATTGCGTCACGTGCAGAAGTCGATAGCAACAATAAGTACACCGGGGAACTCGAGTTCTACGCACAAGGACCAAGCAAGGCCGTCGCAATCAAGGAATTAGCAGCCACGAGAGGCATCGACCTCGAAACATCGTCGGCGTATTCCGATTCCGAAACTGACGTCGCCATGCTCGAAATTGTCGGGCACCCATTTGCCGTCAATCCCGACCGGACCCTCAGCCGCATCGCCCACGAGCGGTCCTGGCCCATCCTTCAATTCACGCAACCCGTCACGGTTCGAGACGGACGTGCTTCAAGAACGCCGTACGTACTCGGCGTGGTGGTGGTTGGTACCCTCGCGTTGTTCGGCCGGCTCAGCCTGCGACGTAGGGCTTAGAGCGTCAGAAGGTCGCGAGCGCCCGTGTCGGACGACGGGTGACGCAACTTACTCATGGCGCGCGCTTCAATCTGACGAATTCGCTCACGGGTGAGATTCATCTTCTCACCAACGTCTTCGAGCGTACGGGCTTCACCAGCCCCGTCAAGACCAAATCGCATACGAAGAATGATCTTTTCGCGGTCGTCCAGCGGTTCGAGCAACTTCTCGATTGCGGCAGGCATCATTTTCACCGCAGCAACGTCAAAGGGCGATTCCGCCGAACGGTCTTCCACCACGTCACCGAGTTCCGCGTCACCGTCTTCACGAAGCGGCTCGGAGAGCGAAATCGGCTCTGAGCGAAAGCGCAGCGCTTCGATCAACTTGTCTTCGGGCATCTCGCACTCTTCACAGAGTTCCTTGATGGTCGGAGGACGTCCAAACTTCAATTCCAAGCGTGATTGTGCTTTTTGGACACGAGCCAACGTGTCACCGGCGTGTACCGGGAGCCGGATCGTGCGACCCGTGTTGGCAATGCCTCGGGTAATGGCCTGGCGAATCCACCACGTGGCGTAGGTCGAGAATTTGAAGCCTTTTCGCCAGTCGAACTTCTCAACGGCGTGCATGAGACCGAGGTTTCCCTCTTGAATAAGGTCAAGCAGCGGCAGACCGGACGCCTGATACTTCTTCGCAATCGACACGACCAGCCGAAGGTTTGACTGGACGAAATCGCGCTCCGCCTTTTCGCCTCGAATAACGGTTCGTCGAAGCGCCTGCTTCTTTGTGGGCGTGAGCTTGATTTTCTTGTCAGTTTCGGCTGCCTCGAGCTCGGCCTCAGCCTCGCGACCTTCTTCAATGGTCTGGGCCAGTCGAACTTCGTCGTCCTTCGTTAAAAGGGTGTATTGACCAATATCGGACAGATAGAGGCGTACGAGGTCCTCATCGTCCCGGTCAATTCGATCTTTTGCCATCGGCGTTCCCTTCATTCCCGGCGGTCTCGCGGGCTACACGGTAGTTATACGGTGGCCGTCAACCAAAAAGGCCCAAACCGAGACTCTCATTGTACCCGGAGGCCTCAAATGTCCGTCCGAGAGCCTTGGCGCTCTCGCGCCAGGCGTCATCAAGCACCGGCGCCCACGATTCTGCGAGATTGCCAATCTGACGAATTGCACCCACCACGACGTCGGCGGCCTTCGCCGTGCATTCACTCAGTGGCCCCGCCGACACGAGCGACACTCGTGATCCAGCGTCACGAAGCGACACGAGCAGTAGCGGCGCGATGACCATCGACACGGCGTAGAGACATAATGCCCCGGAGGGGTCTTCGTTAATGGCGCGAAGCAGTACTTCTTTTATCTCGGGAACGCTGCCGAGGGCTGCTTCAGGGTCAACACCCGCTCGGTGGGCGAGCAGTGAACGAAACGACGATGCCGTA